>VOFI01000637.1_pt1 | contig 16001 bp, 19 predicted proteins | sample 5384131 | NCBI WGS metagenome assembly VOFI01 (sample SAMN12384728, study PRJNA508395) | human gut metagenome | isolation source: healthy gut H | host: Homo sapiens
TAAACGGCCCGAAAAACGGGATGATATTGGTCACGCCGATGATAACCGCAATCAGGAGCGCGTACGACGTCGGCATGGTCATCCAGCCGAACGAGATCATAAGACGCATACCGATAAAGCACAGCACGCCGATGATCGACGAGTCCATCAGCTTGCCGGTGATGAAGCCGCCGAACACGCGGTGGATATGCGCCACACGCGCCATGATGGCATTCGCCTTTTCAACCGTGAAAAGGCTGTACGTCATCTTTTTCGCCTGTGCACAGAAGGTGTCCTTGCTGTTGAGAATGTACAGCGCGATAATGACACCGATCAGCAGGTTCATCAGCACGTTTACGGTCGTAACAACGCCGCTCATCATGTTGCCGAGCTGTGGCAGCAGGTCATTCTGCGCCCAGTTCATTATCTGTGCGGAGAACTGATCATACAGGCGCATGAAGCTGTGCTCAATTTCCGGGTTGTTGTGCAGCAGCGACGCCACCCAGCCGGATATCTCGTTCATATACAGGTCCATCGAGTCTACCAGCGAGGTGATACTCGTGACCAGCTGCGGCAGCACCATCCACAGCAGCACGCCTACAACCGCCAGACCGAAGGCCAGCGTCAGCGCGCTGCACAAGCCTTTGGCAAGCCGTGTGCCGTTTTTGAATTTACGCGACATCGGCGGCTGCAGATTGCGGTACAGCATGTTGAACACCGGCATGAGCAGGTACGCCATCACAAAGCCGTAGATGAACGGGCTGAGGATGCTGAAAAAAACTTCTTGATCATGCCCCAGATTATTGTCATGCGTAACAGCACGAACACGACCAGCACGCAGGCTACAATGACACCTAACGCAGTCAGTCCCCACTCGATATAGTGCGGCTGCAGGTCAAACCGGGACTTTTTTTCCTGATTGGGATCTTCCAACAATAAACTCCTTCCTGTCAGCTGTCAAAGGATGAAAACGAAGATTGAATACGCTCAGTCCTCATCCTCATCAAAGAACACGCGCCACAGCAGGTACAGCCACGTTGCGGCAAACGCTGCGAAGATGATCGCGCGGAACTTCTTGAAGAATTTAGAGAAGCAGGTGCCCAGCCACAGACCGAACGACAGCAGGCAGGTCTCGTAGATGAAGAACTCGATGAGCGAGAAGCCGCGGATCTTTTCGGTCGTGGTGTTCATAAAGCGTCCTGCCTGATCACAGGCGTCGCCTGCGGTGTGCAGCATCTGCTCGGCACGGCTGCGCAGTGCAGCGCGGTCGATACTGTCCAGATAGTTTTTCATACCTTGTTCTCTCCTTTTCGTTTTACCGTATTACGCGGACGTGCTGTCCGTCTGTGCTCCCCTGGGTTTGGGGTCCCCCGGCGATGCTGCACGGCGTTTTCCCCATCGAGGAAATCCGGCCGAGCCGCATGCCGATTTTTTCTGCCAGTGCGTCGGCGTCCGCGCTGCCCGTCCTGCGCAGAGCCGCCTGCAGGATCAGTCCCGCAGCCCGCGCATCCGACCCGGCCTCGTGGTGGTTCAGGTCGATGTGCAGCGCGGCGGATACCGTATCCAGTTTATGATTTTCCAGCTCAGGCCATACCCGCTTGGACACCTTTACCGTGCATAAATACCGGCATTCGGGCATTTTCAGTCCGTAATGCGCCAGACAGCTGCAAAGCACATTCGTATCGAACATAGCGTTGTGGCACACGATGACGCTGCCCTCCGCGATGTCGGCAAGCGGCTCCCACACCTCGGCGAACGACGGTGCGTCCGCGACCATCTTCTCCCTTGATGTGATTGACGCGGACATTGCCCCAGTGGAACCTGCCCACGCATTCCGGCGGACGGATGAGCGAGATTTTTCTCATCCACCAGCTGATTATCCTCAAACACGCTTGCGCCGAGTGCGCACGCGCTCAGCGGCGAGGCATTTCCGGTCTCGAAATCCAGTGCAAGATATCTCATTGCAGCGCCTCCCGTCCGGCCGCGTCTGCGCGTTCCTTCGCCGCGAGCAGCAGTCTGTACAGCGGCGCAAGCTGCCGCATGGTCTTCAGCATGAACGGAACAAACGTGCCGTCCAGCACCGGGTAAAATCCTCACCGTTCGTGTAGGCCGATCTCCTTGCGGTTTGGCGAGGTGCACCTGCGGACAGCTGTTCACCGCACGGAAGGCGTCAAGGAACAGCCTGTCTTCTGCGAGGATCATTTCGCGCAGCGCTTCCATTTCGCCTCTGCCCCACGCGCCCCAGCAGCCGAAGGCCCAGTATTCGGGATGCAGTTCAAAGTAGTATGCAGGAACGGATTCGCGTTCCCGTCGTGCTCTGCGGAAGAACAGCCACATGTTCGCCCGGTAGAGCGTTTTATCCTTGGTATATCGGGTATCGCGCCGCACGCGGGATACCATGCGGGACGGCACGGTGACGAACTGCGGGTCGATCTTGACCATCTCCGGCGTCATTTCCGCGATCAGTTCGTGAAAGGGCCGGATGGATAACCGCTTGATCTCGTCCTTGTGTGCATCGTAAAATTCTTTGCTGTTTTGCAGACGATTCAGTTGCAGAAGATCCACGCCTTCTGCGGAAAAACCGTGAAATGCCATTTGTGTTGTTAGCCACCTTTGTAGGATTGCGATTCCGAATCGCCATATCGGCAGTATTGCCTGAGTATATTTTACCTCGTTTGCGCGCTTTCCGCAACAGGCTTTTTGGTGATTTGTGTTCAGAAGCCGTAAATTCAGCTGTGTATTTGTGTAATTTTGCAGATATGGCCTGACAGAAAGGGTTGTTCCCTGCCGAAAATTCTGGTATACTGAGGATAAGTATATTGATAGAAAAAGGTGGAACGATCATGCTTACTGCTGCTAAAAAGGAATTTATCGAATTTATGATGAGTGCCGACGTACTGCGCTTCGGCGATTTTACAACCAAATCCGGTCGAAAGACCCCGTATTTCGTCAACACCGGCAACTACAAGACCGGCCTGCAGAACTCCCGTCTGGGGGAGCTTTACGCGGCTCTGGTCAAGGAGACCGTCGGCGATCAGTTCAACGCAATGTTCGGTCCGGCGTACAAGGGCATCCCGCTTGCTGCCTCGGTTTCCGGTGCGCTGGCCCGCAATTACGGCATCGACAAAGCCGTTCTTCTTCAACCGCAAAGGAGGCCAAGGACCATGGCGAAGGCGGCAATATCGTCGGCTACAAGCCGCAGGACGGCGACCGCGTTATCATCATCGAGGACGTAATCACCGCAGGCACCGCTATCCGTGAGACCATGCCGGTGCTCAAGGGCTGCGCAGATGTGAAGGTTACCGATATGTTCATTTCGGTAAACCGCTGTGAGGTCGGCCAGAACCCGGGCAAGACCGCCGTTATGGAGGTCGGCGAGGATTTTGGCATCAAGGTCCACGCGCTCGTTACCGTGCAGGATATCCGTGAGTATCTTGCAGATAAGGAGGAGTACGCACATCTCCTGCCTCTGATGGATGCTTATATGAAGCAGTATTGCGTGTTTTAAGATGTAATTTTTACAAGGGCGGATTTCTGTAGATCCGCCCTCGTATTTTGGGGTAAAGGAGAAAAACATTATGGCATTGATTCATTGTCCTGAATGCGACAAAGACGTATCTGACACTGCCAAAATATGTCCGCATTGCGGATATGATATTCAATCATATGTTTTGAAGAAAAATGCTGCAGAAGAACTCAATTCTATCGCGCACGATAATGCACAGCGTGTTCAAGAGATAATCCAAAATTCAGAAAAAAACAAGTTGAACCATTGACCAAATCCCAGTTATACGAAAGTATTTTCGGCATGTCCTTTTGCGGCGTCGGATTTATACTTAGTTGTATTGGTGGTATGATATCTCCTCTTATTGCTGCACTGGGTGCACCATGTTTTTGCTTTTTCTCTGTGCTATATTTTTCTTTCAATTCAATAAAAAAAAAAAGGAATTGGAACTTTCCCAATCCGATTATGCCGCTTACAAAAAAAGACCGTCATTGAAAAGTTAAAAATGATGCTGAAGCTCATTATCAAAAAGATTTCGAGAAGAAGCAAGCCGAAAAGCAAACCGTACACCTTCAGTGCCCTGTCTGCAATTCTACCAATGTTATGAGGATAACGACTACCGACCGTGTCGTAACATCAATGATTGTTGGTGTGGCAGGTAAAAAAATATCGGTAAACAATATATGTGCAGAAATTGTCAGCATCAGTGGTAAAAAGAGCACCCTGTAAAACAGGGTGCTCTTTCTTATCCAGAGGACAAAATTCTCCATCCTCCATTTTCAATTCTCCATTACTCAGAGCGTCTGCAAAAACTTACGAATCCTGCTGCAAGCCTCTCTCAGATGGTTCATCGAGTACGAATACGAGATACGCACATGCCCCTCGCCGCTCTCACCGAAGGCGCTGCCCGGAATGACGGCGACCTCCTGCTCATGCAGCAGTCTCTCGCAGAATTCATCACTGGAAAGTCCGGTGGACTCGATCGACGGGAACATATAGAACGCGCCCTGCGGCTCAAAGCACTCGAGGCCCATGGAACGCAGCTCGCCAAGCAGGTAGCGGCGGCGCAGGTCGTACTGCTCGCGCATGCGCTCGATGTCGTCCTCGCCGGTGCGGATGGCTTCAATGCCGGCAAACTGTGCGGTGGTCGGCGCAGACATAATGCCGAACTGATGAATCTTGCAGATGTGACGCATCAGCTCCTTCGGACCCATTGCCCAGCCGAGACGCCAGCCGGTCATCGCGTAGGACTTGGAGAAACCGTCCACAACAATGGTGCGCTCTTTCATGCCGTCCAGCTCCGCAAAGCAGACGTGGCGATCCGGACCGTAGGTCAGGCTGTTGTAAATCTCATCGGACAGCACAACGATATTCGTGTCCTTGATGACCGTTGCAATCGCCTGCAGCTCATCGCGCGTCATGATCGCGCCGGTCGGGTTGTTCGGGTACGGCAGGATGAGCAGCTTGGTGCGCGGCGTAATAGCGGCGCGCAGACTGTCCGCCGTCAGCTTGAACTGGTCCTCCGCGCGGGTCGGCAGCGGCACCGGAACACCGCCCGCCATCTGCGTCAGCGGCTTGTAGCATACAAAGCTCGGCTCCGGAATCAGCACCTCGTCCCCACATTGACAATCGCACGGATGGTGTTGTCGATGGCCTCGGAGCCGCCGACGGTGACAAGGATCTCCTTGTCCGCATCGTAGCACAGGCGGTACTTGCGGCGCACGAGCGCGGCAATCTGATTGCGCAGCTCGGCAAGACCCCAGTTGGAGGTGTAGAAGGTCTGTCCTTTTTCCAGAGACTGAATGCCGGCGCGGCGAATCTGCCACGGCGTTTCAAAATCCGGCTCGCCCCACACCGAGTGAGATCGCGTGCGGCATTTTAGCCGCCAGTTCAAAAAAGCGGCGAATGCCGGAAGGCTGCACTTCTTTTACACGCGCAGAGAGAATCTGCTCGTAGTTCACCATGCCATGACCTCTCTCTTATCGCTGTCTGCCGGGTCGAATTCCACACTGTTGTCCTTGTATTTTTTAAGGATGAAATGCGTACCGGTGGACAGCACGTTCTCCATCGGCGCCAGCTGCTCGGAGACAAAACGGGCAACCTCGCGCATGGTGCGTCCCTTGATGATAACGGTCAGATCGAAGCCGCCGCTCATCAGATACACGCTCTCCACCTGATGGTGCGAATAGATCTGACGGGCAATCTCATCAAAGCCCATACCCTTCTGCGGGGTGATCTTGACCTCGATCAGCGCGGTTACGCTCTCCTTGGATGTTTTATCCCAATCGACCACGGTCTTGTAGCCGAGGATCGTCGAATTCTTCTCGTAGGCCTTGATCGCGGCAGCAACGTCCTCTTCGCTTTCGCCGAGCATTGCGGCCAGCTGGGCCGGAGTCAGGCGGGCGTCCTGCGCCAGCAGATCAAGCAGCTTTTCAGGGTTTTTCATAATAAATGACCTCCCTTTTTCGTTTTTTAAGAATTACTTTATTATAGCACTGCGGTGCAGTTCTGTCTATGCTTGAGCAGAAATTTTGCGGCTGGCGGAATGGAGAATTAAAAGAAGTCCGAAAAACTTTCGGACTTCTTTTCATTACGCCAAAATCAACGAACCACAGCGCCCTGATCCGCAGAGGTGACCAGACGCGAGTAGCGGTACAGCCAGCCGGACTTGACATTCGGCTCACGCGGAACGTACTTGGCACGGCGTGCCTCCAGCTCCTCGTCGGAAACGTTGACGTTTACCTTGCTGTTCGGGATGTCGATGGAAATGATATCGCCTTCCTGCACCAGACCGATCTCGCCGCCGGAAGCAGCCTCCGGCGAAACGTGGCCGATGGATGCGCCGCGGGACGCACCGGAGAAACGGCCGTCGGTGATGAGCGCAACCGTGGTATCCAGCTTCATGCCGGCCAGCGCAGAGGTCGGGTTGAGCATCTCGCGCATGCCCGGACCGCCCTTCGGGCCCTCGTAGCGGATGACAACAACATCACCCGGCACGATCTTGCCGTTGTAAATGGCGGAAATTGCGTCTTCCTCGCAGTCGAACACGCGTGCCGGACCTTCGTGCACCATCATTTCCGGTGCAACTGCCGAACGCTTGACAACACAGCCGTTCTTTTGCGATGTTGCCCCACAGAACAGCGATGCCGCCGGTCTGCGAATACGGATTCTCGAGCGGACGAACGACCTCGGGGTTCTTGTTGACAACGCCCTCGAGGTTCTCGCCGACCGTCTTGCCGGTGCAGGTGATGAGCGACAGGTCGAGGAAATCGCGCTTGGTCAGCTCCTTCATGATGGCCGGAACGCCGCCTGCCATGTAAAGCTGCTCAATGTGATGCGGGCCTGCCGGTGCGAGGTGACAGATATTCGGCACCTTGCCGGACAGTTCATTCAGGGTCTCAAGCTCGAGCGGAACGCCTGCTTCGTTTGCGATTGCCAGCAGGTGCAGAACCGAGTTGTTCGAGCAGCCGATCGCCATCTCGCAGGTCAGCGCGTTGCGGAATGCTGCCGGCGTGAGGATGTCGCGCGGCTTGATGTCCTTCTCGATCAGCTCCATGATCTTCATGCCGGCGTGCTTTGCCAGATGAATACGGGCAGCCGTAACCGCCGGGGTCGTGCCGTTGCCCGGCAGCGCCATGCCGATGGCTTCGGACAGGCAGTTCATCGAGTTTGCGGTGTACATACCCGCGCACGAGCCGCAGCCCGGGCAGGAATTGCACTCGGCCTCGTAGAACGTTGCCTCGTCCATCATGCCGGCCTTGTAAGCGCCAACGGCCTCGAAGGTCTTGGAAAGAGATACCTCTTCACCGCCGAAATGGCCCTGCCAGCATCGGGCCGCCGGAAACCAGAATGGACGGAATGTTCAGACGAGCGGCAGCCATCAGCATGCCGGGCACGATCTTGTCGCAGTTCGGGATGAGCACCAGACCATCCAGCTGGTGCGCCTGTGCCAGCGTTTCCACGCTGTCCGCGATCAGCTCACGGCTTGCCAGCGAATACTTCATGCCGATATGCCCCATGGCGATGCCGTCGCATACGCCGATGGCCGGAACCAGCACCGGCGTACCGCCTGCCATGCGAACGCCTGCCTTAACCGCATCCGCGATCTTATCGAGGTTGATATGGCCCGGAATGATCTCGGAATATGCCGAAACCACGCCGATGATCGGCTGGTTCATCTCCTCGTCGGTCATGCCGCAGGCACGCAGCAGCGACCGGTTCGGCATGCGCTCGGGTCCTGCAGTGATGTTATCACTTCTTCTCACGGGGATTTTCCTCCTTTGAAAGCAGTCCAGCAGACTGCCTGATAGAAAACGGGCGGACGGGAAAATCCGTCCGCCCGTTCGGGGTAAAATTGAATCAGCAATCGAAATCTTCGCTAACCGCAACCAAAGGTTGCGGCATAAAAGCACACAAAGTGCGCCATAAAAAGTCAGGACATGCGCCTGACTTTTTACACGACTCAGCGCCCGTGGGGGGCGCGTCATTGGGGTATTGACCAGTGGTTTCTACGGAACCGCTGGTCATATATAGGGGGGCTTTTTGAAGCCCCTATAAAAAAGTCTCAAGCGCAGCGAGATTATTTCTTCAGCCAGCTCATCATGCCGCGCAGCTCTTGCCGGTCTTCTCGAGCTCGGTGTCTGCTTCCAGAGCACGGGTAGCGAGGAACTTGGCATCCAGGTTCGGAAGCGTCGATAACAAGTCCAGATCCGGTAGATGTCAGCCTGCTTCTCGATGTCCGGGGTCAGCATCATGATGATGTCGCCTGCTGCTGCGGAACCTCAGCCGGAGTGGATGTTAACCTCGAAGACCAGTAGTCCCGGCTTCAGGTTCTTCTAACGTGCTTGGAGCCTGCTTCTCGTCCGGGCGCAGACCTACTACAACGTGTACACCGGAGTCCTTCAGGTTCATTGCGTGAGCATGACCCTGGGAACCAAAGCCGATGATTGCAACGGTCTTGCCGTCGAGCAGAGACAGGTTGCAGTCTGCGTCATAAAAACATCTTTACCATTTTTATTTCCTCCTAAAAATTTATAAAGAGTCAATTATATGAATCAGCAGTCAGTAATCAGTGATTGCAAGGTGCTTTCTCCCCGGTTATGAAACATTTCTCCGGCGCGGCAGCGCTTTTCATTCCCAATTTCTAACTCCTAATTAACCAAAATTATTTTTCAATTGCCGTAACACCCGAACGACTCATCTCGAGGATCTTAAAGTTCGAGATGACGTCGAGGAAGGCATCGATGCGGCTCGGCACTTCGGACAGCTCGATGATGATCTCGCTCTCCTGCGTATCGACCACGCGCGCGCCATACAGGTCGCACAGCTGGCGAATATCGCTGCGGACACTTACGTCCGGCGTATGCAGCTTGACGAACACCAGCGCACTGCAGCAGGAGCTGTCTTCTTCGAGGTGGACAACGTGCATGACCTCTTCCAGCTTTGCCAGCTGCTTCATGATCTGCTCAAGCACCATATGGTCGCCCTGCACAATGATAGACATGCAGGAAACCTTCGGATCAGTCGTGGCCGAAACGGTCAGTGAGTCGATGTTGTAGCCGCGGCGGCCAAACAGGCTGGATACGCGGGCCAGAACACCGGCGTTGTTCTGTACGGTGACAGAAAGGATATACTTTTCCATAATTTCTCCTTCCTTATTCCGTTACAAGATCGTCAACCGTGCCGCCTGCCGGAATCATCGGCAGGACGCGCTCGTCCTTGTCGATCTGTGCGTCGATCAGCACAGGACCGGTACGCTTCATCGCTTCCCGCAGCGCGTCGCGCAGCTCGGCGATATTAGAAACACGGAAGCCGCGTGCGCCGAAGGCGTCGGCCAGCTTGACGTAATCTGTCTTGCGGTGCGGGTCGGTCTGCGAGTAGCGGCCGCCATAGAACATGGTCTGCCACTGGCGCACGTTGCCGAGCACGCGGTTATTCATAATGATCGTGATCACCGGCAGGTTATAGGAAACCGCGGTGCAGATCTCGTTAAGGTTCATGTGGAACGAGCCGTCGCCCGTGATGTGGACAACCGTTCTGTCCGGGAAGGCCACCTGTGCGCCGAGAGCCGCGCCGTAGCCGAAGCCCATCGTACCCAGGCCGCCGGACGTCAGGAACTGACGAACGTGCTTGCGGCCGTTGTACTGCGCGCTCCAAAGCTGGTGCTGACCAACGTCGGTTGCGATGATGGTATCCTCCGGGGTCTCCTCCGCAACCGTGCGGAGCAGCTGGTGCGAATGGATAACGCTCTCATCTTCCTTCGGCACATAGTCGAGCTTTGTCTGCCATTCGGTAATCTGCGCGCGCCATGCGTCGTGCTTTGCCTCCTTAATATACGGCATAACCTTTTCGAGGAAGGTCTCCGCATCGGAAACAATGGCATAGTCAACGCCGATGTTCTTATTGATCTCCGCGTTGTCAATGTCAACGTGGATAACCTTCGCCGACGGTGCAAAACGCTTGGTGTTGGTCGCAACGCGGTCGGAGAAGCGGGCGCCGATGCAGACCAGCAGGTCGCAGCGCTCAACCGCCCATGCGGCAGAAACCGTACCGTGCATGCCGATCATGCCGAGGCTGAGCGGCTCGGTATCCGGGATGCAGCCGATGGCCATCATGGTGTGCGCCGACGGAATATCCGCCTTGCGCTGCAGCTGCAGCAGCATGTCGCCTGCGTCAGAGGTTTCAACACCGCCGCCGTAATAGATCATCGGACGCTCGGAGGCGGCGATCATATCCGCTACGGTCTGCAGCTCTTCGTCCGAAATCTCGTAGGTTTCGTTGATCTCAACCTTGCCCTTCGGGATAAACTCACACTTAGCGGCGGTAATATCCTTCGGGATGTCGATCAGTACCGGACCCGGACGTCCGGAAGCGGCAATGCGGAACGCATCGCGCACGGTGTCCGCCAGCTCCTCCACATCGCGCACAACGAAATTGTGCTTGGTGATCGGCATGGTGATGCCGGCAATGTAAACCTCCTGAAAGGAATCACGGCCGATGAGGCTGGTGCCGACATTGCCGGTGATGGCAACCATCGGGATGGAATCCATATACGCGGTAGCAATACCGGTTACGAGGTTGGTCGCACCCGGTCCGCTCGTTGCCAGGCAGACGCCTACCTTGCCGGTCGCACGGGCGTAGCCGTCCGCTGCGTGTGCCGCGCCCTGTTCGTGCGCGGTCAGAATATGTCGAATGCGGTCGCTGTTTTTGTAAAGTGCGTCATAGATGTTCAAAACCGCACCGCCGGGATAACCGAAAATGGTATCAACTCCCTGCTCTACAAGTGCGTCGATCAGAATCTCTGCGCCATTCTTTACCATTGCGAATCCGCCTCCTTTCTCTCATTTCAACATAGCATACATACTTATGCAGCAGCCGGATAACGATTGCCGCAAGATACCGTATAAACAAAAAGCCCTTGTCTCACAAAGAGACAAAGACCAAAAACTCTGCGGTACCACTCTTTTTGCCACACTGCCCTATTCGGCGGCATGACCACTCACCCGATCGTTTAACGCAGATCATGCGGGATAGCTTACACTGAACCCTGTTTCATTTCATTTCAGCAATCCGGCTCCCGGAGGACTTTCGCACTTTCCGTTTCCCACTGTCTTACACCAGCCGACAGCTCTCTATCATGGGTCCGGGACGCTACTTTTCCGTTCGCAGCCTGTATCTTTTTGAATGTTGTTTATATTATAAAGGCGTTTTCTCAGAATGTCAACGTCTTTCCGACCGCAAATATGCGAAAACTGTCGTGCATATTTCTTTGTTTTTTCGCCATACTACACAATGCCAAACATGTACAGTTTTTCACTTCGGTAAACTGTACGATTTTCACAAGTGAAGGAGGTGCGGGCGTATGGCAGTGCCGCTGCTGCGCACGCTGATTTTATACTGCGCGGTCATCTGCGCCGTGCGGCTGATGGGGAAACGGCAGATCGGCGAGCTGGACCCGTCCGAGCTGGTCGTTACCATTCTGGTATCCGATCTGGCGGCTGTGCCCATGCAGGATTTAGGGATTCCGCTGCTCTCCGGTCTGGTGCCGATCGCCACGCTCGTGGTGCTCGAGATTTTTCTCAGCTTCGCCGCACTCAAAAGCCGCAGATTCCGGCGGCTGCTGAACGGTCAGCCGGCCATCATCATCCGCAGGGGACAGCTCGATATTGGCAAGCTGCGGCAAATGCGGCTGACGACCGACGAGGTGATAGAAACACTCCGCAAGCAGAATGTTGCAGCCGTGTCCGATGTGAAATACGGCGTCATCGAGCCGGACGGCACGCTGACGGTTATCCTCAAGCAGCCGCAGCAGCCGGTCACGGCGGAAATGCTCGGCATTACGCCCAAGGATACCGGTCTGCCGCTCGTTGTCGTGTCGGACGGCAAGATGGTTCCGCGCTCGCTCGAGCTGCTGACCTCTCCCCTGCGGATATCGAGCGGCGGCTGAAAAACCAGAGTATCGCGGTCGAGGATGTGTTCCTGATGACGCTCGACGACTGCGGCAACACGTTCCTGCAGAAAAAGGAGGGCCGTGCATGAAGCGATTGCTGACGGCTGCCGTGCTGTGTACCGTGCTCATCCTCGGCAGTGTGTGGAGCGTAAAAGCCGTGGATAACACGGCACAGGCGGTCGCCCTCGACGTAGAGAACGACCGCCTGAATGAAGCGCGGGAGACATGGGACGCAGCACAGACCCTGCTCGGCGCTCTGCTGCTGCACAGCGAGATTGATCAGGCTGACCGGCTGTTTGACCGTGTGCTTGCCGCGCAGCAAAACGGCTTGACGGACGAATTTTCGCTCGACCGCGCAGAGCTGCTCGCTCAGCTGAGGCATTTGCCGGAGGTGCAGCGTCCGACGCTTAAAAATCTGTTGTTAAGGCAACACCGCACAATTAAAGCTGCGGCGCTTTGCGGAAATTTTGTGTCCTGACTTTGGCTTCGGTTCCTTGCGCGAGTTCCGTCCGCGCTGCCGAAGTTTCACGGTAATACATCAAGTATTACCGCAAAACTGCGCCTCGTCCGTACGCAAAATTTGCTCGCAAATCGCTCTTGTTCAATTATGCGGTATTCCCTTAACGGTATTCACGCACCTGCACGGACAGACCGTCCGGATCGTAAACGTAGAAATAGCGCGCGTCCGGCTCCGGCTGACGGATATCGGACGGATTCATGCCGTGCAGGACGGCACGCTCATGCGCGCTGGCGATATCCTCCGTACCGAAGCAGAGGAACATACCGGACGCCTTGACGGTCTCGCCCTCCGGCATGCCGATCAGCTCCAGCTGGGTTTCGCCGTTGGCGTTCTGCAGGTAGGCAATGCTGCCGCCGTTCGCGGAGAACTGCGTGTGGATCTTGAGCTCGGTGAGCGTCTGGTAAAAATGCAGCGATTTCTCGAAATCGCGCACGCGGAGCGCTAAATGGTGGATGTGCATAGCAGGCACCTCGTTTCGTTGTTTTGTTTTATTGTATAAAACTCTGCGACAGGCTGTCAATAGGAAAGTTTCTGCTGAAATGGTGATTTGTTGCTTACGAAGGAAGCGGAATCCTGCCTGCCCGGCAGGGGCACAAGAAGGAGAGAACCAAGGTTCCCTCCTTCTTGTGAATCATCCTTCTTCCTTAGAGGGTCTGACGCAGATTACCGACATGTGACCGCTGCGAAATAGAGGAACGGCAGAGGATTTTTTTTTTCGCAGAGACGCACTGCGTGCGCTCATGTATCCGCGTATTCGCAGCGTCAGATACCATTATTCTGCTACACAGGCCGGCTACTCTACGCTGGGTGCGGCATAACAGTGCCGCACGAATCGTTAGCGCGTTATTATAGACAGGGCCTGCGAGGATAGATTGTACCGAACGCCTAAATTCGCAGGTGTCATCCGTTATAACATGTTAAAGAGTTGCGCGACACGGGTATGTTGCGCCTGCAAAGATGAAACCGCAGGTGTAGCAGTAATGTATCTGACCCTGCGAACAGGTTGAGAAAGACACGCTGCGGTAACCCGACTGCCGTTCCCCTATTTTCGAAGCGGTCGCCGGTCTCCGATCTGCGCCAGACTAACTGACAAGGGAAAGGTAGGAGTCCAAAGAGGAAGGGAAACCGCAGGTGTCCCTTCCTTTGCCCCCCGCGGCGGGCGCCGCACTCTCCCGCGCTCCGCAGAGCGCACTCTCCGCTGATTTCAAGCGAATACCTCTCCGCCCGTTAGGGGCAAACCCGCCTGCGGCAGTTCGTGTTCCCCAGTCATCCGGTGCAGGAAAAAGGAGCCGTCCGGACGGCTCCCATCTCCCCGGGCAAGCAGTAAAATTCCCTCTTGACATTCCGCAATCACCGACTACAATATTACTTAGGAAACGAATTAATTAGGCGAGGTGATTTCATGGATACCGGGCGGCTTATCAACAAGCTATCCAACTGCCTGCGCCGCCGGTCGGCGGAAACGCAAAAGCGCATTCACATCAGCGGCACCAAAGGTCAGATCCTCAACTATATTTTAATAGAAAGCCAAAAGCGCCCGCTTGTACAGCGCGACGTCGAGCAGGAATTCGGCCTGCGGCCTTCCACCGCAACCGAAATGCTGCAGGCCCTGCAGGCTGCCGATCTCATCCGCCGCGAACCCGATCCTGCGGACGCACGGCGCAAAGTGCATTGTCTGCACCGAAAAGCAGAAGCCTTCCGGCCCGCCTGCCTGCAGGAGATTACGGAGACCGAAGCCATGCTGCTCCGCGGCATCTCGCCCGAGGAGCGGGACACATTTATGCAGATCGGGCTGAAAATGCTTTCCAATTTTGAAAAACCGATTAACCATTACCGCAGAGCGGGCTGCCCTGCCGCTTCGATGGGCACAATCGTTAAATTTCCAAAGTAAGGAACGTGAACAATTTGGATAATGATACTCTCCTCGGCAAAGCGCCGATACCTCGTGCAGTAGCCGCAATGGCGATTCCGAGCGTCATCAGCAGCCTTGTCACCGTGGTGTACAACATGGCGGATACCTTTTTCGTCGGACAGACCGGCGATGCCCTGCAGGTAGCCGCCGTCAGCCTGACCAACCCGATCTTCATCCTGCTGATGGCGTTCGCCAACATGTTCGGCATGGGCGGCAGTGCGATAATCTCGGTCGCGCTCGGCGAGAACAATCACCAAAGCGTGAAGAAAAATCTCCTCGTTCATCTCATGGGCGAGCTTGGTCGTCGGCGCAGCGTTTGCCGCCGTACTGCTGTGCTTCACCGCGCCCATCCTGCACCTGTTCGGCGCGGACGCAAGCACATTTGAGTTTGCCCGCGGCTACACGGTTTACATCGCGTTCGGCGCACCGTTCGTCATCTGGTCGGCGGCAGCCAGCTTCGTTGTGCGTGCGGAAGGCGCGAGCAAGGAGGCCATGATCGGCAGCATGATCGGCACGATTGCGAACATCGTACTCGACCCGGTTTTCGTCTCCGGTCTGGGACAGGGGCGCGGCAGGCGCAGCCATTGCAACCACCATCGGCAATATGCTTGTGGCGCTGTACTACCTGTGGTATTTTCTCAAAAAGTCGCGGCGGTTTTCGCTTGCGCTGAAGGACGCGCTCTGCGGCACGCACATTGCCGTGCGCGTGTGCTCTGCCGGCTTCCCGACCGCCATTTTCTCCGCGCTGATGTGTGTTTCAACCATTGTGCTCAACCTGATTCTGGTCACCTACGGCAACGCGCCCGTTGCGGCGATCGGCATCGTGTTCAAAGCGAATATGTTCATCACCTTCCTGCAAATGGGCCTTGCAAACGGTGTACAGCCGATTTTCGGTTACAGCTACGGTGCGGGTGATATCAAGCGTTTTACCGATACCGAGCGTTTTACCAAGCTGTGCTGCTTTGTTGTCGGATTGGCGGCAACCGCGCTCTATTTCTTCTGCGCAAGCCGATCATCGGCCTGTTCGTGGACGACAGCGGCGTTATTACATACGGCGTGCAGATGCTGATCGCCTACATGCTGTCTGGCCCGTTCATCGGTTTTCTGTTCGTCAATATGAACTGTATGCAGTCGGTCGGACGCGCCCTTCCGGCTACCGTGCTGTCCGTGCTGCGGCAGGGCCTGCTGCTCATTCCCCTGCTGTATCTGCTGAATGCGGTTTTCGGTCTGAATGGCGCAGTTCTCGGACAGTCCATCACGGATTATGTCACTATTGCGCTGTCGTGCGTGGTTTGGAGAAGGATTCGGCACGGATCGGAACAGCATCCATAATGGAGAATGAATGCGATGGTTCAACGTTTACGCTTCGTGCCATTTCTAACCATTCACCAACACTGCCGCAGGGGTGACTAGTGGTCGCCCGACGCAGCGCCATATCTTCATTCTTTAATTTTCAATTTTCCATTCTCAATTCTCCATTTTTACCCATGCGTAAAAAAAAAGAGGTCTGCCCCGCAGACCTCTTTTTTCCCTATTCACTTCGCCAGCATAAAGTACGCCAGCACGGCGATACCGAGGATAATACGATACCAGCCGAACACCTTGAAATCGTGCTTTTGACAAAGCTCATCAGGAA
>VOFI01000728.1_pt1 | contig 16001 bp, 23 predicted proteins | sample 5384131 | NCBI WGS metagenome assembly VOFI01 (sample SAMN12384728, study PRJNA508395) | human gut metagenome | isolation source: healthy gut H | host: Homo sapiens
GGATACCAATCGGCAGAATTTCACACGCTGCCATCAGGGCAGAGAGGATAATAGCATGGAAACATGCCGTATACCATTTTGTCCTATGGAGGAGATATAGAAGAAGGAAGTTGATCAGAGTGTATAAAATTAAATTTAATCCGGTTAGTTTCAGAAAAGAAAAGCCCAGAAGGATGGCATATGAAGCGCTTAGGAAAGCGGCGCGGATTTGGGGAGAAAATTTGGCTGGAAAAAACGTATCGGAATAAGCCCAGAATATAATTGCTTCTATGAAATAGGATAAGAAAAAAAACAATAAATGTTTCCATAGTCACGCCCTGCTTTCTAAATATAATAAATAGGCATTTTTAAATTCCGTATATTTCCGCTTAGTCAGATAGGCAGTAAATTGTCCGTCCTCTAGATAAATTATGTCATGATTAAAATTACTTACATGCTTCAAATTCACAATAAAACTGCGATGAGATTGAATAAAACAATTTTTAGGAAGGATCTCAATCCAGTATTGTATACTGTGAATAGATTCATAATCTTTTTTGGAGGTATGGACAATGATTTTTCGCCCTTGAGTTTCAATAAGAATAATATCGTTGACAGGAAGGGTCAGGGTTTCTTCTTTTGTTTCCAAGGCAATCTTCTGGGACAAAGTATGGTATACAGCAAGGGCATCCTTCAGATTACGGAACAGGCGTTGCTTCTCTAAGGGTTTGGAGAGGTAGCGGAATACATGGAAACGCATCGCCTCATCAAGGTACTCAGAGTAAGAGGTGACTACGAATATAATAATATTTTTGTTACGTTCTTTTAAGACATTTCCAATATATATACCGTTCATTCCGGGCATTTCAATATCCAGAAAAAAAGAATATCAATGCTCCCGGTATAGGACAGCAATTCTTCTCCGCTTGTAAAAGTGATAATTTTAGGAAGTGTTAGGTGATGTTGCTTAAAGAAAAGCTGCAGACAGTGTTGGAGTTTTTGAATAAATAGTTTGTCATCATCACAAATAATAAGTTGCATTTGCAGAAACCTCCTGCCGAAAAAACACTTTCTATTATATAGAAATAGAAAGGAAATGCAAGTATCCAGAGTGAAATGACATAAAAAAAAAGAGTAGGAATATCGGTTTTATTTATCCTTTAAATAGCTCTTTGAGTTTCTCTTTACGAGAAGCTCCACGAATTCCTGTACTAATTCTACATCTTCATCGGAGCATAGCTGTAATTTATCCAGAATATTTAAGGGAACATTATGGGGATGCATTTCCCCAAGGACAAGATAGTCCGGAGATACTTTTAAATGTCTGCAGATTGCGATAAATTTATCCATACTGGGCTTTTCGCATCCACGCTCGATGGAAGACATATGATTCTCAGAAATATTAATAGAAGAGGCCAGTTCGTATTGTTTTATCTTTAATTCCTGACGACGCAACTTGATACGATTGCCCATTTCATTATAATTATAGTCCATTGTTAAATTTCTCCCTTATGTATGTATTGTAGCAATAGGATGAGCGAAACAGAAGAATTTATAACAGAGGAAATCTGTATCACAGTGGAAAATTTGAAGAAATAACAGAAAAATACTGTAACACATGTTGTTTTTAGAGAAGAATAAGGAATTTATGACAAAATAGGTCGAAATAAAGACCATTGGAGCATGAGTACTTTAAAAAAGCGGGGGAAATATGTAAAATAATATATATGGGGGAGGAAAATAAAATCAGAAAAGGAGATTAAGATGAAAATGAAAAAAGGAAGCAGTGGAGAAAGTATCAAAAAAGTAGCAGTAGTGTTAGAAACAGTTTTGAAGGTAGAGGCAAATTCAACATCCTGTGGATTGATCTATCAGCCGAAAGAACCTAAAAAATGGATAGATTCAAAAGGATAAATAAATGAAATATTGTACAGGTAAGATAGTGGAGTGGCTGATCAATCATGATGCTATAGAGAGTGACGATAAGGAATTATATGAATATGCTCTTTATAGTTTATGGTTATTGGTAACTCCTCTATTTTTAGCAATAATTGTAGGGCTGTGTTTTGGGAGAATAAAAGAGGGATTGTTATTGTAATACCATTTATGTTACTTCGTAAATTCAGCGGTGGATATCATGCAAAGCATTTATGGATATGTCTTACAAGTTCCACATTATTGTTGAGTTTATGTGTAAGACTTTCCTTTAATTTAAAGTACGATTGGAAATTAGCAATCATAACAGCTGTTGCAGGAATCGGATTGGGGTATTTCAGCCCAATTGACCATGAAAATAAAAGGCTGAGTAATGAAGAAAAGAAGTTGTATAAAAAGCAACTGTTATTTTAACAAGCATGAGTTGGGGAGCAGCACTGTTGCTGCAGTTTTTTGGACAGGAGATGTATGCAGTGTGTATATCGATTGGGATAATGATGACAGCTGTATTACAGTGGCCGGTTGCTTTGACGAGGTGATTGAAAAGTAAACACTTAAATTTCAGTCATAGTAAAAAATCAACTGGCTACTTTTTAGTAGCCGGAATACCTTGACAATTCACATTCGATTGATTTGTATTGTTTACACGTAACCGCCTATGTTTTCGTTAGAGTGTCAGAAACTTGAAAGGGTTTCTGACACTTTTTAAATTCATTTGTTGATTATTCCGTGGCTCGCCATACCGGACTTACAACTCAGCCGCACCGTAATATTCAATTTGACCAAAAATGAGAGAAAAATGTCGTTTCGCGCACAACATATTGATATTTATTTAAATTTATAAATAATAAAGATTATGTAGAATTTAATATGTTTCATAAGTGCGTTAATATAGATTCAAATCTTAAAAAGGTTCGATAATGTACTAGATAGAGTGGACAATAGTATCGTGGCAGGATAATATTTACGAAGCTTTTTAAAGATAAAGTTTTGGAAGTGGGTCTAATTACCGAAATTAATAGGCAACAAAGAAATAGTATTCAATTGAGAGATATACTTTTGACAAAGAACACAAAGTACTACTTTTTTCGATAGATTTATCAAATGCTTTTGAAAAAAAGTGGATGATTTTTGAAAAAGGATTTGGAGTCTTGATTTATTAGGATGAAAATTTTGAGAGAATATTGTAAAAGAAGGCGAATCTGATGCAAAACAAATTTTTACCAGTTCTTAGAAACTATTATAATGTCATTAAAAAGAGTGATTTTTAATTAATTTAAGCATATATGAATAATTTGGCTTATAGGTCCTTGCTGTCCGGTGGTTAGGAAACCAATTGGTAAGTATGTAGAATACAAGAAATGATCTAATGTAAAGCCGGCTAACGCTCCGCGAAGCGGCTCTGGGTTTGACATTAGATCCATTTCTTATTAAAAGGTAATCAAGCCAATCTAAGGTGGTTTCCGTGTTTGAAATATTGATTTCCGCTATGCTGGAACCACGGTTTTTGAGGAAAGAATATTATATAGATGGAGAATTCCTTGCAGGTTGTAAGGAATATTAACCATAAATACATTTCTAGGAGGTGAGATTATGTTTAAAATTTATGGAAAGCCTATTTTTAGAGAAAATAGGAAAATCAGTTTACGTATTGTAGCTGATAAGTATGGAGCTGTTTATGGCTCTACTGAGTGATTCTTTTAAGCAGCCAATTGATTAAATTGGCTGCTTAAAAAATAAGTGTTGATGATTGAAAAATAGTAGAGCAAAAAGAGGAATGTGTATTATGTTGGATAAAAATAAAATCAATTATATAGATCAATATTCGATATTGGAACGTGAAGAAGAAAACTTAAAAATTGTAATTTGGCCAGATGCTCCTTATTGGATAATGGTGGAAGAAGAGACAGCAAAATTAATTGGATATATTAATGGACATACTTTTGGGGGAAATTATTCATCTTATTGAAAAAAGTTTAAAGAAAAAAATTGAAGAACTAGATGTTATGGAATTATTAGAACATCTTAAAATGGTTAATGTTTTATATCAGGAAGGAGAATTACATGAGGAAGAAAAAAGTTATTATAGTATTGTTATAAGATATTTAACCTTGAATATAACGGATACTTGCAATTTGTTTTGTCGGCATTGTTATATAGATGCTTCTAGTAAAAATCAAAAAAGTGTTTTTGAACTTAGAATCTGTGAAGCTTATAATTGGAAAATTAAAAAAAATGATGGTTAATTCTTGCAATATCAATGTGTCTGGAGGAGAAGCCCTAATGAATCCGGAATGTATAAGTATTTTAAAGTATTTAAAACAAGAGGGATTCAAATCATTGAATATTGTTTCTAATGGTACTCTGATAGATGATAATATTGCGAATCAATTAAAAGAAATTGAAAATCTTTCAGTGCAAATTTCACTGGATGGTGCAAGTAAAGAAGTGCATGAAAGAATTCGGGGAAAAATACATATGACAGGACAATAAATGGGATTAGAAAAATGTGTTGAACGAGGAATACAGGTAGCACTTTCACCTATTGTTACAGAAGAGCTATATGGAGAATTAGAAGAATATTTCCTTTTGGCTAGAGAATTGGTGTAAGATCCGTTTTTCTACAGCCTATTAATGAGGTTGGAAGAGCAAAAGAAAACGGATTAAAGCGGGTTGAAGAAGAGAAAGTCTTTAAAAAGTTTGTCGAGATATATAAAAAAATATGATGATTTGGATCGATATATTCCTGGATCGTTGGATGTTCAGCATTTTACATCCATTAAGATGTTGGAAAAGTGTTTGTTTTGTGGATCGGGTATTTCGTCTTTGGCAGTTCAGCCAGATGGAACATGTTACCCTTGTCCCAACACAATTATAGAGGAATTGAAAATTTGCAATATATTAACGGATGATATCGAAACGTTATGGTTTGAATCTCCCGTATTGGAAAAAATGAGAGGAATAAGTGTTAATAAAAACTTGCCTTCAAAATGTGCAGAGTGCGAAGTAAAACTTTTTGCGGAGGAGGGTGCAGAGGTGTAGCGATAAAGAGTAGTACAGGCAATTTGTACGGCATGTCGCCAGAATGTGAATCATCTAAGAATCGGCTTATTGAAATGATATGGACAGCAGCAAAGGAACCAGATTTATTTAATTATGAAATAGAAAGAAATCAGAAAATGGATGAGGTATTAGAAAATGAGATTGAAAAAAATTACAGAGGGTAATTTTAAATTCACAAAAATAATACAGGAATGAGAATATGAAAGCAGAAAATAAAAATTTAGAACCATTCATCTGTCGCTGAGGGCAATTGGGATTATATTTCATTATGTACCTACATTAGCGATTATAAAGATTGTGTTAGCAATGATATCAGGAGCAGGAACTTCTTGCTCCTTTTGGTTTATGCAGAGGTTAGTAGATGCAGTTAGTAGTAAGATTTTGAATGGAGGAACAATAGAATATATTATTTCGGCAGGGATTGGTTTTCTGATAGCGATGTTGATTCCGATCATATGCAGTAGTTATGTGGATGGTATGATACAGATTGAAATGGAGAGAAAAATAGGTGATAAATTATCAGAGGATGTAATCAGGAAATTTATGAGGATTCCATATGCGGATTTTGAAAGTATGGAATTTCAGGATACATTGATTCAAATGTCGCGAAGTCCGGATAGGATGATTCTAAAGTTGTTTCAAAATACGATAATAGCAATGCGATATTTTATGATATTAGCAGGACTGACAGGAATCTTTTTGAAAGCGGGAGTTGGGATTGCAGTCAGTTTTTCAGTTTTGTTCGCACCGTTGATTTGGCTCAATTTCAAGACGGCAGACATGATGAATGAAATTTATAATGAACAAACTATAGAGCAGCGGAAACGGGATTACTTAGAACAGCTTTTGACAGAAAAGGATTCATTGCTTGAGTTAAAGATATTTGGAGCTGTTAGATTTCTGGAAAAAAAGAGAAAAGCATTAGTGAAAGAGGTGTTAAATCGGAGAATCAGAGTAAAGGTAAAGGCACACAATTATTATTTGATTGGAAATTTTCTGACATTTGTCTGGTTATTCTCAATTTTAGTGTTTTTATGTATGAGTGCACTGGAAGGAAGTATTACATTAGGAGCTTTTTGCAGCCGTTTTAACTGCGATGGGAGAAGCCTTGGATGATTCTGAAGCGTTATATATGACTTTGCAGAAAATGAGATGGGGAACGAATGTTGTATCTCACTTTTTGAGGTTTATGAGGTTGGAGGAAGAACATGATCCCCCAAAAAGTAAGGAAATAAAAGGAGATAACTGTATACGATTTGAAAATGTGAGTTTTACATATCCGGGAAGTGAACATTGTATTTTAAAGAATGTGAGTTTTGAAATCAAAGGTGGAGAGCATATTGCGTTGGTAGGCGTAAATGGCGCTGGAAAATCGACCATTATTAAATTGTTGTGTCGTTTATATCGACCACAGAGTGGAAGAATTGTAGTAAATGGAATTGATTTGCAGGAATTTTCACAGGAACAACTTCAGAAGCTATTTTCAGTAGTATTTCAGGACTATAATAGATTTTATTTGACACTTCGGGAAAATGTAGCAGCAGGGGCGTTGGAGCGTAAAGAGGATGATGAAAATGTGAGAAAAGCACTTCGCATGGCGGGGATTGAAAATGAAAAATTACTGATGGAGTTGGATTTACCGCATGGAAAGTTAGAAGAACAGGGGATAGAGTTGTCCGGTGGGCAGTGGCAGAGAATAGCGATTGCCAGGGCCTATTTTATGGATTCCGAATTTGTGATTTTGGATGAGCCTACATCAGCTCTGGACCCTATTGCGGAGAACGCTATGTATGAAAATATAGCATCTATATTGACACAGAAAAGTTGTATTTTTTATCTCACATCGTCTGGCGAGTGCCAAGATGGCGGACAGAATACTTGTTTTATCCAAGGGACAAATTCAGGAAGAAGGAAGTCATGCGGAGCTGATGGAACGCGGCGGCATTTATGCAGATATGTATAGGATGCAGAGCAGCTGGTATGAGAATCATGGGAGTGAGAGAGAATGTGATGAGGAAAATAGGAAATATATTTAAAATATTGTTTTGGGCAGCCCCTTTTTCGACAGCTGTCACTGTACTTTATTATATTTGTCAGGCAATCATCCCAGCGTTGTCGACTATTTTATTTACAGGAATACTCCAAGGGGTAATTGAGTTGCAAGAAGGTAACAGAGAACTCCTGATAAAAAATGTAGCGATTTATCTTGGGATGCGAGGGGGGAATGTATTTTTTGAATTATGGATATAGTGTTTTGGTCAATACGGGGATTTTTGAAAAAAGGCAGCATGTGTTTTAGGCAATTTCTGCAGGAAAAAACGGCAAGAATGTCTTTATATAATATGGAAAATTCAAAGATATTAGATCAGAAGAAGCGTGCAGAACGAACAGTTGAAGAGGATGTTCCGGCAATGGTATTTTATCAGTTTTTAGAGGCGGCATCAGCAGCGTTTGGTGTTGTAGCAGTATTGGGAATCATGTTGGACTATCATTGGGTTCTTGCACTGGCAGCTATTTTGGCAGTATTGCCATTTCCAATTGTAAAAGTTATAAGGGGGAAAAGTCATGTACGGGTAAAAAATTCACAAAGCAAGATGGTACGCAAGATGGAGTATTATTGGAAAATATTGACAGGAAAGGATAGCGCAAAAGAACTTAGAGTATTGGGATGTCAGGAATACCTATCACGACTATGGAAGAAAGAAAGTTTTCTTGTAAGAGAACAGTTATGGATGGAAAAAGAAAAAGGATGCAGTATGGTGTTTCTTATGTGACATAATTCAATTTGCAGGATATATAGGAGCATTACTACTTGCCGTGGGGCTTGCCGTATGGGGACAGATGGAAGCTTGTGTATTTGGTGCATTGATTTCCGCATTATTGAATATGCAGAATTGTATAAAAGCATTTCTGGAGGCAGTAGGAGAATTGCCGGAGCTTTTAAGTCTTTATAATAATTATGATGCATATTTAAAATTGGGAGAAGAATTTAAGGAAAAGGAAGATAAACGATGTGTAGATAGACAACCACAAATTTCTTTTAGCCAAAAGAAAATTTGTTTGGAACATGTATTTTTTTCTTATCCGGAGATGCAGAAAAACGTTCTTGAAGATATTTGTTTAGATATTTTGCCAGGAGAGCATATTGCAATTGTTGGAGAAAACGGAAGTGGGAAAAGTACATTAGCAAAGCTTATCCTCGGATTATATCCAGTTTTGAAAGGAACAATACGGTGGGGGGAGATTGATTTGAATCAGTGTATGGTAGAGAATTTGTATCGCCATATTTCGGTGGTTTCACAAAATTTTGTGAAGTATTATCTGACGTTGAAGGAAAACATAGGAATTTCATGTGTAGAAAAATTGGAGTCTGATTCGGAAATTATAAGAGTGTTAGAACAGGTTGGATTTACGGAAAAAATTTCATTAAACCAACAGCTTGGAACAGAATATGGAGGTGTTGATTTTTCGTTGGGGCAGTGGCAAAAAGCTGGCGATTGCACGGGGAATACTAAGAAATGCAGAAATAATTGTGATGGATGAGCCAACTAGTGCATTAGATGCAATTACAGAAAATGAAGTATTGAATTTGTTTATGAGAGTGATGGAAGAAAAACAGCTCTGTTGATTTCACATAGGATTGGAATTTGTTGCAAAATGGATAAAATTGTAGTAATGAAAAAAGGAAGAATTGTGGAGATTGGTTCACACGAGGAGTTATTGAGAAAAAACGGAGAATATGCCAGATTGTACTGGGCACAGGCAGGATGGTATCAAGAAAAATAGAAGTTATATATCAAATTTCGAAACAGTCGCAAAGCAACTGTCAAACTCCCGGGAATTGTATTTGCGAAGAAGCTTCTTTCTATGCTACAATTAAGTTCAGGCGCTTTGTGTGGAGTGGAAACAGAACTGACAGAGGCATTTACACAATTCGATGAACTGGGAGTGACAGAATGGAAACAACAACACTAATATTCTTATTTTTTATACTGGTATGGGGCATACTCGGAGTTACGTTTCTTTGCATCGGCATCGGATTGCATGTAAGAGGACGGAAAAAATACCTGCACTTTTCCAGTCACTGCAACGGTAGAGGATCTGCGAAGAAAAATGGAGAACGGACATGAAAATAGCAGTAATGTCAGATATACATGGAAACTATATCGCCTTGCAGCGCTGTCTGGCGCATGCGTTGGAGCAGAATGTGGATGCGTATATTTTTTTGGGCGATTATTTGGGCGAGTTTCCCTATCCGCAAAGAACGCTGGAGATTCTGTATGAACTGAAACAAAATGCTTCCTGCATTTTTATAAGGGGAAATAAAGAAGATTACTGGCTCAATCGCAGAAAAGATCAAAACTGTGACTGGAAAAGTGGAAACCGCAGTGTCATGGCAATGATTTATAATTACAACAGTCTGAATGCAAAGGATCTTGATTTTTTGAAACGTTGCCGATCAGCCAAAGCATCCGGTTTGCCGGGATGGAACCGGTTCTGGCTTGTCATGGAACGCCTTTTGAGAATCAGAAAGCGCTGCTTTCGGAGGATTTATTCGTTCAAAAATGCGAAGAGCGCTATATCATATGCGGACATACCCATATGCAGGGATTCGTTTCTGACGGGAAAAAGAAAATCATAAACGCGGGAGCGGTCGGAGTTCCGTTGAAGTCCCCGAAAAAACACAGTACATGATATTGACCTCGGACGGAAAGGACTGGAAGCCGGAATTTCTTTCCCTGGAATATGACGTGGATACCGTAATAAAAGAAATTCACGAATCCGGGCTTTGGGATGCATCGCCGTACTGGTGCAGGATCACGGAGCATTTGTTGGATACCGGAGAGCTGCCCCACGGAACGGTCTTAAATCATGTCATGAAACTAAACGACTATCAGGACCCCTGGTATAATATTGCGGACTCCTATTGGGAGAAAGCACTGGACGAGCTGGGGATAAGATAGGGTGGAACAAGCTTGCAGGTATTGTGAACTTTGGTTTGACGAAGTTGCGTTTGAGAGGAATACCGGTTATGGTTAGAAAATGACAAAAAGCAGATATAGACAGAGTTGCCGATATATGGTTAGATACGAATTTAAAAGCACATGATTTTATTTCTGCTCAATATTGGAAACGTAATTTTAAATTGGTAAAAGAAATGCTGTTACAGGCGGAAGTCTATGTCTATGAAAGTGATCAGAAAATCCAGGGGTTTATAGGGCTGAACAACGATTATATCGAGGGCATTTTTTGTTTCTGATAAAATGCAGTCTCAGGGTATCGGTAAAATTCTGCTGAATGATACAAAAGACAAAAGAAACGAATTACGCTTAAATGTGTATCGGAAAAATACACGGGCAATCTCTTTTTACCAGAGGGAAGGTTTTGAGATCCAGAGCGATGGATTGGATGAAGCTACTGGAGAAAGAGATTATGTAATGGTGTGGAAAAAGAAATAGAAAATCCTGTTTGCAGAATTACGAAAATCCAAATCCCGAAAAAAGATATGATGCTCCTGACAAACTGCCGTGTCTGCTAAAAGCAAGACACGGCAGTTCACTTTGCTTTCCTCTCTTGTGGATGTATGATACAACTTATCCCCTGATTTTTACAACTTACAGTCCCCAATGTAGATATGAAAAACAAGCTGTGATATAGTATCGTAGAACCGAAGGGAGGGGTGTTCTTTCCTGTATTGTGAAAAAACAGTATTTAAGTGCAAGCAAAAGCTGTATGATCTTGCATTCAGATACAGGCGTTAGCGTTGTTTCAGGCACATACGAAAGAAATGGAAGAAAAATATGGAGAAACGATTATGGAAGAAAGAAAAATTTTGACACCACAGTCCGTTCAGCAGGATCTGGACGCTTTGGGGCAATACAAAACAGCAGACGTGGACAGGCTGATCCGCCGCTATGTCAAGGAACAGGCGGACGCAGCTCTCCTTCGGGAACATATTTTGACGGAGCAGCAGTTTCATCGAATCTACTATTATGTAAACTTACAGCAAATTAAGGATGTGGCTGCACGGATGGCTTTTATCCACAATAATTTACTGTTTACGGATTGGTGGCACACGGATCAGCTTATTCGGTATGTGGCGGCGCAGGATTTTGAAATGGCGATAGGGTATGCTCAGGAATATATTCATTCCGATGATCCATTTATTCGTCGCTGGGGCTATGTAATGTTTATTTCCCGGCTGGGGCATGGTCATGCAGAGCGGTTGCTGCCGCTGATGAAAGCAGACGATCACTATTATGTACAGATGGCGCAAGCCTGGTTGATTGCAGAGCTGACTATTTTTGAGCCGGAGGTTGTTCATCGGTGGATGAAAAGCTGTGGGCTTCCTTATTCCATCTGCGGCAAGGCCATTCAGAAAATCTGTGATTCCTACCGGATTTCCGACGATTGGAAAGTGAAATTCAAAGCTTTGCGGCCGGAACTGAAACAAGCTCCAATTTGAACTGCGGGATTACGAAACTTTTCGGAAGCTGGGGATTCCCATGCCGAAGCTGCTGGCTGTAGATATGGAGCAGGAACGGAGCGCTGCCAGTTCTGTTGCATTGAACGGCGGCATCTTTACAAAGGTGTTCCAAATTTTTTAATTAAAACACAGAACAAATGTTTGCTGTTAAGAAAAATGAACTTTCATATGGTAGAGGATATGTATCTTCTTTACAGTACCATCTTATTTGTGGAATCCGTCGTATTGTGCCGTTACCGTAAGTGACCGAAGCCGGGATCAGGTAATGGCATATATCGAGGGACAAAAAAAAGAGACGGGAAAAAGAAAGTAGGGTTCACAAAATAATTGACTTTTGTTTGGCAAAGAGTATGAAGATGTAAGTGGAAATTTAAGAACTGTTGGCTTTGGGGAGGAATCCTAAGGGTGACAGTTCTTTTTTATATTTTATTCTGCTTTGGATATACTAACCATGGCAATCTTTTCTATGAAACTGTAAAAGTGAACTACATTGAGCTGATCAGAAGTATATTACGATAAGAGATAATTCACTCACAGACAAGCCAGATTGCAACCGCCACCTTCCTTCTTTCGGAGCTTCTTGAAAAGAAGGCATACGGAGAAACCTGGAGCTTCATCCACAATGGAGAGAACGTTGCGTTTACTGGTACACGAGCCAGAAACTCCTTGACGAGAACCTCTGTTTCATGCTATATTTGGTGTATAGACCATGTAAAAAAAACAAAGATAGTCACATAGAATGAGGAAGGGGACAAATGGCAACAAGTTTAAGCGAACCAGCAAAGAAACGTATTCTGCAGGTATGCGTAAAACTTTTCCTGGAGCAGGGGTACAATGATGCAGAAGCTGTTCAAAGCACTTGCCATGCACTATGAATTTTCATTACAGGGGATAATGTAAAAATGGAAAAGAGGGAGGAAACCCAATGAAGAGAAAAAAGCTGACAGCAAGTATGATCGCACTGGTCATGAGCGTAAGCCTGCCCATGACAACCTATGCCGCCAACTGGTATCTGGAGGATGGCAGCGTTACGGTAAACGCAGACAATTCCGGACAGACGGTAACGCAGGGCAGCAACCCTGCCGTATCAGATGAAGCTCCTGTGATTACACAGCGGGAGAGCTCTGTAGAGACAGGCAACACAATCGCGATCAATGCGTCTGATAATGCGACTGCAAATGTGACCATTAAGGATATCAATATCAAAAGCAGCAAGGATGCGATTGATGTTACAGGAAGATCCAGTGCAAACATTACACTGGAGGGAGACAACAAGATCTTCTCTGAAACCGGCTCTGCACTGCATGTTTCGGATGGCAATGTTACCATAAACGGAAGCGGTTCTCTGAAGGCCGAGATTCAGGATGAGCCTTTTGGCTATAACCATAATGCCAAAATCGGCAGCCATGAGAAGGAGGACATGTCCGGCAGCATCCATATTACAGGAGATGCAACCGTAAAAACAGATGGTAATATAGCACCGGACTGCGGCGGAGACGGAGCAGGCATTGGCTCCGGCGAAGATGGGGAAATGTCCGGAAACATTGTCATTGACGGAAATGCGCAGGTTGAAGTATCCAGCAATGACCAGGGTGCGGGCATTGGCACCGGCGATGATGGGAACCTAAGCGGTAACATTATGATTGGCGGGAATGCGCAGGTTTCGGCAACCGGTGCTGAAGACAGCGCTGGCATCGGCACCGGAGATGACGGCAATTTCAGAGGAAGTATCACAATTGATGGAAACGCAAGGGTTACTGCCAAAGCAGGCGGAGATCACAATGGATATGACGGCTCCGGTATCGGTACTGGAGACAAGGGGAAATTTACCGGGACAGTTACCATAGGCGGAAATGCTGCTGTGGTTGCTTCAGGCTCGGATGAAGGCTGCGGAATTGGTACCTCAGATGGGAAATATATGAACGGTATCATTATCATTCGGGACCATGCAAAGGTCACTGCCTACGGCGGAAATCAGGGTGCAGCCATCGGTTCAGAGGATTACGGGGATATGACAGGAAAGATTATCATTGTCGGCAACGCCATTGTGAATACGGGCGTAGTAGACGATGCAGGAAATGTTCTTTTCGGACCGTATCGGCTATATTGGTGATGGAGAAAATCCCAAACATGATAGCAGTGATGGACATTATATCATTGGACCGGACGTAACAATCAACAACCTGAACGGCAGCGACACAGAAGCACTGAAGCAGTACGTCAATATGCACCTGGACAGCGAAGGAAATCCGACAAACCTGACGGAACTGGATATCAGGATGGAAAATGGAATTTTTAAGGCAAAAGCAACCGGCGCGGGCAGCGTAGAAAAGATTCTCTACAATGGCAGCGAAACTGTACCTACTGTTCCCGGAAGCTATCCGGTAACCTGCATAATCAAGATTGACGGAAGCAAAATGGAACTTCCGATCGGAACACTGGTAATACCGGAGCCGGCATCTCCCGGTGAAACCGCAGCACCTGTGGAATACAGAATGCAGACATCTGCATCAGAGCCGGTACAGGGAAATGGAAAAAGCACAGGATACAAGGCTCCCGTACAAGGACATTTTTATCAGGTAGTAGGTCAGGACGGAAAAGCCATGATTTTTGCTACCGCGCAGAAGAAAGACGTGCTGGCAATTGCGACGGATTCCGATTTTGCCATGCTGACGGGAAAAATGGAGGACATCGAAGCGCTCAGAAAACAGGGCGTGAGAAGGATTATCTTCGCTACAAAGAGAGCAACCTCCACCTTCCTTCTTTCGGAGCTTCTTGAAAAGAAGGCATACGGAGAAACCTGGAGTCTCATCCACGATGGAGAGAACGTTGCGTTTACTGCAGTTGAAAAGATGATGGATATAAGCAGTATTCTTACCCGGTTACAAACGAAATAAAACCGGATATAACAGGTACCGGTATTTGGAAACCGACATGACAGAAACCGGAAAGAGGACATGACTGGAATGTGTGGAAACCATGCTTTGCAGACTTTGCACAGATGATTTTCCGGTAAATTTTATAGAAGGATATCAGAGGGAACCCGGCAGTGGTCAGACAGCAGTCCTGACGCTGCCGGGTTGCTGTATGATTCGTTCGAATATGCACAAAAAGTTTTACGGCTTGGTGCAAGTGATATACTTTCAAAACCCATTGATATGGAACAAAGGAGGCAATAAGCTAATGATTGATGTAGCAGAACTGGAAAGAAAAGTACCAATTTTAAAGGATATACAGAATGAAAGAAGTATTCTGGATAAATCCAGATAAAACTAACTGCGAAGAAGCAATGAAGCATATAGAATTAACAATGGCAGATGTAGATGATGCAGAACAAAGACTGAAGCGTTTCGCACCATTTATCATGAAATGTTTTCCGGAAACGAAAGACAGAAATGGTATGATTGAATCTGTGCTTACTCCAATTCCTGGAATGAAAGAGTTACTGAACGAAAAATATAACAGTAATTTGGAAGGTACATTGTTACTGAAACAAGATAGTCATTTAGCTATAGCAGGTTCAATAAAAGCACGTGGTGGCATTTATGAAGTTCTAAAGCATACAGAAGAGCTTGCCTTAGAGCATGGTTTTTAATAAAAAAAGAAGATAATTATGAAAAACTGGCAAGTGAAGAATGTAGACAATTTTTTAGAAATTATACTATTCAGGTCGGCTCTACCGGAAATCTGGGAATGAGTATCGGGATTATGAGTGCAGCAGTTGGCTATCAGGTGATCGTACACATGTCAGCAGATGCGAAACAGTGGAAAAAAGACTTGCTCAGAAGCCATGGTGTAACAGTAAAAGAGTATGAATCTGATTATAGCGAAGCAGTAAAGAACGGAAGAGCATTATCTGATCAGAATCCGAAAAGCTATTTTGTAGATGATGAAAACTCCAGAACACTTTTTCTGGGTTATGCAGTAGCTGCGAAACGTCTGAAAAAACAATTGGAAGAACAAAAATCACAGTAGACGACAACCATCCTTTGTTTACTTATATCCCATGCGGAGTAGGTGGAGCACCGGGCGGTGTGAGTTTCGGATTAAAACTGATATTTGGAGATTGTGTACATTGTTTCTTTGTAGAGCCGACACAGGCACCTTGTATGCTGGTTGGAATGACAACTGGGTTAAATCATGAAATTTCTGTACAGGATATTGGGCTTACCGGGTTAACCCATGCAGATGGACTTGCCGTAGGACGTCCATCAGGATTCGTTGGGGGCGTTATGAAGTATTTGCTCAGTGGTGAATTTACCATTAGGGATGGAAAATTGTATGATTATATGAGAGATCTTCTTGAAACAGAGAATATTTTTTCTTGAGCCAAGTGCATGTGCCGCGTTTCAGGGACCTGTATATATGGAAAAAAGTGAAATCTCACAGAAATATCTGTTGGAAAATCATCTCAAAGATAAAATGAAAAATACAACACATATTGCATGGGCAACGGGTGGAAGCCTTGTGCCAGAGGCAATTCGCGAAGAATATCGAAACACTTATCTGGATAAATAAAATAAACGGTTTTGATCTG
>VOFI01000733.1_pt1 | contig 16001 bp, 22 predicted proteins | sample 5384131 | NCBI WGS metagenome assembly VOFI01 (sample SAMN12384728, study PRJNA508395) | human gut metagenome | isolation source: healthy gut H | host: Homo sapiens
GTACGCCAGATGCTCTCCCGCAGTGCCCGCTACGGCGGCGGAAACACCATCAGCGACCAGTGGGCGGTGAAAATTTCGGAGTCATACTCCAACCAGGTGCGCTCCGTCAGCCAGAAGTATCCGGGCTACCAGTTTATCCCCGGCTGGTTCAGCTGGTCGAATACGATTGTGCTCGGCAAGCAGGTAGGTGCCACCCCAACGTCCGCCACGCCTTCGAACCGATCAACCATGGGGCCAACCCGCACCCCGGCTTCCGCAAGGACGGCGCCCTCACCGCAATGAGCAATTCCATCTGTGCGGTGCAGCCGGGCTATGGGAATACCGCGCCGGTACAGCTGGAGCTTGACCCTGGTATGGGGCGCGGTGAGGAGGCTGTGCAAAAGATCGCCGACTATATCATGACGCTGTTCGAGCAGGGGGCCACCCTGCTGAACATCAATATTGTGAACGGCCAGCAGATTCTCGAAGCCGACAAGGACCCCAGCAAGTACCCCAACCTGGTGGTACGCGTCACGGGCTTTACGGCGTACTTCTGCTCTCTGACTCCGGAGTTCAGAAAACTGGTGGTGGATCGTATTCTCATACAGGGCTGAACAAATGATTTGGCTTGGCTTCTGTTTTTTCTACGTCACGGTTTTATTGCGAAAATAAATCTTAAATGGCAGGCTGATCAGGAAGCATAAAGAAATATCAGAAATCATTTGGTCAGATACGTAAACTTTCTGCAGGGAGGCATCGTGCAAGCGGTAAAAAATATGATATAATAATACTATGGATAAGCAGATGAGTCTGTCGGGCCTGAGCGATGAATTGAGCCAGGTGCGGACAAACCTTGTCCGGGTCAACGGCGTACTGCCATTCCTCCGGCAGAATGGGTAGGCTGTCAAGCTGCCATTTCCTGTACTGCTCCCCGTAGGCGGCAGCTTCCGCAAGCTGTACCAAATGCCCGACGCACCATGAAATGAGGTAGCCGCCGCCCTCGATATACCCGTCCTGTTTCCCTTTAACGCCAAGCGCGGCGGCGATAGTCTGCGCCACGCTCGGCTTTTCTGCAATCACAAGTCTAAATGCCATGAAAAAATCCTCCTTTCAGCGTTCCGGCGCGGTGTGCTTCTTCTCCTGTGCCTGTTTCAGACAATAGCCGATACAGGGGGATTGCGCCTTATAAGGGCAACGCATACACGCCGGGGATTTTGGAACGGGCGGCGCACTGTCACGCCGCCCGGTGGGTCTTTGTACCATCATTTTTTCTAAAGGGTTTTCGGTAAAAAGCGTCATGCTTCCTCGTCCTCCTGTTCTTCATCAGAAAGCCCGTCCCCCTCGTCCTCGTCGTAATCGTCAAAATCGAAATCTTCAAGGTCGGTGTCGCCCTTGACGTTCTGCTTTGGCTTCATAAACTTAAAATAATAGAACGCGCCCCCGCCGCCAAGAAGTGCCACGACAAGGAAAAGCACAAGCCCGCCTGTATTGCCTTTCTCTTTGGGCTGCTCTGTTGGTTTCTCGGTTTCCGGCTCCGCTTCCTTGCCGCTGCAAGCGGTCATGTTGTCCTTGCAGACAGGGCAGCTCACATTTACCTTTCCGGCTTCGCATTTATCGGTGCAACTGCAAACGGCGGGCGGGGCTGCTTCGGTGCTTCCGTCCTCCATGAGTGCCATAAGGTCGGCTTCGTCCACTTGATTAAGGAAATGTACGGTGTCCTCGCCCTCGTCGTCCCGGTCGATAAGGATATAAAAGTAATTGCCGTTTTTGGTCGTCACTGTGATAAGCTGCTTGTTGCCGCCGAAATCGTCTACAAGGGTCGCGTTCCCGTCCGGGGTAAGGGGTTCTTCCTTTTCGGGTTCCTCATAGACAACGCCGCTGTCGTCGGTCGCGTCCTGTCCCTCCGGGGTCTGTGCAAAGGCGGTGACGGAAAAGCCGCCCGTCAGCATGAGGGCGGCGCAGAGTGCGGTCAAGGTTCTAAGGATTTTCTTATTCATTCTCGGTGTCCTCCATTTCTTCGGTGTCGTGGTCTGCGGGTTCTGCGGGGTAGCCCGGCGCGGCTTCCATGCCCGGAATACCGCCGCCGGAAAGCATAGCGGAAAGCTCATGCGGGGAAAGGCGCATGGAGCGCACAAGCTGTACGATTTGCAGGTTTTCCGCTTCGGTTTTCTGCGCTTCAAGCCCCCTTAATCTGTTCTGGTACGATTTTCTCGCGGGTCTTTGCAATCTCCTTGTCGATACGTTCAATTTTGTTCATAGCCATCAATAAATTTCTCCTTTCTTTTCATTTTTTTGTTGTCAGTTCCAATTCATTAAGCCGTAGCCCTTGATACAGGAGTAATTGACGGGGTAGCTCTTTATCTTGCAGGCGTCGCCGGAATTGTCCTCGACGGTATAGACGCGCTCCCCGTCCGTCCCGATAACAAGCCCTACATGGTCTGCGCTCCCGTCCCCGTCCCAGTCGAAAAAGATAGCGTCGCCGGGGGCGATATTCTCATAGCCCCTCGCGCCCCATTGCCCGCGTGACTGGAACCAGGGTACGCCCTGTGACTGGCACCCGGCAAAGCGCGGCTCGCTTTTCCCGGCTTGATTGTAGCACCATGAAACAAAACAGGCGCACCATTCCACGCGGCTGTTAAATCCGTACCAGCTCCAAAAGGGTCGCCCGCCTACGTTGCCGACTTGCCGCTTCGCAAGGTCTACAACGGCGGTGTTGCCGGGGCGTGTGCCGTTTACAAGCTGTACGCCGCTTAAATCCTCGGACGCGCCCATATCGGGGGGAGCCGCCGCCGAAAATCAGCGGCTTGTTGCCGCTTATTTCCAGATAGACGCGGTACATTTCAAGCTGTTCCGGCGTTAGAAGTTCCTCCGCAATCTCGGAAATGGGCTTGTTCGTCAGCTTCACGTTAAGGATATGGTACTCGTAGGGTACTTCCTCGCTGGTCGTTTCCCCTGTTTCCGGGTCTGTGCTTGTTTCTGTGCGGTAGCGGATTTCCGTTTCTTCCGTCAGCGTCAAAGTGTACTGCATGGCAAAGACGCGGTTTAGTTCTGCCTGTGCGCTCTGCGGGGTGTAGGTCTGTAAAAGGGCGGTGAGGTAGGACGCTAACTCATGGGGGTTATGCCCGATACTGTCAAGGTCATAGCGGTATTCGTCATAGCCGGGGTGGGTGCTTTCGATATTGTCAATCTGCTGCTGAAGCTCGTTTTCCTTTGCGGCGTAATTATTTTCCGTCGCCACAAGGTCGCTGTCCTCCGACGTGTAGGAAGTCCCAAGTATGCCGTTCATCAAGCCGGAGAACATGGAGCCGCAAGAGGAAAGCCCCGCCGATACCATGATGAATAAGAGTAGCGCGGCAACGGCGATACATACGCCCGCCGGGTGCCGCCCTACAAAAGCGATTGCCTTTTTTGTTTCCTCGGCGGTCTTTTTTGCCGCCTTGCGGGTGTTCTCTGCGGCTTTCTGCGCCGTTTTTGCGCCGCCTTTCCTTGCCGACTTTGCATACTGCCGCTTGATTTGCTGCTTCTGCATGAAGCGGGAAAGGGGATTGCCCGCAATCTGCGGATTGTCATGCAGGGCTTTATGGTACTGAAAATCCACATTCGCCTTGAACGCCGCTTTCTCTGCCTTTGCCGCCGCCCGGTAGGGTTTGAGCTTGTGGCTGTGGTAGCCCTCCTTGACTTTCCGCGCCCCGTACTTTGCGCCGCGCTCTGCCAGTTCTTCGGATTTGTGCGCCCCCTCAACGCCGGAATTGTCCTTTTCAACGGAATGTATCTTGTTGTGGACGAAAATACCCGCTTCCTGTGCGGGGCGGGATAGCGGGTTATTGTGGGGCTTATTCCTTCCTATGGGCTTTTTCCTGTTCCTCAAAATGTAGGCGGGTCTTGCCTTTCCCGGTGGCTTCATCAAAGGTGCGCTCCCGTACAAGTTTCTTTTTCTTTGGGGATAGCCGCCTTTGCCGCGTCCAGACGGTCGGCTGCTTTGTCCGATTTTCGGATATACCTTTCAAGCTCCGGCGTTGCCCGTTCCTCGTCGGTAAACTGCAAGCGGGAAGATTTTTCTTTTGCTGTGGCTTCTGCCTGTGCTTTCCTCGCCGCCTTTTTGCTCGCCTTTCTGGTACGCGCCCCGTCGATACGCTCCAAGACGCGCTCGGCTGCGGCGGTGTCCTGTTCCCGTTCTGCCCCCGGCGCATGGGGAAGCGGCGGCGCGGCGGCTGTGGGCGCGGGAGCTGCGCCGCCCGGTATGGTCTGCGCTGCCTGTTCCGGCGGCTGCGGTGCTTCGGTCTTTGCAAAGTCCGCGTCCCTTATCCGCTTGCTGATACGTTTCTTTTTCCCGGTAGCGGCGTTTACCTCGACAGCCCCCTCGCGGGTCATTTTCTGCGTGACTTTCTCACGCGCTCGATACTGTTTTATGTTTCTGTCCCTCCAATCCGCGCCCTTGCAAGGGCGCAATACTCGGCGTTTATCTCAATGCCTATATAATGCCTGTCAAGCTGCCTTGCGGCTGCCTCCCGTCGTGCCGCTGCCGAAAAAGGGGTCAAGCACAACGCCGCCTTTCGGACAGCCCGCCTTGATACAGGTTTCGGCAAGTTTTGGCGGGAACGCGGCGAAATGCCCGCCCTTGTAGGGTACGGTATTGATAAGCCACACGTCCCGCCTGTTCCGCATGGTCGGCATGAGGGCTTCGTCGTAGTAGCTGCCGCTTCTCGCCCGGTTAAGCCCCTGTACTTTCCCCTGTCCGGGTACTTCGTCCGCATATTTCTGTCCCGCGCTGCGCCCGGTGCGGTACCGCGCCGCCGTTGTGGGGGCTAACGGCTCGGCTATGGCGGCTGCGTCATAGAAATACTTCTTTGACTTCGTAAGCAGAAAGATATGTTCATAGCAGCGGGTAGGGCGGTCTTTCACGCTCTCCGGCATGGGGTTTTCTTTCTGCCAGATAATGTCGCTCCGTAAATACCACCCGTCAGCGCGTAGGGCAAAAGCTAAAAGCCAAGGGATACCGATTAAGTCCTTTTGTTTGCAGCCGGAAACGCGGTTGTTTCTTGCAATCTGCTGTCCGTTTCTGCCTTTCGGGTTCTTCGGGTCTGCATGGTAGCCTTTATTTCCTGTGCCGCAGTAGGTGTCCGCGATATTCAGCCAGAGCGTACCGTCAGAACGCAGTACCCGGCGCAGCTCGCGGAAAACCTCGGTCAGCCTGTCAATGTACTGCTCCGGCGTGTCCTCCCGCCCAATCTGCATATCAAGCCCGTAATCCCTAAGCGCATAGTAGGGCGGGCTTGTGACGCAACAGTGTACGCTTTCCTCTGGAAGCTCCCGCAAGGCATAGAGCGCGTCCCGGTTGATGATGGTGTCAGTTTTCAGCCCGTTCATGCTTCGCCCACTTCCTCCGGCTTCGTCGTCATTACCCGGTAAAGCTCGGTGTCTTTCGGGAAGCGGTCTACAAAGGGCAGCACCACGTTCCCGTAGAAGATAAGCCCCTCGCCCGCTTCGGTGTGGGTGACATATTTCATCTGCTGCGGGGAGATGTTGAGCTGCTTCGCAAGGATAGCCCGGTCGCCCGCCGCCTGATTGAGCATGAGGACAAAATCAGAGTTTTCAAAGATATTCTCCACTTCGCGGGAAGCAAGCAAATCCTTGACATTCTGCGTAATGGCTGTGGGTATGCCGCCCCATTTTCTGAAACGCTTCCAGATTTCAACGGAATAGGCGGCGGTCTGTTCCTCTTTCAAGAGAAGATGAAATTCGTCCATAAAATACCGGGTGGATTTCCTTTCTGCCCGGTTGACGGTGACGCGGTTCCATACCTGGTCCTGCACAATGAGCATACCTAACTTTTTGAGCTGCTTCCCAAGCTGCTTGATGTCAAAGCAGACAAGGCGGTTTGAAAGCTCTACATTCGTCCTGTGGTTAAAGACGTTAAGGCTCCCGGAAACATACAGCTCCAACGCCGCCGCAATACGCGCCGCTTCCGGCTCCGGCTGCTTCAAAAGCTCGTTGTAGAGGTCGCCCAAGATAGGCATTTTCTCCGGGTCGGGGTCTGCAAGGAAAGGGCGGTACACGTTCCTAACGGCGCGGTCAATGACGGTCTTATCGACGGGCTGCAAGCCCTCCTTGCCGCCTATGACAAGCTCGCAGAGGGAGAGGATAAAGTCGGATTTCAGCGCAAGGGGGCTGTCGTCCTCGCTGTAATTGAGGTTAATATCCATAGGGTTCACATACTGGGGCTTCCCGTCAATGCCCTTGCCCGTAGGCGATAACCGTATCACTTGCCCGTCAAGCCGCTGCACAAGGGAAAAATACTCTGCTTCCGGGTCGCAGATAATTATGTCGTCGTCGGTAATGAGGAAAGCGTTTGTCATTTCCCGTTTGGCGGCAAAGGATTTCCCGCTTCCCGGCGTACCCAAGATTAAGCCGTTGGGGTTCTTTAGCTGCTTGCGGTCGCAGAGTATCATGTTGTTACTAAGGGCGTTTAAGCCGTAGTACAAAGCCGCGCCCGTCTGAAAAAGCTCCTGTGTGATAAAGGGGATAAAGATAGCGGTGCTTGACGTGGTAAGCCCTCTTTGAATGGGGATAAGGTTCTCCCCAAGCGGTACAGAGGACATAAGCCCCGCTTCCTGTTGGTAGTCAAGGCGGGTTAAGGCGCAGTTGTTCTTCTGTGCAATGCCCGCCGCCGCGAATACGTCATTTTCCAGTTTCCTTTTTGTGTCTGCCATGTTCACCACAAGGAACGTCAAGAGGAACATTCTTTCATTCCGGCTCTGCAAGTCCTGTAAGAGATTCTTCGCTTCGCTGCCGAAAGTGGCAAGGTCGGACGGGATTATATCCATGTCGTAGCCGCTGCGTACCGCTTTCTTCTGTTCTTCGATTTTCATTTTGTCAAGGTCGGTAATCTTCCGCTTGATTGTCTTTATGGCTTCGGTCTGGTCGATACTGTGGATATGCAGATTGACGATAACGCCCGTTTCCAAGTCCAGAATGTCAGATAAGATACGGTCGTTTAATTCCGGCGCAAGGATTTCAAGGAATGAAACCGCGCCGATTTTGCGCCCCATGCGGAAATACCGCCCCTCGCCAAAACGGAAAGAGGACGGGGCGATAAAGTCCTTTGTGGAAAGCCCGGACGGGGCAAGCCATGAAAAATCAAAGGCAAACTGCCCGCCCTCCGGGTGGAAAATGCCATGCAGCATTTTAAGGCGTTCATAGCCTGTCATGGGGCGGGCAGACACGCCCAAGAGCTTAAAGTTGTTGAGTACGTCCGTTTCGATACGGGCAAGGCGGGATTTCGCCGCGCCCAGACTGTCGGCTTCAATGGCAAAGGTGATATATTTTGCTTTGACAAGCCCGTTGTTGCCCTTTGCAAGCTGGTTTTTCAGCATATCCCGGTATTCTGTGCGGATAGAATTGAAAGCGTCCTCCTGTGCCGGGATATTGACCGCCTTTTCCGCTTCGCCGCGCTGCGTCCCCTGATTGATGAAAGAGAGCTGCACCGAAACGGAAGCGTCAAAGTAGTTGAGGAAGTCGCACCAGTTCTCAAAAATGGCGGTCTTGTCGTCTGCCTGTGCAAGCTGATAGTTAATATCTTCAAAGGCGACGGTCTTTGAGTATTTCCGTCCCGTAACCTTGCAGATACCGTCCGGGTACATCTGGATATAAGGGATTGTCTGCTGCGCGGTGTGCGCTTTCCCGTCGCCCTTTGCCTGTCTGATGATTTCCGCAATCTGCTTTTTCTCGGCGCGGGTGAGCTTGCGGGGCGGGTTAGGCTTTGCGCTTCCCGCCGCGCTGTTTCTTCGTGTTTCCTTTTGCAATCGCTGATACCTCCTTTTCAAGTTTTCTCTGCCGTTCTAAGACGGAATAAAAGTTGTCTGTCCTGTATGGTCGTTCTTTGGGGGCTATGAATTTCGTCCGTATGATGTTCTTCACCACCACTTCAAGGGGCTGTCCATGCTTCTCATACATGGCAAAGAGGAAACAGGGCAGCATGACGGCAATCATAGCCATAGACGCAAGGCTTGTGCCTGTGCTGTCTTTGAGCAGAAAGAAAAGCGGCAAGCCGAACAGGAGAGCCGCCGCAAAACATACAATCTGCCGTTTGGTAAGGTTGAACGCTACTTTTGTCTTGACTTTGGATAAGTCTTTGGGTACGGGTACATACGCCAAGTGAAAACCTCCTTTCTCTGGGTTTGGTGTTGCTGTAACTTCCCATAAGGGTAATCAAGGCAAAGGTCAATCTATGCCCTTTGCCCGCCCGTATTATATGGGGGTTATCCGCGTCAAGGTCGGGTCGTATTTTCGCCGCTTCGCTCTGAAAATCTCCACCCTGCCCTTGACACGCCGCTAATGCGCGGAGAATATCGACTTCGCCAGTGCGCCGGATTTGAACAGGGAGAAACAGAGGATAACGGTATAGGCTGCAAGGGAAAAAATCGCGCTGTGCAGATTGTCCGCTATTATCATGTTGTTTACCAGAACCGCGTAAATGCCGACGCATATCATAATGAGGAAGCCTTGAAAACCGATAGCGAACAGGGATTTGAGGTAGTTGTTTCCTATCTGCCCCCATTCCCGGTTCGTCATAGTTGCAAACGGGATAGGCGATACCGAACAGTAAAGGTAAATTTCTATCATGCGCCCGTAGAGGATAACGGTTATCAGTACGGACATGATTTTCATGCACAAGCTCACAAGGCTTGTTTCCATGACAAGTAAGGCGGCGTATGGCGGGCGGCGGCGTACAAAAAATCTATATGGTGTTTTTTAAGAGAACCGTCCCGGCGGGACAGGTCAGGCAGTGACCTGTTCCACCTCCGGGATGGGTTTGAGATTAAAATGAATTTCGATAGAAATGTGTCTTGTTTTATCTTCGTCAATGCGCTCATGCACGACGATTTCTTTGATTAAACGGTTGAGGGTGGCTGCGTCCAACTCTGTGATGTTGGCATATTCCTGAATGGCTTCCACCCATTGTTTTGCGTCATTGGCAAGCTGGACTTCATCGGACAGCCGCTTTCTGCCCTCGGACACTTTTGTTTTAAGCTCCGTCTGCTCGGTCTGTGTCTTTTCCAGCATGGTGTTGAAGTTCTGCTCACTGATACGCCCTGCAATCATATCCTCATAAAGCCGCACAATGTCAAAGCTCATGCGGTCAATCAGCGGTTCATGCTGTCCTTCCACTACAATCCAGTTCTCCGGCTTCTTTTCCCCAATCGTGCCGATTTTGAAACGGTAGTCTTTTTCTGGGAAGCAATCGCCCCAGTGTAAACGGATTCATCAAAAGGTCTTTGATAACGGAGAAGTCCCACATATACCGCCCGTTTTCCGGGTCTTTCTTTTCCCATTTGGTGCGGGTATTGCGAAGCCCCGTTCCCGGTTCCACCATGTGGGGCAGGGGATTTTTTCTTCCTCCAGCCGTCTGCGGATATAGTTCGGACCATGACCTGTCAGCCCTCCCTGGGTATGCTCACGGTCAATGCCCTGGCAGCCGCCAACAGGGTCATAATTCCCGTGCAGGCGGAGTATCTGCCCGCCAAGGGCCTGGAACAGCTGCTCCAGACTGTAAACAAGGTGAAGCGGCAGATCAACCCCAAGCTCCAGATAGACGGTATCCTGCTGACGATGGTGGACAATCGCACCAACTTTGCTAAGGAGATCGCCGCCCTGCTGCGGGAGACCTACGGCAGCAAAATCAAGGTGTTCAGCACCGAGATTCCCCATTCTGTCCGGGCAAAGGAAATCAGCGCCGAGGGCAAGAGCATTTTTGCCCATGACCCCGGCGGCAAGGTGGCTGAAAGCTACAAAAATCTGACGCAGGAGGTGACAAAACTTGAAAAGCAGCGCGAAAAAAGTAGAGCTGGCATCGGTAGATGACCTGTTTTCCACCGAGGAAAGCCGTGCCGACGCACAGCGGGAACGGGTGCTGGAAATTCCCTTGTCTGAGCTGCACCCTTTTAAGAACCATCCGTTCAAAGTCAAGGATGATGAAGCCATGATGGAGACCGCCGACAGTGTTCGGCAGTATGGTGTGCTGGTTCCGGCGATTGCAAGACCTGACCCGGATGGCGGCTATGAATTAGTAGCCGGACACAGGCGGCACAGGGCCAGTGAACTGGCTGAGAAAGAAACCATGCCGGTCATTGTCCGGGATTTGGACGATGACGCTGCCACCATCATTATGGTGGACAGCAACTTGCAGCGTGAAAGCCTGCTCCCCAGTGAGAGAGCTTTCGCATATAAGATGAAACTGGAGGCTATGCGACATCAGGGAGAACGCATGGATTTAACTTCCGCCCAAGTTGGGCGGAAGTTGGATGGTAAAGAATCCAGAGAAATTTTGGCAGAACAGGTCGGCCAAAGCCGTAACCAGATTTCCCGCTATATCCGCCTAACCGAACTGATACCTGAACTGCTGGATATGGTCGATGAACGAAAAATCGCTCTCAATCCGGCCTATGAGCTGTCGTTCCTGAAAAAAGAGGAACAGGTCCAGCTTTTGGACGCGATGGACAGTGAACAAGCTACCCCCTTCTCTCTCCCAAGCCCAGCGGCTCAAGAAATTCAGTCAGGAGGGGCATTTGTCCATTGATGTGATGCGGGCCATCATGGGAGAGGAAAAGAAAAGCGATCTAGACAAGGTGACATTCACCTCGGACACCCTGCGGAAGTATTTTCCCAAGAGCTACACGCCCCAGCGGATGCAGGAAACCATCATCAAGCTGCTGGAACAGTGGCAGAAAAAACGCCAACAGCAACATGAACGCTGAGAAAGGAGCAACCTATGAGAGATATTTCAGCCCGTGAGCTGGAAGGACACAACATTCTTGCCGTGGAGCGTTTTCAGGATAACACCCGCCGGATGATTGAATTTTCTGTCCTGCGTTCCTGTGCCTATGGCAGTCCCGGTGATGAAATGCGGCTGTTTTTGACCGAGGACGGCTATCAGGCCGCCCTCCTCAGCCAGCAGCGCCGGGAAATCAAAATCAAGCGGTATGCCCGCGTCATTGAAGGGCATATCCTCGATTTTAAGCCGGACAAGCGCCGCCGCCACTCATAAACAAATCATTACTGCGAAAGGAAAGGATTGAAATGTGTACTGTAAAGGAAATCCGGGAAGCAATCCGGGAGGATTGCCATTCCCAGCATGATATGGAATCCGGCGAGATTGACCGTGTTCTGCAAACTCTGCCATTCTCTCAGGGAGATGACCTGTTGGACAAACCGCCCATTCCCAAGCGCCCCTACCGGCGCAGAAAAAGTGAACAAAACAGCTAACTGCCACAATTCTTTTTACAGGATTGTGGCTTTTTTCATACCCTGAGAAATTTGGAAGGAGTGAGGTCAATGGCCGTATTTCGCATTGAACGAACCAGAGATTATACCGTGATGAGCAACCACCATTTACGCAACGGGAAGCTGTCCCTGAAAGCCAAGGGGCTGCTTTCCATGATGCTGTCCTTACCGGAGGACTGGAACTATACCACCAGAGGGCTTGCCGCCATCTGCAAAGAGGGCGTGGACGCAATCGGCGGTGCGCTGCGGGAGCTGGAAGCTGCCGGGTACATTGTCCGTCATCAACTGCGGGACAAACAGGGTCGGATCAGTGATACCGAGTATGTTATCTACGAGCAGCCACAGCCGAAGAACCCGGATACGCCCCAGCCGGATACGGCTTCACCAGATACGAGAAACCCGGATATGGAGAAACCGGATACGGAAAAGCCCGCAGAATTAAATATAGAGAAATCAAATACTCAAAAACAAAATATTTATGGATCAAGTACCGATTCCATTCCCTTCCGGGATTGCGCGGCAGATTGTCTGCCGGAACGGAAAGGAAGGGATGCGATGTCTGTCTCCGAGATAGAAAATTATCGGGAATTGATTTTAGGGAACATCGAGTATGACTACCTGTGCAGGGAGTTTGCCACCTATCGGGAGGACCTGGACGAGATTGTGGAGCTGATGGTGGAGACCGTCTGCGCCAAACGGAAAATCACCCGGATTGCTGGCAGCGACTTCCCCCATGAGGTGGTGCGCTCCCGGTTTTTGAAGCTGGACAGCGAGCATATCCGGTTTGTCATGGACAGCTTGCAGAAAAACACCACCGAGGTCCGCAACATGAAGCAGTACCTGCTGACGGTGCTGTTTAACGCACCCACCACCATCAGCAACCACTACACTTCACAGGTCAATCACGATATGAACGCAGGCGGCTGGTAAGGCCGTCTTTTTTCATCCCACAACAACGACTTTTACAGGAGGTTACGCTATGAACCAAATGGAAATTTTCAAAAACCCGGAGTTTGGCAGTATCCGCACTTTTGAGCAGGACGGCAAAGTGCTGTTTTGCGGAAAGGATATTGCGAAAGCACTTGGATACCAACGTACCGCTGATGCCATCACAGCCCACTGCAAAGGGGTCTGCGTTTTACCGACCCCTTCTAACGGCGGTATTCAGCGAATGAAATTTATTCCCGAAGGCGATGTGTACCGCCTGATCGTTCACAGCAAGCTGCCCTCTGCGGAACGATTTGAACGCTGGGTGTTCGATGAAGTGCTGCCCTCTATCCGCCAGCACGGGGCCTACATCACCAGAGAAAAGCTGTGGGAAGTTGCCACTTCCCCGGAAGCCATGATGAAGCTCTGCTCCGACCTGCTGGCCGAGCGCGAGAAAAATGCGGCGCTGCGAGAGGAAAACGCCATGCTGGAGGGCAAGGCAGCCTTTTATGACCTGTTTATCGACCTCAAGCACAGCACCAACCTCCGTACCACCGCCAAGGAACTGGTTGTGCCGGAGCGTCGGTTTGTCCGCTTCCTGCTGGAACAGCGGTTTGTGTACCGCGCCCCGTCCGGGAATGTACTGCCTTATGCAAAACCTGCCAACGACGGCCTATTCACCGTTAAGGACTACTGCAACCACGGGCATACCGGCTCCTATACGCTGGTAACGCCCCAGGGCAAGCTGTATTTTGCCCAGCTGCGGGACAGCATCCTGCTGATGATATGATGACCCGGTATCTTCTGCGGCGGCTGGTGGTCCCGCCTTAGTTTTTGAACAATCCCTGCAAAATTCGTGGAAAGGAGGCGTTACCCCATGCAGGAAGAAGTGGAAAACAGGACTTTGACGCTGGTAGTCAACGGCACAAAGTTCACCGGGCGGCTGTTTAAGGCCGCCATTTGTAAATACCTTGCCCATCGCAAGGAAAAGAAGCTGAATAAGCAGAGAAGTCGGGACGCGCCTGTGAAGCCCCAGGGTAAGCAGACGGTCAAGCAGCTCATTGGTCAGAACCAGGGCGTTTCCAATATCGAGATCACCGATCCCTCCATCAAGGAGTTTGAGAAAATCGCCCGAAAATACGGTGTGAATTATGCGGTGAAGAAAGACCGCAGCAGCTCCCCGCCCAAGTACCTGATCTTTTCAAAGGTCGTGATGCGGATGCGCTGACAGCAGCCTTTACCGAGTACACCGGCAAAAAGGTCAAAAAAGCAGAGAAAACAGAGCGTCCGTCTGTGCTGGCAAAGCTGAACCAGTTCAAAGAGCTGGTCAAAAATGCCGTGGTGGACCGCACCAAGCGAAAGGAGCTGGAACGATGAAAAAGCAGCTTGACATCAAAAAGCTCCTGATGTTGAACCTGCCGTATCTCCTGATGGGCTTGTTTGCCACCAACTTCGGGGAGGCATGGCGCATGGCCCAGGGCGCGGACGCTTCAGCAAAAATGCTCTCGTTCTTCTCCACGCTGCCGCTGGCGCTGGCAAGCTGGTGGCCCAGCCTGCACCCGCTGGATCTGCTGGTGGGAATCTGCGGCGGCGGTGGGCTTCGGCTGGCGGTGTATCTGAAAAGCAAAAATGCGAAGAAATACCGCCACGGCATGGAGTATGGTTCCGCCCGCTGGGGAACACACGAGGACATCGCCCCTTATGTGGACCCGGTTTTCCAGAACAATGTGATTCTGACGAAAACCGAGAGCCTGACCATGAACAGCCGCCCCAAGGACCCCAAGACCGCCAGAAACAAAAATGTGCTGGTGATCGGCGGCTCCGGTTCCGGTAAGACCCGCTTCTGGCTGAAACCGAACCTGATGCAGATGCACAGCTCCTATGTGGTGACAGACCCCAAAGGCACCATCCTGGTGGAGTGCGGCAAAATGCTCCAGCGCGGTACACCGAAAATGCGTCCCAAGCTGGGCAAGGATCATCAGCCGGTAAAGGGCCGGCATGGCAATCCGGTCTATGAGACCGTAAAGGACAAAAACGGCAAAGTGGTCTATGAGCCTTATCGTATTAAGGTTCTCAATACCATCAACTTCAAAAAGTCCATGCACTACAATCGTGCGATTTGTTCGCCGCTGAAAAGGTGGCGCACAGCGCTGTTTCAATCAGTTCTGTGAACTGATAATTCGAGAGGTGGAATGAAGGAGTAACGCCCTGAAACGCCTCCCCTGATACTCCGGCATGCAGAGGCCAAACTCTGTGTGAAGCCCGGTAAAAGCCGGCAGAGAGATGCCGTAACAGGTTAAGCTGACGAAAGCTGTCCAGAGGTGGACGGTGCATCCTATATGCCGGGGGTCTATAAGATACCCATGGTGAGAATGACAGAGATGTCTGACGAAACTCCCGAATGTAAAGGTCTAAAAGTGCCACACTCAGAAATGGGTGTGTGGGTTAAAAGCCCAGGCAGTACGGTTTAGTAGAAATGGTTGTTACGAAACGCCGTGGCACGTTACAGGCGTGTCCAAGCTGTCAGGCCCAGAGGGAACACCTAAAGGTATGTATGTACAGATAGGATTATCGGAACAAGGAAAGGCAGGAAGTCTACTGGATAATCCGGCGAAGAATAATAAGCGGATGAATTCCTGCTGAAAAGCAGTGGTCGAACCGATGATATCGTCTGCGAAAAAGAGGACGGTTAGGAATGGCCACAAGTCAGGCAAAACGTCAGCAGTACACAACCACTATTCATGCAGTCGAGTAAGAAAAAGAAATTGTCGCTCGGTTTCATAGAAATGGGGTGATGTACATGGCACAAAAAGCTAAGAAGAAAAGCAAGTTGCGCCATGCGGAATACTATGACATGCAGAAAACCTTTGACAGTCTGTATGCCGACAGCAAAAGCGGTGAAGTCTTTGGGAATCTGATGGATATCATCAGTGCCCCAAGCAACATCAAGCTGGCATTCAGAAATATTAAAGGCAATGATGGCAGTCATACCGCAGGCACGGATGGGCGGACAATAGAATCATTGGCAGTCATGCCAGAGGATAAGTTTGTAAAGCTCATCCAGAAACAGTTCAGGAGGTATGAACCAAAAGCAGTAAAAAGAGTAGAAATACCAAAGCCAAACGGAAAGATGAGGCCTCTGGGAATACCGTGTATTATTGACCGAATAGTACAGCAATGTATTTTGCAGGTCATGGAGCCAATCTGCGAAGCAAAGTTCTATGAGCACTCTTATGGGTTCAGACCGTGTCGGAGCGCAGAAAATGCGATTTCCTATGCGTATGGACTCGCCCAAAGGAACAAGCTTCACTATGTAGTCGATGTGGACGTTAAAGGATTCTTCGATAACGTCGACCACAGAAAGCTGCTGAAACAGATCTGGACTTTAGGTATACGGGACACCAAGTTGATTCAGATCATCAAGGCCATGCTGAAAGCGCCAATCGAAATGCCTGATGGGGAAACCGTCCTCCCATCCAAGGGAACGCCGCAAGGTGGTATCCTTTCACCATTGCTGGCAAACATTGTCCTCAATGAACTGGACTGGTGGATTGCCTCTCAGTGGGATGAAATGGTGAGGCACATGAAACATCCGTGTAAAGTGACCTACTATCCCAACGGCGTAGAGAAAAAGTGCAACAGCTATACAGCCTTGAAGAAAAGCTCTGCGCACGAGCAACGGTTTTCCGTTGTTCCTGAAACGCCTACCCTTGATGGGCGTGCATTAGCTGTAATGGCTGGTGTACGAAGCCCCATGACAAAGGCTGAGAGTAACCGTAACCACTGCCTAAAGTGGTCGAAAGCGGTCTGGAGGC
>VOFI01000774.1_pt1 | contig 16001 bp, 15 predicted proteins | sample 5384131 | NCBI WGS metagenome assembly VOFI01 (sample SAMN12384728, study PRJNA508395) | human gut metagenome | isolation source: healthy gut H | host: Homo sapiens
CGCACTTCTCTCTGACGTTCGACGACGTGACTACCGAGGCGGCCGATCTCGGCCAAATCGCCGCCAATGTCGCTCGTAAGGAGTTGTCGGCCAATATGTCCGCGATGATGGATCGTGCCGGTGCGTTGCGGCTGACCGGCGAGGTGGAGGGAACGCTCGCTTCGTTCGATTCGAAATTCGCCCTGTCGGCACCCGTCGGTTCGGCAGAGGCCGAGTTGGCGATGCAGCCCGCCGACCGCCGTCGTCTGCGTCCGGTGAAGGGGCGTATCGCGGTGACCGGATTCCGCGTCGGGGAGCTGTTGGAGCAGCCGAATCTGGGAAGCGTCAGCTGCGAGGCGGGGTTGAACGGCGTCGTGGGAAAGGGGCTGATCGACGCGCGCGTCGACGGCAGCGTTTCGCAGCTGGAATTCAACGGCTATGACTACGATTCGCTGCGTTTCGGCGGCCGCCTGACCGAAAAGACCTTCAACGGGCACGTCCGGGCCGACGATCCGGCGCTCCGGTTCGATTTTCAGGGCGAGGTGGGATTCAATCCCGAACGGCCGCATTACGATTTCGACCTGGATCTGATCCACGCCGACCTTGCCCGTATGCATCTCAACCGCCGCGACAGCGTCTCGGTGCTTTCGGCGCTGGTCGAGGCGCGCGCTTCGGGACGGACGCTGGACGACCTGAACGGCAAGGTGACCGTGGGCGACGTGGTCTACCGCTATAATGCCGATACGCTCCGCACGACGCGGCTTACGCTGGACGGACAGAACAGTGCCGGCAGCAAATACCTGTCGTTGCAGTCGGAATTCGCCGACGCGACCTTCCGCAGCCGGACCGATTACAAGACCGTCTTCGAATATCTGCGGTCGAGCCTCGAAAAATACATCCCGCTGCTCTATGACGAGCGGAAGGCACGCAAACGGGCCGCCGGCGCCGTGAGCGTCGTGGACGACTATTCGGTGCTGTCGGTCGACGTGAAGCACTTCACGCCGGTGGCCGACGCGGTGGCCGACGGCCTGCAAATCGCCGACGGATCGCAGTTGCGGCTGTTGTTCAATCCCGCCAACGACAAACTGTCGCTCAAAGCGACTTCGGAGTACATCGAACGCGAGCGGATGCTCGCCACGCGGCTGAATCTCAATGCGACGAACCGCGGCGATTCGCTGTCGGTCTATCTGCGTTCGGAGGATTTCTACGTCGGGACGTTTCACATGCCGCAGCTGTCGGTCATGGGCGGTGCGCGCAGCGACCGCCTGCGGCTGTCGGCGGGATTCAACGATACGACGGCCCGCGTCTCAGCTCTGCTGGGGCTCGAAGCGCTCGTCGGGCAGTCGCCCCAGCGAGGCCGGTCGGTCGACGTGCGGCTGCTGCCGTCGCACATCAGCCGCAAGGGGACGACGTGGCAGATCTTCGCCCGCAACATTCAGATCGATACGGCGCGCATAGCGGTCGACCGGTTCCTGGTGATGAACAGGGATCAGGAGTTGCTGGTCGACGGCGTGGCTTCGCGCCACCGGCGCGATTCGGTGCTGCTGCGGTTGAAGAATTTCGATCTCGCGCCGTTCACCCAGATCGTCGAAAACATGGGTTATGTCATCGAGGGGCGCACGAACGGTCAGGCGGTGGTGAAATCCGCGCTCGGAGGTACCGAGATCACGGCCGACATCCGAATGGATAGCGTCGAGGTGAACGATTTCCCGGCGCCGCCGATGCGTTTCACCTCGATGTGGGATTTCAAGAACAACCGCGCGCGGCTGACGGTGACCGATCGGGAGAAGCGCGATACGCTCATACGCGGATTCTACGCCCCTGCGACGGTGCGTTACTATGCCGAAGCGCGGTTTCCGGGGATACGCATGAACCTGCTCGATCCGATGCTCAAAGGGGTGATCTCCGATACGCGGGGAGTGGCCGAGGCCGCGCTTACGCTTACCGGTCAGCGGCGTGCGGCGCAGTTGTCGGGTGCGATCCGGATACGGGATTTCCATACGAAGGTCGATTATACGCAGGTGGGTTACGATGTGTCCGAAGCGCTGCTCACGGTGGAGAACAACCGGCTTCGGATGCAGCAGGTGCAGGTGGCCGATCAGTTGGGCAATCGGGGGATCATGGATTTCGACCTCAATCTGCAACATTTGTCGAATATCTCCTATTCGCTGACGATGCAGCCCCGGCGGATGCTGGTGCTCAACACCACCGAGAACGACAACGACCTCTTCTACGGCAGGGTCTTCGCCACGGGGCGCGCGACCGTCGCGGGCGACAAGGGGAGCGTGCGCATGGATATCGTGGCGACGACGGACGACGATTCGGCCTTCTTCCTGCCGCTTTCGAGCAAGTCGAACGTCGCGCGCGCCGACTTCATCACCTTCGAGACGCCGCAGCAGAAGGCCGATACGCTGAACATCCTCGAACGCAAGAAGCTGATGTTCGAACGCAAGCACAAGCCCCAGGCCATCGAGGGCAATTCGATGGATATCGACATGACGCTCAACGTGCGGCCCAACGCCGACTTCCAGCTGGTGATCGATCCCACGGTGGGCGACATCATCAAAGGGGCGCGGCGAGGGAACGCTCAATCTGCATATCAATCCCCGTTCGAACGTCTTCGAGATGTACGGCGATTATACGATCACCGAAGGAAGCTATCTCTTCACGCTCCAGAACATCATCAACAAGCGTTTCATCATCGAGAACGGGTCGACGATCCAGTGGACGGGCGAGCCGCTCGACGCGCGGCTCAATATCAACGCCGTCTACAAACTCAAAACCTCGCTGCAACCGCTCATCGGTACGAGCGTCTCGTCGGGCGGCGGCGACATGAATCTCAACCGTGCGGTACCCGTCGAGTGCATCATCAATCTGAGCGACCGGCTGACCCATCCGACCGTCACCTTCGACGTGAAGGTGCCTACGGCCGACGCCGAATACCAGACGATCATCGCCAACACGCTCAACACGCAGTCGGCCATCGCCGAACAGTTCATGTTCCTGCTCGTTACCAACAGTTTCCATTCCGACACGTCGGGCGGCGGAAACAACCTCGGCGCTGCGGCTTCGGCCGCGACCGGTTTCGAACTGTTGTCGAACCAGTTGTCGAACTGGCTTTCGACCGACGACTACAACATCGTCTTCCGCTACCGTCCCAAGTCGGAGTTGTCGGGCGACGAGGTCGATTTCGGGTTCTCGAAAAGCTTGATAAACAACCGTCTGTTCGTCGAGGTGGAGGGCAATTACATGCTCGACAACTCGCAGGCAGTCAATAAACAGATGTCCAACTTCATGGGCGAGGCCTACGTCACGTGGCTGATCGACCGTGCCGGAACGCTCAAATTGAAGGGGTTCACGCAGACCATCGACCGTTTCGACGAGAACCAGGGTTTGCAGGAGACCGGCATCGGCATCTATTACAAGGAGGATTTCAATAACCTGAAAGACCTCAAAGAGCGGTTGAAAAACAAGTTCCGCAGCCGCCGCAAGCGACAGCAGCTGCTCGAACGCCGGCAGGCCGCCGATTCGCTGCGGCTCGTCGAACGCCGGCGTGCGGCCGATTCGGTGCGCAGAGCGGCGCCGGCCGATACGGTCTCTTCCGCCTCGGTGAAAAAAAGACAAGAACTTAAATAAATAATTTTGCGTACGTTATGATTACATTTTGCAGGCCGCCGAAGTCGCGGCCACCGAAGAGGCCCGGATGGGTTTGTGGGAGTTGTTTACCAAGGGAGGCTGGCTGATGTGGCCGCTGCTGATTCTGGGCGGCGTTACGATCTTCATCTTCGTGGAGCGATTTCTGGCGATCCGCAAGGCCTCGACGCTGGACATGAACTTCATGAACCGCATCCGCGATTTCATCCTCGACGGCAAGATCGCAGCTGCGGTGGATCTCTGCCGCAAGACCGACACGCCGATCGCCCGCATGATCGAAAAGGGTATCGGCCGGATCGGTCGTCCGATGAGTGACGTGCAGTCGGCCATCGAGAACGTGGCGAATCTCGAAGTGTCGAAGCTCGAAAACGGACTGCCCTCGCTGGCGACGATCGCCGGCGGCGCCCCGATGATCGGTTTTCTCGGTACGGTGGTCGGCATGGTGCAGACTTTTATGGATATGGCCGCTGCGGGCGGTACGGTCGATATGTCGCTGCTGGCGGGCGGTATGTACGTGGCGATGGTGACGACGGTCGCCGGTCTGCTGGTCGGCATTCCCGCCTATTTCGGCTACAACTACCTCGTGGCACGGATCGAGAAGCTGGTCTTCCAGATGGAGGCCAACTCGATCGCCTTTATGGATATTCTGAATCAACCCGTTCAAAAAAATAGTATGTTATGGCTATTAAACACGGTTCGAAGGTAGACAAGTCCTACTCGTCGGCGTCGATGACCGACCTGATGTTCCTGCTGCTGCTGTTCCTGCTGATCGCCACGACGCTCATCAATCCCAACGCGTTGAAGCTGATGCTTCCCAAGAGCGCCAATCAGCTTAAAGACAAAGGCGATCACTACGGTTTCGATCCAGCAGGCCGGCAGCGGGTACAACTATTATGTGGAGTTGGAGAAGGTCAGCGGGATCGACGGCGTGGAGCAGGGCTGCGCGTGCGGCTCGACGGGAAGGAGGATCCGACCGTTTCGCTGCATTGCGACAAGACCGTTGCTGTGGACGAGGTGGTCAAGGTGATGAACATCGCCAAAGACCGCAACTACAAGTTGATTCTGGCCACGCAACCCTGAACGGTACGCCATGCAGTACTACAACCCCGATAACAACTCTTCGCGCCGGTGGGCGTGGCTGGCGGCCGGCCTCTACGGCGCGCTGCTGGCCGCGGCGTTTCTGTTCGTATCGGTCGATGCGAGCCTGCCGGTACGGCAGGCCGATGCGATTCTGGTCGAGTTCGAGGAGCCGAAGGTCCCCGATCCGCCCGTTCCGCCCCGCCCGGCCGTCGTCGAACCGGAGCATACGCAGATCGACGACGAGGAGTCGTTCGATCAGGCCAAAGGTTCCGACGAGGCGACGCGGACGGTCAATCCCAAGGCACTCTTCAAGATGGCCAAGGACGGCCCCGACGAGCCCGAAGATACGGGCAATCCCAAAGCGCCGGAAGGGAAGGCGAACACGGCTTCCGGAACTGGTTCGGGGCTCGATGCGGTGAGCGGGAACCTCGACAAGGGGCTCGAAGGGCGCGGGCTGGTGGGGGCGCTCCCCAAACCCGACTACAAGGCCAACGTGACGGGCAAGGTGATTATCGACGTGACGGTCGACGCCGCAGGGGCGCGTGACGAGCGCCGAGTTTCACGCGCAGGGATCGACGACGAGCAACGCCACGCTGGTGGAGGCTGCCAAACGTGCGGCGATGAAGGCCCGCTTTACCGAAAGCGCCAGCTTCGTGCAGGGCGGTATGATAACCTATGTATTCAAAATGAATTGACGATGCGAAATGTCTCTTCCCGACCGCCGGTCGCCGTATACGGCCGGACACCGTTCCCGTTCGGCGGCAAAGCGCTGTTTCTGCTGACGCTCTGCCTGTTTTTGTCGACGGGTGCGGCGGCACAGCGCCGCGCCGCACGTATCAAGGCCGATTCGATCGCCGCGACCTACGCCGGCCGCGTGCAGGGCGGCGCTCATCTCCATTTCTACGAGACGACGCACGATTTCGGCGACATCCCCCGCAAGGGCGGTAATCTGGTGCGTGAGTTCGAATTCGTGAACGACGGGACGGAACCGCTGGTGCTGCTGCGCGTGCTGACTTCGTGTACCTGCACGAAAGCCTCCTTCTCGAAACGGCCCGTAGCACCGGGCGAGCGCGGCGTCGTCAAGGTGATCTACGAGCCGCACAAGAAGGAGCCCGGGGCTTTCAGCAAGGTGATTCAAATCTTTTCCACCTCGATCGAGGGGCGCAATGTCCTTACGGTGCGGGGAAATTCGATCGACGTAAAGAAATTATGACACTGTTTTTCCGAAACTGCAAGGTGCTGCCGATGACGGCGGCAGCCGGCGAACCGAACTGTTTCGACGGGTACGTCGGCGTCGAGGGACGCCGCATCGCACTGGTGACGGCCGATGCGGCTGCGGCCGAAGCGTGGTGTGCGGCGCACGCCAGCGCGCGCGAGATCGACGGCCGGGGCGGAATCCTGATGCCCGGACTGGTGAATACCCATTGCCACATGGCCATGACGCTCCAACGCAGCTATGCCGACGATATGGCCCTCATGGAGTGGCTCAACGACCATATCTGGCCTTTCGAAGCGCGCCAGACCGACGACGACATCCGCGTGGGCGCACTGCTCGGTGCGGCCGAAATGCTGCTGGGCGGCGTGACGTCGGTCGTGGACATGTACTGGTCGGAGGCGGCGGTTTTTCGATGCGGTCGATCGCGCGGGGATGCGGGCGCTGCTCTGTGCGAGCTACCTCGATACGCGGCTCGAAGCCTTCGAAAGCGACCTGCCCGCGCTCGTCGAGAAATGCGAGGGATCGTCGCGCATCCGTGCGGGACTGGCGCCTCATGCCGCCTACACCTGTTCGGCGGAGAATCTGCGGCGCGGGATGGAGGCCTGCCGTCGTTACGGCATCCCGATGACGACGCACATCGCCGAGACGCTCGACGAGGTGCGCATGATCCGCGAGCGTTACGGCGCGACGCCCGTGGAGTATCTCGATTCGCTGGGAGTGCTCGACGGGGGGCTGATTGCCGCACACTGCGTGCACCTGACCGACGGGGATCGCCGCATCCTGCGCGAGCGGGGCGTGCACGTGGCGCATTGCCCGACGAGCAACATGAAGATCGCGAGCGGTGTCGCGCCGATCGAACGGCTGCGCACCGAAGGGGTGAACTGCACGGTGGGCACCGACGGCCCCAGTTCGAACAACGATCTGGACATGTGGGAGGAGATGCGCAACGCTTCGTTCCTGCAAAAGGTGACGACGATGGATCCCTGTGCCGTGCCGGCTTACGAACTGCTCCGCATGGCGACGGTCTGCGGTGCGGCCGCCATCGGCCATGCCGGCGAGTTGGGCGTGGTGAAGGAGGGTGCGCTGGCCGATCTGGTATTGCTCTCGACGCAGAGGCCTCACTATCATCCGCAGCACGACGTCGTAGCCAACGTGGCCTATTGTGCCAAGGCGGCCGATGTCGATACGGTGGTGGTCGACGGCGAAGTGGTGGTCGACGGCGGCCGGCTGTCGACGGTCGATCTGCCGTCGCTCTATGCCCGGGCCGGGGCCGCCGTGCGGCGGATCGCCGGCGAGTTGTAGGGTATGTAAATCGGGAAGGTGCCGGATTTCGCAGAAATCCGGCACCTTTTTTCGCTCCGTCAGCGGGCGCTGCCCTGTCGGGCGACGGCCTCGGCTCGGCGGCGGATCTCTTCGGGGTCGCCGAGATAGTAGTCGCGTACGAGACGCAGCGCGTCGTCGAACTCGAAGACATAGGGTACGCGGCCGTCGGCAGGTTGAGCGCGGCGATCCGGTCGTCGGGGATTCCTTTGAGATGCTTGATGACGCCTCGCAGCGAATTGCCGTGTGCGACGACCAGCAGGCTGTCGTACCGCATCAGCGACGGGAAGACGACGCAGTGCCAGTAGGGCAGGATGCGTGCGATCGTCTGTTCGAGCGATTCGGTGCGCGGCAGTTCGGCGTCGGGAACGCAGGCGTAGCGCACGTCGAAACGCGGGTTGCGCGGGTCGTCCTCGGGCAGCGGGTCGGGGGCCACGTCGTAGCTCCGCCGCCAGACGTGTACCTGCTCCTCGCCGTATTTTTCGGCTGTTTCGCTCTTGTTGAGCCCTTGCAGCATTCCGTAGTGTTTTTCGTTGAGCCGCCATGACTTTTCGACCGGAATCCACGCTTCGTCCAGCTTGTCCAGCACGCAGTCGAGTGTCTTGACCGCCCGTTTGAGGTAGGAGGTATAGGCTTTTCCGAAGGTGAAGCCTTCGTCGCGGAGCAGCTCTCCGGCCCGCACGGCTTCGGCGACACCCTCTTGCGAGAGGTCGACGTCCGTCCAGCCGGTAAACCGGTTCTCCTTGTTCCAGGTGCTCTGCCCGTGGCGGAGCAGTACGATTCGTTTCATGGGTGCGGGTTTATGCGATGGTGATTGAAGGATCGAGATAGACGTCCTGGATGGCATGGAGCAGTTCGATGCCCTCGTTCATCGGCCGTTGGAACGCCTTGCGGCCGCTGATGAGGCCCATGCCGCCGGCCCGCTTGTTGATGACGGCCGTTGCGACGGCGTCGGCCAGGTCGGAGAGGCGCCGTGCGACTCGCCGCCGGAATTTATCAGGCCGACACGTCCCATGTAGCTGTTGGCCACCTGATAGCGGCACAGGTCGATCGGATGGTCGGACGCGAGTTCGGTGTACATCTTGTCGTCGGTCTTGCCGAAGCCGATGACCCGGAACCCGCCGTTGCAGGTCGGGAGCTTCTGCTTGACGATATCGGCGCCGATCGTCGCGCCCAAGTGGTCGGCTTGTCCCGTCAGGTCGGCGGCGTTGTGGTAGTCGACACCGTCCTTCTTGAAGGCGTTGTTGCGCAGATAGCACCACAGGATGGTCGCCATGCCCAGGGCGTGGGCACGTTCGAAGGCGGCCGCGATCTCCGTGAGCTGACGGCGGCTTTCGGCCGATCCGAAATAGATCGTGGCGCCCACGGCGACGGCACCCATTTCCCACGCCTGTTCGACCGAACCGAACAATACCTGATCGTAACTGTTGGGGTAGGTCAACAGTTCGTTGTGGTTGATTTTACGACGAACGGAATCTTGTGGGCATAGCGGCGGGCGACGGCTCCCAGCACGCCCAGCGTCGAGGCTACGCCGTTGCAGCCGCCTTCGATCGCCAGCCGGACGATATTTTCGGGATCGAAGTAGATCGGATTGGGGGCGAACGACGCGCCGGCGGTGTGTTCGATGCCCTGGTCGACGGGCAGGATCGAAACGTAGCCCGTGCCGCCCAGCCGGCCGTGTCCCAGCAGACGTTGCAGGCTGTTCAACGTCGGGATATTGCGGTCGGAGGCTGCCCATACCTCCTCGACGGTATGCGGGGAGGGAAGGTGCAACGTACTTTTGTCGATGGTTTTGCAGGTGTGGGAGAGCAGGTATTCGGCCTTGTCGCCCAACAATTCGACGGTCTTGTTCATGATTTCGTACGATTAAAATGAATGTCCGTAATCCTGTTGCATAAATCGTTCCCCGATCGTTTCCCGCAAGGAGAAGATTCGTTTCTGCAGGATGCAGGCTTCCTCTTCGACGCTCACGTCGAGGTGCACGTCGGAGTTCTTGGCCAGCGCGGATTCGGGATTGCCGGTCATCGAGATCAGCTTGTTGCCGTTGGAGTGGATGAAAGGCACGATTTTCAGGATTTCGTCGGTCTCGCCCGAATAGGAGAGCGCCAGCACGACATCCTCTTTCGAGATCATGCCCAGATCGCCGTGAAAGGCTTCGCCGGGATGCAGGAAGAAGCTGGGCGTACCGGTCGAGGCGAGCGTCGCGGCGATCTTGCGCCCCACCAGCCCCGACTTGCCCATGCCCGTAACGATACATTTGCCCTGACCCGAAAGGATCATTTCGACGGCGTCGGCGAAGTTATCGCCCAACGTCTCCTTCATGCGCTTGAGCGCCAGCAGTTCGGTGTTGATCGCCTTGCGGGCCAGATCGAGAATCTGGGCTTTCGTGGTATCGGTCATTATAGCAGAGTTTTAATGAGGTTTTCCAGTTCGTCGAGCTGCAGCATGTTCGGGCCGTCGCTCTTGGCATGGTCCGGGTCGGGATGCACTTCGAAGAAGAAGCCGTTGGCGCCGAAGGCTTTGGCGGCCTGCGCCATGGCGGGTACGAATTCGCGGTTGCCACCCGTCTTGCCGCCTGCGGCGCCGGGACGCTGCACCGAATGGGTGCAGTCCATCACCACAGTCGGAGCGATGCGCAGCATGTCCGCAATATTGCGGAAATCGACGACGAGGTTGTTGTAGCCGTAAATATTGCCGCGCTCGGTGAGCCATATCTCCGAAGCGCCCGCATCGCGGGCCTTTTCGTAGGGATAGAGCATGTCGGCGCCCGACAGGAACTGCGCCTTCTTGATATTCACCGTCCTGCCCGTCTTCGCGGCAGCGACCAGCAGGTCGGTCTGGCGGCAGAGGAACGCGGGAATCTGGATCACGTCGACCACTTCGCCCACGGGCGCGGCCTGCCACGATTCATGGATGTCGGTCAGCAGCTTCAGCCCCCACTTCGCACGCACGTCGGCGAGCATCCGAAGCCCCTTTTCGAGTCCGGGGCCGCGGAACGACGAGATCGAGGTGCGGTTGGCCTTGTCGAACGACGCCTTGAAGATGATGTCCGCGCCGAGTCTTTCGTTGATCGCCACAAGACGCTGCGCCACGGTGTCAAGCAGTTCGGCAGACTCGATGACGCACGGTCCGGCGATAAATTTGATCTTCATAAGATTCGATTATGAGTTAAGAACAAAGGCCGGGGAAGCCGCCGCCCGCCAAGCAGCCGGGCTTCGACTCCCGACTTTTCATTTTCCATGCCTGATCAGGAAGGCTTCGGCCTTCTCCAGATCTTCGGGCGTGTCGATGCCGATGGTCTCGGCATCGGTAACGCCCACGCCGATCTTATAGCCGTTCTCCAGCCAGCGGAGCTGTTCGAGCGACTCGGCCTTTTCGAGCGCGGACTGCGGCAGGGCCGTAACCGCGCGCAGGACCTCCGTGCGGAACGCATAGAGACCGATATGCTTGTAGAACGTATGGCGCGCCAGCCACTCCGACCGTTCGACGCCCCGCAGGTAGGGATCACCGAACGCGAGAAATAGAGGGCGCGCGACTGCGCGTCGAGCACCACTTTCGGAGAGTTGGGATTTTCAAGGGCTTCGAGACCGTCCGTCGCGGCGAAAGGCCTGACCAGCGTGGCGATGTCGGTCGCCGGATCGTCGAAGCAGCGTTTCACGGCTTCCAGCTGCGAGGCCCGGACAAAAGGTTCGTCGCCCTGCACGTTGACCACCACGTCGTAGGTCTTGCCCTGTTTGAGATAGGCTTCCCAGCAACGGTCGGTGCCGCTTTTGTGGTCCGGCGAGGTCATCTCGGCCCGGCCGCCGAAAGCGAGCACGGCGTCGTAGATACGCTCGTCGTCGGTGGCGACCACGGCGTCGTCCAACACGCCCGCCACCTGCTCATAGACGCGCTGAATGACGGGCCTGCCGCCCAGCATCGCCAGCGGCTTGCCCGGAAAGCGCGTCGAGCCGTAACGCGCCGGTATGATTGCGATAAATTTCATCGTCTCGGTTATTTAGCCATAAAAATAAAAAGTAAAAGGTGAAAATCAAAACTTTTCACCTTTTACTTGCATCTTCGCTTCAGACGAGCGCCAGTTTCAGCACTTCGTCGTTGGTCTTCACGTAATGGAACGTCAGCCCTTCGACGTATTCGGGTTTGATCTCGGCGATGTCCTTGCGGTTCTCCTCCGAAAGGATCAGTTCGGTGATGCCGGCGCGCTTGGCCGCCAGAATCTTCTCCCTGACGCCGCCCACGGGCATCACGCGGCCGCGGAGGGTCGTTTCGCCCGTCATGGCGATACGCTCCCGCACCTTGCGTCCGGTGTAGGTCGAGACGATCGAGGTCACCATCGTGATACCGGCCGACGGCCCGTCCTTCGGAATCGCCCCCCTCCGGCACGTGGATATTGATGTCGTTCTTCTCGAACGCCGAAGCGTCGATTCCCAGCTCCGCGTGGTGGGCCATCACCCACTCGTGGGCGATCGTCGCCGACTCCTTCATCACCTCGCCCAGATTACCCGTCAGGCTGACTTTGCCCTTACCGGGAGTCAGCACCGATTCGATGTAGAGGATGTCGCCGCCGACCTCGGTCCACGCAAGACCCGTCACCACGCCTGTCATGCCGCCCACTTCGTACTCCTCGCGGAGGAACTTGGGCATGCCGAGAATCTTCTCGACGTCCTTGGCCGTGATTTCGGGCGCGAAGGCTTCGTCGAAAGCGATCTGCTTGGCGCGGGCGCGGGCGATCTTAGCCAGCAGCTTGTCGAGCGAGCGAACGCCCGACTCGCGGGTGTAGCCGGAGATGATGCCTTCGACGATTTGGGGCGTCATCACGAGTTCCTGCTCCTTGATGCCGTGGGCCTCGCGCTGCTTGGGCAGCAGGTGGTCCAAAGCGATGCGGATCTTCTCCTCGACCAGATAGCCCGGAATGTTGATCATCTCCATACGGTCGCGCAGGGCCGGGGCGATGTTGGCCACGTTGTTGGCCGTGGCGATGAAGAGCACCTTCGACAAGTCGTACTCCATGTCGATATAGTTGTCGTGGAAGGTGGTGTTCTGTTCCGGATCGAGCACTTCGAGCAGTGCGCTCGACGGGTCGCCGTGGTTCGAAACGGTCACCTTGTCCACCTCGTCGAGGATAATCACGGGGTTCGACGAACCGCACCGCTTGATGGTCTGGATGATCCGGCCCGGCATGGCGCCGATGTAGGTGCGGCGGTGTCCGCGAATCTCGGACTCGTCGTGCAGGCCGCCCAGCGAAATGCGGCCGAACTTGCGGCCCAGCGCCGCCGCCACCGACTTGCCCAGCGAGGTCTTGCCCACGCCCGGAGGGCCGTAGAGGCAGAGGATCGGCGACTTGAGGTCGCCCTTGAGCTTGATGACAGCCAAATGCTCCAGAATACGCTCCTTCACCTCGTCCAGACCGAAATGGTCGCGGTCGAGCTGTTCACGGGCGCACTTGAGGTCGAGGTTGTCCTTGGTCGTGTCGTTCCACGGCAGTTCGAGCAACAGTTGCAGATAGGTCATCTGCACCGAATACTCGGCTACGGCGGGGTTCAGCCGCTCGACTTTCTGCAACTCCTTCTCGAAGGTCTCGCCGACCTCCTTGGGCCAGTTCTTCTTCTTGGCCTCCTCGCGCATCTTCTCGATGTCGGCGTCGGCGCCGTCGCCCAGCTCGTCCTGAATCGTGCGCATCTGCTGCTGGAGGTAGTAGTCGCGCTGCTGCTTGTCGATCTCCTGCTTCACGCGCTCCTGAATCTGGTTTTTCAACTCGGCCAGCTGCTGCTCGCGGATCAGTATTTCGAGCAGCTTGCGCGCGCGCGCCAGCAGCCCGGGCGCTTCGAGCAGCGACTGCCGGTCCTCGTCCGTCAGCTCCATGTTCGAGCAGATGAAGTTGATGATACCGCGCTTGGAGTCGATGTTCTTAATGGCGAACGCCGCCTCCTTGGGCATGTGGGCGAGACGTTGATGATATTGAGCGCCACGTCGCGGATCGAATCCACAAGTGCGTTGAACTCGACGTTCTTCTCGTCGGGCGTCGAATCCTTCAACGGGGTCACCCTGGCTTGCAGATAGGGGTCGGACGAGACGTATTCGCCGATCTCGACCTTCTCCAAACCGTTGAGAATGACCGTGAGGTTGCCGTTGGGCCATGTCCTCCGCCTTGGGCTCTTCCACGTCGCCGTCGCGTTGCAGGACGGCGGCCAGCATCCCGTTGCGGGCGTTGGTGTCGCGCACGAGCGTCATGCTCCGCGAGCGGCCCACCGTGACGGGGGATGGCGCCAGCTGCGCAGCGTCAGCACGGGAAGTATTTCGGGGACGGCGACCTCTTCGACCGTGTCGTCCTCGCCGGTGACGATGGGGATGACGCGGTGGTTGCCGTCGAGCGCTTCGGGCAGCGATTCCAGTTCTTTCAGTTCGATTTTATCTCTTTTACTCATATGGTCTTTCAATCAAGTTGCAAAGATAACGCTTTTTTCCGTATAATATTTTATATAAGTCTTTGGCTTGTTAAGAAGTTATCAACACTATTTATGCCGCAGCGCCGCGGTGCAGCGGACGACCGGTGCCTGTCGGTGTCTGCGGTATGCACTATCGGACGATGGCTGAGGGGTTGTATGAAAAAAGGATCCAGAAGGTCCGTCGGGACATGTCTGTCATTTTGGCAGCCGGCTGCCGACGAAGGGAGAGCGTGTCAGTCGGTCGCCGCTTCGGCAGGTGCGGGCGGGATGTGCGGCGAAAAAAGATACGGCAGCGGACAATCCGCTGCCGTAGATCGTCGGAAGGCCCGGCTGAGGCTCAGTCGATCGCAAAGGTCGATACGATGACCTGTTTCTCGTCGAGGTTGTTCGGGTTGGAGACCGTGATACCGTATTCGCCGGCGGGAGTTTCGTCGAGGGTGATCAGGTAGGAGCTCTCTCCGAATTTGCGGCCTGTGAACGAAAGGCGTTCCAGCTTGTTGGATTTCACGCTGCCGAAACTGCTGACCGAGGCCATTTCGGCCATGCGCTTGTCTTTCTTGGCTTCGAAGCGGAAGACGTTGATGATCGACATGGGATCGGTGGCGTTGTCGACGGCGCGCACGATGAAGCTGGCCGGTTGGCCCGCCGTCAGGCGCACGCCGGCTTTCGGCCCTTCGATGATGAGTTTCGTCTTGGCCTTGCCGATACCGAAGATGACGGCGCTCGCATTGGCTCGCGTGCGCATCTGGACGGATTGCTTTTCGAGTTTGGCGACCGTGCCGTCGGGTCGCACGGTCACGATCTCTCCGATGAATTCGGGTTCGGGCGTCGTTTCGGGAATCGTTTGGGCCTGTGCTGCACCGGCGAGCAGAAGCAGTGCGGCGCCGAGGAGGGTTTTGAGTTGCATAGAGTTTGGGTTAAATGGTTTGCGGAGGACAAATTTAGGACAAATCACCCCCCCTCCAAATTTTGCGGGCGGAAAATGGACGGCGGTATAATCCGCAAATCCAAATGTTCGACGGATTTTAAACGAAACGACTTCCTCAAAAAAACGAAGCGTACCCATTGGGTGCGCTTCGTTCACTTAAATTCGCTTATCGAAAGTTGCGTATTTCTCTATTTGTGGAACTCGCCGTTTGATACCTTTTTGTAGATCGTTTAAAGAGCGTTTTAATGTCCTTTGCATAGCCGGAATGATCTCCTGTTCATAAAACTCCCGCGGTCGAAGGTTGTAGTCGATCTTAACGATCTCTTGTTCGCAGATGTCCCCGTATCAAGGCCACTATCCGCCCAAAACCATGTCGCAGCCGTAATAGGTTCTTGACGTCTATACGCCCAGCGTATCGAGGATGCACCTCTGCCATACGGAAGCGGTGACGGATGGAATATCAGCGTTCCCAGGTTGGGTTCTGCCAGTTCTTCGTTGCTCACCTTTTCAATCAATAACGGAGCGATAGCGACATCCACAAAAAATAGGTTTCATTCCAAACTGCCAGCCCCAGCGACTTAACCACTCGTTCGGCCTCTTTATAGGCCGTTGTATCGGAGTTTCCTAATATCTTAACAACCATTATTAATATATTTAAACGCTTGTACGGCTCGGAAATGACCGCCATAGCCAGACGTTGGTCGGCCTGGTTGTCCTTTCGCTTGCCGCCGATTTAATCATTGAGCTTATGGACTTCGTTTTATTCGCCCCATACAGGCTTGCCGCCGTCTGTACCCATTTCCGGGAATGACGGAGTGCCCGCATAGCTGCGGGTGCGACGTATGGAAGAATACGGGCAGCATTTTGCCGCATCGGCCATGTCCTTGACGATGATATTCGCAAACGGCGGCGAGGAACTTTGTGCCAACTCCAATTCCTTGCCATTCGGGCATCACGACCAACCGCGTCGCCCTATAAGCTCCCGCGGTGAATAACGGTGAGACTGCTACATGACAGACAGGCTCACCGTTGATGAATCCGACGAAATACTCGGCAGCCACCGGGGCAGGCAGGTCTAAATAATAATGCTGCTTAAACAATCGGGGGAACACAGTTCCCCGGACTTTATAAATTTGAAGTTTGAGCTGGGGGCGGCGTTGAAGGCAGTCCCGATTGTAAAACCGGGCCTCCTGCATATCATATACCCAATCCGGCTGCAGCCATTCGATAATATCGTAGTGGCAGGAAAGCAGGACAACCTGCCCATCACCTTTTCGCCATGTCTTTGCGAAAGCGGCCGCTCCGACCTTGGCGATTTGTCGGTCGATTACCGAAGTGAACTCGTCGACGACTGCCCGTTTGGGCCGTTCACATACCA
>VOFI01000811.1_pt1 | contig 16001 bp, 20 predicted proteins | sample 5384131 | NCBI WGS metagenome assembly VOFI01 (sample SAMN12384728, study PRJNA508395) | human gut metagenome | isolation source: healthy gut H | host: Homo sapiens
TGAGAATGGTTCGATTGACAATACCAAAAAGATGGTGCTGGAAGGTCTTTCGGAAGCACTTCATGTATCTATTGAATGGCTCAGAGGGGAAACCGATGAATACGAAACCGATATTACGGATAAGAAAGAGTTACAGATTCGTGATGCAATGGGCGATATTCTCAAACAGTTACCTCTCGACCTTAGTAAAAAAGAAGATGCTTTTTCAAAAGATTTACTGCTGTTAATGTTAAAGCAATATAACCTGTTTCTGGAATCATTCCAGTTTGCCTGCAAGAATTACAAGGGCAGCACGAATGAAGCTGATATTGCAAAAGTAATGGGGTTTGAATCGAATGATGAATATAACGAGAATCAGAAGTTTTGTATGAGGATTCCGATTCGGTATAGAACGACAACCTCATGGTGGTCACAGTGAACATTGGGATCGTAGCCCAGATTTCCGCTGAGCAATGCGCTCACCGCCGCATCAGCGTCCCCGCTGACACCGCCGTAGAGCTTGATGCCTGCCTCGGCCAGTGCCGCCTGCGCACCGCCGCCGATGCCACCGCAGATCAAAGTGTCTACACCGTGCTGCATCAGAAAGCCTGCCAGTGCGCCGTGACCACTGCCGTTGGTGTCAACGACTTCCGCATGAGTGACTTTGCCGTCTGCAGCTTCATAAAGCTTGAACTGTTCGGTGTGGCCGAAATGCTGAAAAATTTGACCGTCTTCATAGGTGACTGCAATTTTCATAATGGATTCTCCTTTACAATTTTTATTGATTTTTTCCGTGTTGCCTCTCTGCGTCCGGCAGCAGCGGCCGCAGTGGGCTGCCTCCTGTCCTCCGCAGATACGGTAGTTTCCCTCCGGTGATGTGCAGCGGCTTCCCGTGGACAAGACACGCTGCGATTTTGCGTCGTGCGCTTTCGTAAATCTCCTGCACGGTAGAGCGGGAAATGGCAGCAGTCGTCGCCGTGGGCAAAGCCCTTCTGCACCAGCGCCGAGTAGCCGCCGATGAAGTCCACACCGCAGGTCTTGGCAGCCCGGTCCATAGCGTGGGCAAAGGGAACGTAGTCCTCCGTGTCGCAGCCGCTGGCCACCAGCGCCATGGGGGTCACGGAGATGCGCTTGTTGACGATGGGAATACCGAACTCCCCACTGGATCTCCTCGCCCGTCCGCACCAGATGCTGCGCCCGGCGGCAGATCTTGTCATAGATTTTCTCGCAGCAGCGCTTGGGATCCTCACTGACGCAGTCCAGCAGGGAGATACCCATGGTGATGGTGCGGATATCCAGATGGCGCTTATCGATCATGTCGATGGTATCAAAAATGTGATGTATACTCAGCATGGCTCCCCCTCTTACAGCTTGTGCATTGCGTCGAAGATGTCCTCCCGCTGGATACGCAGAGACAGATCACGGGCCTCGCCGTAGGCGCTGATGTCGGTCCGCAGCTGCTCGAAGGATCCCTGGCACCCTGCCAGATCCACCACCATCATCATGGTAAAGCACCCCTCCATGATGGTCTGGCTGATCTCCAGCACGTTGACCCCATGCTGGGCCAGTGTACCGCACACACCGGCAATGATGCCCACCTGATCTTTTCCTACCACGGTCACGATGGCTTTCATATTTTTCCACTCCGTTCTGTAATTCTTCCGTCAGCTTGACATTTCTCTGTCCAGTGGACAGAGATCTGACGCTTTCCTGACGCATTATTATACCGGATTTTTCCCGGACTGACAAGCGTTTTTCCCAAATTGGATGCCCTCCGTCATAAATGGCAAGAACCCCCGGCCGGATGTCCATCCGGCCGGGGGTCTGATCCGATTTTACGTCAATCCGTCTGAACCGATATTTTACATTGGCAGCTTCCCCTACACGCCCAGACGGGTCCAGAGGCGATCGTACAGGCGCAGGGTCTCAGCGGGGAGATTCTCATAGATCTCGCAGCGGCGGAGCACCTCCTCCGAGGGGGCCATGACCTCGTAGATCTCCGGATCCAGCGGCTCCTCGTTGACCTCCTCATAGTAGGCCGGGTACTCCTCCAGCGCCTCGCCGTTGGGGGAGGCGTACCAGATGTAGTCCATGTTGGCCAGATTGGCCTTTGTAGATGCGATGAAGTTGATCCACTCCTCCGCCTCGGACATATGCTGGCTGCTCTTCAGGATGCACATGGCATCCACAAACCAGTTGCTGCCCTCCTCCGGGACAACGAAGGCCAGATCCTCGTTATTCTCCAGCATGGTCAGGTAGTCGCCGGCGTAATACATAGCCACGGCGGCATTGCCGCCTTCCATTTTCTGGAACACCTCATCCATAACGAAGGCCTGATACACACCATTGTCCTTGGCCTGCTTCAGCACCCAGTGTACCCCAGGTGTAGGGAACGGTGTACTTGTTCTCCGGGTCGTAGCTGAGGTTCTTATAGGTATCGGCAATGAGGTCAAAGTTGGGGATGTGGCTGTAATCCAGCTCCGCCAGCATATCCTCGTCAATGAGCCGGGCGATCATATAGTCCGAGGGGACGATGACATCGAAGTCGGCGCCTCCCATTTTGATGAGGGAGTACAGAGCCTCGTTGCTCTCCGCCGTCTGGTAGTTGACCCGGATGCCGGTCTCCTCCTCAAACAGGGTGATGAGGCTCTCGTCGATATACTCGCCCCAGGAACACACGTTCACCACCCGGTCGGACCGGGCGGAGCGGCCGGTGACGATCAGCGTCACCACCAGCACGCAGGCTGCCAGTCCCGCCCCCACACGGCGCAGGGTCTTATGCAGCTTGCTGCGGTTGGGGTGGGGGGTCGCCGACGGAGCGGTGTGGTGCTCCGCCTTCAGGCGGTGGTCGGCACGGCTCTCCCGCAGGTTCACGACGGCCAGCAGCACCAGCACCGTCACGAACAGCAGGGTGGAGATGGCGTTGATCTCCGGGCTGACCCGCTTTTTGGTCATGCCGTAGATGGTCATGGCCAACGTGGAGGAGCTGGTACCGGCGGTGAAGTAGCTGATGATGAAGTCGTCCACGGACATGGTGAAGGCCGTCAGAGCGCCGGAGACGATACCGGGCTTGATCTCCGGGATCACCACACGCCAGAAGGCCTGCATCCACGTGCAGCCCAGATCCTGCGCCGCATCGATGAGGTTGCGGTCCATCTGCCGCAGCTTGGGCCCCACGGACAGGATCACATAGGGGATATTGAAGCAGATATGGGCGATCAGCAGTGTGCCGAAGCCCATGGTCAGGCGCTCCGGCAGCACCACCAGCGACTGCCACGAATTCATCCACCCGGCGAAAGCGCCCCAGCCGTTGAAGAACACCACGAACAGCAGGCACAGGCTGACGCCGGTGACGATATCCGCATTCATCATGGGGATGTTGTTGACGGCGTTCACATGGGGATGTTGTTGACGGCGTTCACCGCCGCACGACGGCGGCGGCTCATGGCGTACAGGCCGATGGCGGCGAAGGTGCCGGCGATGGACGCCACGATGGTGGACAGCAGCGACACCAGCAGCGTGGTATAGACGCTGTTCATAATGAGCCGGTTGGAGAGAAGGGACTCGTACCACTTCAGGGAGAAGCCCTTCCACACGCTGGAGCTGGTGCCGGCGTTGAAGGAAAAGACGATCAGGATGATGATGGGTGCATAGAGAAACAGGAACACCAGCGCCATCAGCAGCCGGTCGCCAAAGCGATTCTGGGTGCGGCTCATAGCTTCACCGCCTGTTCCTCGCCCTCACCGAAGCGATTCATGCACCATGGCCGTCCGCTGAAAGGAGGCGCCCTCCCGGCTCATGAGATAGGACACCGGGTAGCCGATGAGCAGACAGATCACCGTGGCGATGATGGCCAGCTTGAAGGAACGGAGAAACACCTCCGTATAGCCCCCCATCTGCACGAAGTTATCCAGCGTAAAGCCGCCGTCGGCGGAAGAAAAGGCGTAGACCACCATAATGACAATGGGGGCCACCACGAAGATCGCCATCCACACCTCGTAGGGTACGGCGAACCGGGAGAGCTTATTCTTCATCCCCGCTCTCCTCCTCGTCCGTCTCCAGAGAGGCGTCCGCCAGCTCCTCATACTCCTCGGAGTAGGAGCTGTAATCTCCGAACTGGCCGGAGTACTCGCTCTTTTTCATGATGTGGAAGCCGTCGGGATCGATCTTCACGCCGATGCGGGCGCCCTCCGGGGAGTGATCCGTGGTCTGAATGAGCCACTTGAAGCCCCGGAAGTCCACGATGATATCGTACTGCATCCACGATGATATCGTACTGCATCCCCTTGAAGGTGACGCTGGTGACAGTGCCTACCAGCTGCCCCTGCTCCACGGGGACGATGTCGATATCCTCCGGACGGATGACCACGTCCACCGGCTCGTTGGGTGCGAAGCCGCCGTCCACGCAGGGGAACTCCCGGCCATACATCTTCACCACATTGTCCCGGACCATGACGCCGTTCAAAATATTGCTCTCACCGATGAAGTCCGCCACGAAGGCGTTCTTCGGCTCGTTGTAGATATCCTCCGGGGTGCCGATCTGCTGGATACGGCCCTTGTCCATCACCACCACGGTGTCGGACATGGTCAGGGCCTCCTCCTGATCGTGGGTAACGTATACAAAGGTAATGCCCATCTGCTGCTGGATCCGTTTCAGCTCGATCTGCATATCCTTCCGCAGGCGCAGGTCCAAGGCACCCAGCGGCTCGTCCAACAGCAGCACCTTGGGCCGGTTCACCAGCGCACGGGCAATGGCCACACGCTGCTGCTGGCCGCCGGAGAGCTGATGGATCCTCCGGTGCTCAAAGCCCTTCAGGCTCACCACGCCCAGCATCTCTGTCACCCGCTGCTCGATCTCGTCGGCAGGCACCTTGGCGATCCGCAAGCCAAAGGCGATGTTTTCAAAGACATCCAGATGGGGAAACAGGGCATACTTCTGAAAGACAGTGTTGATCTGCCGCTTATGCGGCGGAACGTCATTGATCCTCACACCGTCAAAGGTGACGTCTCCCGACGTGGGCGTCGTGAAGCCGCCAATGATCCGCAGCGTTGTGGTCTTGCCACAGCCGCTGGGGCCAAGCAGTGTGAGGAATTCGGAATCGTTGATATACAGATTGATGTGATCGAGAACCAGCTCGTCGTCAAACGCCATGCAGAGGTCCCGCAGGCGAATCAACTCTTTGGACATTTATCCTCCCCCGTTCGTTAAATAATATCTACCTCTTTTCTCTGTTCAAAGGGAGGCCTTGCGGATAGGCCTGATATCTCTCGTTGAAATTTGGCAGATTCACTATATATAAAAAGCGAAGAAATGTCAATGAATATTTTTCCCTGTTTAAGGAAAATTCTGCACGGTGGAGAATTTTACTCGTTTTTGCCGGAGATTTTCTCGTCCTCGTAGACGATATCCAGGCTGGGGCGGAACAGGGTGAGGAACAGGTTATCCTCCCTGGGCTTGTCGAAGAACTCGTCGTTGATGTATAATTGCAGCACGTCCCCCTCCTGCAGGCGCTGGTCCCGCTGGGCCCGGCCTCCGTTGACCTTGATGCGCTTGAGGCGGATATACTTTTGCAGCAGGGCCGGCGGCAGCAGCGGCAGGGCCTTGGAGACGAAGCGATCCACCCGCTGTCCGGCGTCATTTTTCCCGATGGTCAGCTCCCGCATGGCGTGTTTCCTCCTTTGATGGATGCTGTTTAAGGCTATTGTACCTGATTTTCGGAAATTGTCAAAATATTTCGCAGAAAATGTTTGACAAGCCGGGTGCAATCCTCTATAATACTATTCGTGTCATTAAGAGGTGTACTATGCGATTGAATGTAAACCGACTGCTGCATACCCCCGACGCCAGTCAGGAGGTCCGGTTTGAGATGGATCTGTCTCAGCTGGATTTCGGCGGCGCTGCGCCCATTACCCGTCCGGTCACTGTGGAAGGCCGTATTCGGAATCAGGCCGGGGTTCTGCTGTGCCAGCTGGAGATGCATACGACGCTGCACTGCGTGTGTGACCGGTGCATGGAGGAGTTCGATGCGCCCAAGTCCGTTTCTTACTCGTGCGTTCTGGCCGAGGAGAAGCAGGAGGAGGACAGCGACGAGATCATCCTGCTGGAGCACGACGAGGTGGATCTGGCGGAATTGGCCAGAGATGCGTTCATTCTCGACATGGACACGAAAACTCTTTGCTCCGAGGACTGTAAGGGTCTTTGCCCCGGCTGCGGCGTGAACCTCAACCGGGAGCCCTGCCGCTGTAAAAAGCAGGTGGATCCGAGGCTTGCCAAGCTGGCCAGTCTCCTGCAGGAGAAGGAGTAAAGCGCTCTCTATACTATCAATTACTGCTCAGGCAGTTAAGACCAAGGAGGTGTCAACATGGCAGTACCCAAGGGAAAAGTATCCAAGCAAAGACGCAACAAGAGACGCAGCTCCGTGTGGAAGCTGGCGACTCCCGGTCTGGTGGCCTGCACCAAGTGCGGTGCGCTGCATCTGCCTCACAGAATGTGCCCGGAGTGCGGTACCTACAATGGCCGTGAGGTCAAGCAGGTCAAGTCCGTGGCCGCTGGCAAATAATGATCGTGTGTCCTTGACAGGCGGGAAGCGTGGCTTTCCGCCTGCTTTTCTTTTTGCAGGGAAGGTCTGTATGTATGGTGCCTGCTTCGGCGGGATATCATGGTCGGTGCCGCAGCATGGGTGATGCCGTGCCACGGCAGAAGATCGCCGCGGGGTGGTCGGAGGACACAGCTGCGAAAAAAGCCTGCCGCCATACGCAGAACGCAAGGCGCAAGCTTCATAACGAATCAAGCGCAGGGGAGACGAGCCGTCTCTCCTGCGCTTGATCTTACTCCATCTCATCCAGCGTCAGCCGGAAGCTGGGGAGGAAATGCTCCCGGAAATAGGTCAGCTCCGGCAGATGAAAATCATCCAACGCCTGCTCTGTCTGCTCCGCCGCCCGGCGGAACTCCAGATTCCCGGCCTTCAGCTCCTCCAGACATTTGATGTGGGCGGACAGCTTGTCCGCCGCCTTCACCAGTTCCTCCACCTCCGGGTCTGTGGGGGTCAGGGCCTCGGCAAAGTCCGGCTGCAGCTCCGGCGGCAGCATCCCCACCAGCTTGCCGCAGGCGATGTGCTCCACCTGCTTATAGGCATCCCGGATGGCGGGATTGTAGTACTTGATGGGGGTAGGCAGATCCCCGGTGAGGATCTCGCTGGCGTCGTGGTACAGGGCCGCCACCGCCACCGTGCCGGGGTCCACCCGGCCACCGAAGCATCGGTTGCGGATCACCGCCAGCGCATGGGCCAGCACTGCCACCTGATGGCTGTGCTCCTGAATGTTCTCCGGCTGGCTGTTACGCATCAGCGCCCAGCGGGAGATGAACCGCATCCGGGACGTATAGGCAAAAAAGTGTTCCATGTTATGTCACCTCTCCCATCAGGATATCGTTTACTACACCTGTGATCTTCACATGACGAACGGTGTTATGGTAATCCCCCTGTGTCTGCACCTCCACCGGCATATAGTTGGGGGCATGACCGGCGGCGCAGCCGTCCTTGCGCTGCTCGAAAAGCACGGGATAGGTCTGGCCTACGCAGCCCTGCAGATAGGCACGGTGCAGCTCCGCCGCCACCGCCGACGCACGGGCGGCACGCTCCTCCTTCACCGGGCCGGGGACCTGCTCCATCTCCGCCCGGTCGCCGGTGCCGCCGATGAGGTCGATGCCCAGCTCCTGAGCCTCCGGGGTATGGGTCTGCACATAGCAGCCGCAGGCAGCCACCACGGCCTGGGGATTGCGGCTCTTGGCCCTGCGGATCATCTGCCGGGATTTTTTATCGCTGACGGCGGTGACGGAGCAGGTGTTGATGATGTAGGCGTCCGCCGGGGACTCAAAGTCCACCAGCGTGTGGCCACGCCGCTGAAGCTCCTGCTCCATGGCCTGCGTCTCGTATTGGTTGACCTTGCAGCCGAGGGTGTAAATAGCAACTCGCATGGGGATTCTCCTTGCACTTTGCGGTTTTCTCCGATATAATAAGAATTTGTCTACATTATACGGTATCCGGCCGCCGGTGGCAAGAGGGTCTTTGCCCCTCCCCCCTGTCCGGCGCCGGTTTTTCTGAAAAAACGGGAGGTCTGCGCTATGATCTATCTGGACCACGCCGCCACCACGCCCCTGCCGGAGGCTGTGGCGGATACCATGTACGATGTGCTGCGCCATCAGTTCGGCAATCCCTCCGCCCAGTATCCTCTGGGTCGGGAGGCCAAGGAGCTGGTGGAGGAGGCACGCCGCACCATCGCCGGGGCGCTGGGGTGCCAGCCATCGGCCCTGCACTTCACCTCCTGCGGCACGGAGTCGGACAACTGGGCCATCCGGGCCGCCGCATGGCAGGGCCGGCACACGGGGCGGCACATCATCACCACCGCCGTGGAGCACAGCGCCGTGCTGGAGCCCTGCCGCCAGCTGGAACAGGAGGGGTATGAGGTCACCTACCTCAAGCCCGACCGCACGGGGCATATCTCCGCCGGACAGGTGGCGGAGGCCCTGCGGGAGGACACGGTACTGGTGTCCGTGATGCTGGTGAACAACGAGACGGGGTGTCTCTTCCCCGTGGCGGATATCGCCCGGCTGCTGAAGGAGCGGGGGAGCCGTGCGCTCCTCCACTGCGACGCCGTGCAGGGCTTTCTGAAGGTTCCCTGCGCTCCGGCGGGGTGGGGCGTGGATCTGATGAGCCTGTCCGCCCATAAGATCGGCGGCCCCAAGGGCATCGGTGCTCTGTACGTCCGTCCGGACCTGCGGAACCTGCGGCCCCTGCTGGCCGGCGGCGGGCAGGAGGAGGGGCTGCGCTCCGGCACGGAGGCCACCGCCCAGATAGCGGGCTTTGCCAAGGCCGTGGCGCTGCGGCAGGAGGGGCTGGAGGAAAAGCTGGCCCACATGGCCCGCATCAAGGCCTACTGCCGGGAACGGCTGCTGAGCATCCCCGGCGTGGTACCGGTAGGCGGCGGCGAGGCCCCCCACATTCTGGCGGTGTCGCTGGTGGGCTATCCCAGTGCCAACGTCATCAACGATCTGGGCAGTCAGGGCATCTGCCTGTCCGCAGGCTCCGCCTGTCACCGGGGCAAGGCCAGCCGTGGCTATGCCGCCCTTGGGCTGGATAAAAGGACCGCCGCCGGGGTGCTGCGGCTCAGCTTCGGGCCGGAGACCACGGAGGGCGACATCGATGCCCTGTACGAGGCGCTGCTGCGCCACAAAAATACGAGATTTTCCATGCTGTGAGGTTAACCATGCTGCAATGTCTGAAACGTGAACCGGGCTTTTACCGGTATCTGTGGGGTCTGACCGGCCCCATCGCCCTGCAAAACCTCATCACCTTTACACTGGGCCTGATGGACACGCTGATGGTCAGCTGGCTGGGCAACACCCAGATGGCCGCCGTCACCACCGCCAACGTGCCGGTGTTCCTGCTGATCTCCATTGTGTTCGGCGTGCAGAGCGGCCTGAGCATTTTGGTGAGCCAGTACTGGGGCAAGCGGGATATGGAGCACATCAGCCGTGCCATCGGCGTGGCGGCCATGCTGGGTACCGGCCTGACGGTGGTGCTGGCGGTGGTGCTGTACCTGTGGCCGGTGGAGATCATGGATCTGCTGTCCAACAGCCATGAGCTGTCGGTGCTGGGTGCGCCGTATCTGAAGCTCATCGGCATCTCCTATGTGTTCAATATGCTCTCGTCCCTGTATGTCAGCGCCCGGCGCAGCGCCGAGGACGCCGGCTTCGGTATGAAGCTGTTCGCCATGTCTACGGTGCTGAATACGGGGCTGAACTACCTGCTGATCTTCGGCAAGTGCGGCCTGCCGGCGCTGGGCATTCAGGGTGCCGCCGTGGCTACCCTGCTGGCCCGCATCACAGAGTTCGCCGTGTGCAGCTTCTGTGCCGTCCGCAGCAGGCTCCTGCCCATCCAGTGGCGGGCCTTCTTCCGCCCCGGCTGGGAAATGCTCCGGCGGTTCGTGAAGTACTCCTCCCCCGTGATTCTCAATGAGACGGCATGGGGCCTCGGCAACAGTATGCTGACGGTGATCCTGGGCTACACCGACAACTCCGTGGAGATGCTGGCGGCCAACGCCGTGATGGGCAACCTCAACCGCCTGTTCCTGGTGGTGTGCTTCGGTCTGGGTGCCGCCACCGCCGTGATAATCGGCAAATCCATCGGTGAGGGCCGCAGCCATCAGGAGGTCATGGACCTGAGCCGGACGCTGTTGGTGTTCACGGCGCTGGTGGGTGCGGGGCTGACGGTCCTGTCTCTGCTGCTGGTGCCGACGCTGTTCGTGCCGGTGGTGTTCCCGCTGTTCAAGCTCTACGGCGAGTCCGCCGCCATCGCCACGGCGCTGGCGGTGACGGGCTTTCTGTCCATCCCCCTCCACGCCTACTCTATCTCCGCCGTCACCGGCGTGCTGCGGGCGGGCGGCGACACTGGTGGATCGCCGCCGCCATCCAGTCGGAGAGCCTGCTGAAGGTGCCGCTGTGCGCCCTGCGTATCCGCACGGGACAGTGGATCCACGACGTCACCGTCCGAAAGGAGCGTGGGCAATGAGCCTGTTCGTCTGCCCCATCTGCGGGGCGGCGCTGGAGCGGGAGCCGGGGCGCTACCGCTGTCCGGCGGGCCACAGCTATGACGTGGCCCGTGAGGGCTACACCCATCTGCTGCCCGCCAACCGCAAACATTCCAAAATGCCCGGCGATGACAAGGGCATGGCCGCCGCCCGCAGTGTCTTTCTCAGCAAGGACTACTACGCCGCCCTGCGGGATGCCCTGTGCCGTCTGGCACTGGACTATGCCCCGGAGCATCCGGCGGTGCTGGACACCGGCTGCGGCGAGGGATACTACACCAGCGCCGTCTACCGGGCGCTGCGGGACGCCGGGAAGGCCCCCTGCATGGCGGGGACGGACATCTCCAAGGCCATCCTCCGCCGGGCCGCCAAGCGGGAAAAGGACGTGGAGTTCGCCGTGGCCTCCTCCTATCACCTGCCGGTGGCGGATCGGTCCATCGACCTGCTGCTCAACTGCTTCTCCCCGCTGGCGCTGGAGGAATTTCGGCGGGCGCTCCGGCCCGGCGGCACGTTTCTCTATGTGGTACCGTCGGAAAAGCACCTGTGGGAGCTGAAGCAGGTGCTCTATGACCGCCCCTATCCCAACGAGGTGAAGGAGACTCCCTATGAGGGCTTCGCCTACGCCGAGATCCGCCACGTGGAGGACCGCATCCGGGTGCTGGGGCAGGAGGACATCCACGCCCTGTTCCAGATGACCCCCTACTACTGGAAAACTCCCAAGTCCGGCTGTCAGCGTCTGGCGGCCCTGGAGGAGCTGGCGGTCACCATCAGCTTCGATATCCATGTCTTTCGCCGGGAGGCGTGAGACTGCCGAAAATTTTTCTGCCGGTGGGCGCTGCTATGCAGCGCCCACTTTTTGTGAAATTCTCTGTTTTTTCTTGACATATTGCAGTCTATATTATACATTATAGTCACAATTTGTCGTCATCTGGTGTAAAGGGCCATCCAGAATTATCTGGACCTGCGGGCCGCCGTCATGGCCGGGCGAACCCCCGCTGCCCCGGATCGCTGCACCGCTCCCCTGCGGGAGGATGCACAGGCTCTGGCGGAGACCGCCGTGGACGAATACGCCGTCATTTACGATGTACAGTGCCGCCCCGCCTACTTTGCCCCCATGCAGCAGAGCGGCGAGGCGGTGCAGGTGACCCTGCCGCCCCGGCGGCAGACGGACGGCTCGTGGCAGGTCTGCGGCGACAGGGCGTCATGAGGCGCTGGGATACCCTGACCCTCCGGCGGCAGACGGACGGCCGTCACGCCCTGATGGGGCACGCCCCTGATTTTTTCAGGATATAGCTTTAGGAAAAAACAGGCAGACGCATGGCGTCTGCCTGTTTTTGTTGGCTGCACCGCCATCGGCATGGTCATGCCCAGATAGGTGACCATCTCGCCGTAGTAGGCAAAGGTATAGGAGATGATGCCGTACAGCAGGCTGAAAATCACCATCAGCACCTGTCCGATGGGGTTTCCCTTGGCGTTGAAGATCAGCGACGTGACGCCTATCAGCGAGGCGGCCAGCGTCAGATAATTCTCCCGGTCAAAGGCGCAGAAGGATCCGACGATGAACACCACCGACAGGCCCCACAGGAGCCTCTCGGCTCTGGAAAAGTATCGAAGCAGCTTTCTCCGCATAAGATCGACCTCCAAAAAAATAGCACCCGCATACACATCTTCTAAGACCTGACGATGTGCAAACGAATGCTTTCCCATCTACTGCTCGGTAGCAATATCCGTATTCTATTGACATAGTATTTACCATGAAAGCTCCGGAGATGCAAGCCTCCGTTTTATATGTGGCAGGGCGGCGCAGAGTTTTTCTACGCCGCCCTATGGGTTTTATGGTTTTCTCATGGGGTGTGTGGGCTTCCCCGCCCCGTTACCGCAGCGCCACACCCTCCGGCGTGAAGCGCAGGCTGCTCTCATAGCAGGCCCGCACGGCCCGGACAAAGGCCTCCACGTCCCGGCTGCCCATGGTCTCGAAGCAGGAGTGCATGGCCAGCTGGGCCATGCCAATGTCCACCGTGGGGATGGGCAGCTTGGTGTCGGCGATGTTCCCCAGCGTGGCCCCGCCCATCTGATCGGGACGGTTGGCGTAGTGCTGCACCGGCACCTCTGCCCGGCGGCAGAGCTCCGTAAACACGGCGGCAGACACGCCGTCTGTGGCGTAGCGGGGGGAGTGCTTCACCACCACGCCGCCGTTGGGCACCGGGGCCTCGTTGGTGTCCGCCAGCTCCGGGTGGTTGGGGTGGCGGGCATGGCCATTGTCGCAGGAGAGCATCATGCTGTCCGCCAGCAGCGCCCGGTGGTCGGCGGCGGAGAGGCCCAGCGCCTCCGAGATGGCCGCCAGCGTCTCCGGCAGGAATACGGAGGCCGCCCCCTGCTTGGTCTCGGAGCCGATCTCCTCGTTGTCAAACACGCCAGCGCACGGGCAATGCAGATACGCTGCCGCTGGCCGCCGGAAAACTCGTGAGGATAGCGGTCCTTGTGGAAGGGCTGCAGGCCACAACCGGCGTTTCAACGGCTTTCTTCTCGTTTGCCATGGTTATTCACCCACCTTTCCGTCAAAGTAACGATAGCAGCTGACCATATGCGTGGGGGAGAGCTGGATCATGTGGGGATACTCGCCGCTGCACTTCTCCACCTGCATCTCGCAGCGGTCCTTGAAGTAGCAGTAGTCCGGCATATTGATGGGGTTAGGCACCTTGCCGGGAATGGAGTACAGCTTATCCACCTTCTTGCCCACCACGGGCTTGGAGGCCATCAGGCCGATGGTGTAGGGGTGGGCGGGATTGGCGAAGATCTCCTCCACCGTACCCTTCTCCACCACACGACCGGCATACATGACCACCACGTAATCCGCCATCTCAGCGATAACACCCAGATCGTGGGTGATGAGCATGATGGAGGAATTGATCTTGTTTTTCAGATTCCGCAGCAGATCCAGAATCTGTGCCTGAATGGTCACGTCCAGAGCCGTAGTAGGCTCGTCAGCGATAATCAGCTTGGGGTTGCAGGACAGGGCCATGGCGATCATGACACGCTGGCGCATACCGCCGGACAGCTCGTGGGGGAACATATTGTACACGCCCTCGCAGTTGGCGATACCGGCCATCTCCAGCAGGTGGATGGAGCGTTCCTTGATCTCCTCCTTGCTCTTGCCCTCGCCGTCGTGGAGGGCAATGACTTCGTCCAGCTGAGCGCCGATGCGGAACACCGGGTTCAGGCTGGTCATGGGCTCCTGAAAGATCATGGACATATAGTTGCCCCGCAGATTCTGCATCCGCTCCGTGGGGGTCTTGGTGATGTCGTAGCACTTGCCGTTGCCGAGGTTCAGGCGAATTTCGCCGTCCACGATCTGGCCCTGCGGCCGCTGCAGCAGCTGCATGATGGACAGGCTGGTAACGGACTTACCGCAGCCGGACTCGCCCACCACGCCCACGGTCTTGCCGATGGGGACGTCGAAGGAGACGCCGTCCACAGCACGGACGGTACCCACATCCGAGAAGAAGTAGGTATGCAGATTCTCGATTTCCAGTGCGTTGTTGGGATCCTTCATCTGAGTCAGATACTCGGACTCCGGCACATTCTTGCGCTTATGGCGCTTTTCCAGCTGATCTGTGATGCGGCGGTTCTCACGGGAGATGCGCCGGGATTCCTTAGCGGACAGATAGCCGGTCTCATTCTTCTTAGACATACAGGCTCCTCCTTTCTCAGCGCTTCATCTTCGGGTCGAACGCATCCCGCAGACCGTCGCCGGCCAGGTTGAAGGCCAGAACCGTCAGCAGCAGCAGCAGACCAGCGGGGATCCACACCCACCAGTAGTTGGTCAGCACGTGGGTGTTGTTCACGTCGCTGATAATGTTGCCCCAGGAAGCGAAGGGGAACTTCACGCCCAAGCCAAGGAAGGACAGTGTGGCCTCGGTGATGATCACGGAGCCCAAGCCCATGGTGCAGTTGACGATCAGCTGAGGAATGACGTTGGGGATCAGGTGCTTGAAGATCCGGCGGGAGACGCTGATGCCACAGGCCTCGGTGGCCGTCATGAACTCCTGCTCACGCAGGGACAGGATCTGGCCACGGACCAGACGGGCGATACCGGCCCAGCCCAGGAAGCCCAGGATCAGCATCAGGTATATCATTCGCAGCCAGCCATCCACACGCTGAGCGTCCATGGCGGCGCCCAGAATGATGATGATGGGCATGGAGGGGATGCAGTAGAAAATATCCACCACACGCATGATGAGGTTATCCACCCAGCCGCCGAAGTAACCGGCAATGCCGCCGAAGATCACGCCGATGACGGTCTCAATGACGATGACGATGAAGCCGATCATCAGGGACACACGGCCGCCGTACATCAGGCGGGTCAGCATATCCATGCCGTAGCCGTCGGTACCCATCAAATGCTCCTTGCTGGGAGCGGAATACTTATCGTACTGGCGGCTGGTCTGCTCCTGCAGAACGGACCAGCTGTTGGTGGCAGCGTCGAAGGAGATATCATACTCCGCCGTAGCGCTCTGGGGCGTGTCATCAGGCATCTGACTGTCGTCGGGGGTAATGGCGCTGCTGGTACCGCCCTCCTCATCGGTGGCGGGCTCCTCATCCACGATGAGGGACTCGTCGGTGTAGGTGAACTTTTCGCCGCCGGCGTTGATGGTGTCGATGAGCTTATCCTTGAAGTCACGGGACAGGAACACATCTGGCATCAGAGCCTGCACCACGTAGGGGCTGACATAGGCCACCTCGGTGGCGCCGTCCATGACGCTGCCGCTTTCATCCACGGTGTAGGTCTTGCCGTCCGCCGTGAAGGTATCCGCACCGTCGGTGAGATAGGCCTTCAGGGCCTGATAGGTGAACTCGAAGGACAGGGTGGCGTCCGAAGCGGAGGGACTCACCACGCTCTTGTAGGCAAGACCCACCACCTGCCCATTTACGGAGACGCTGTAAAAGTCCTCCGCCTCCTTGGTCAGGGCGAAGCGGTTGTCACGGTAGGTAAAGCCGTCCTTCTGCTGTTGGATGGCCAGCATAGCCTGCGCCTGAGCAGGCAGGCCGAACACGGAATCGTCCGCCGAAGAATAGCGGAACTCCGTATTCTTGATGACCGCCGCAAACTCCCGGCGGATGGTCTTATCGGCGTAGAAGAACTTATCCTGCTCATAGGGGGAGATCAGTCCGCCGATAAAGGAGAAAACAAACATGAACACGAGGATCGCCATACCGGTCACCGCCAGACGGTTCCGGAAGAAGCGCTTGGCCACCAGCATACCGGGGGACAGCACCTTCACACGGCGGTCGTCGTTCAGAGAATAGTGCTCCTCCGACGGCTTCTGGTCGGCGTGCTCGATCTCTTCATTCAAAGTATCCTTCAGATTCTCGTTATGATCTGCCATCGTTTATTTCCTCCTTTCTTAAGCGATACGTAGAGATCAGGTTGCCCAGCA
>VOFI01000837.1_pt1 | contig 16001 bp, 19 predicted proteins | sample 5384131 | NCBI WGS metagenome assembly VOFI01 (sample SAMN12384728, study PRJNA508395) | human gut metagenome | isolation source: healthy gut H | host: Homo sapiens
AACTGTCCACGGGCAAAGCCCTGTCCCGCTGAGGCCCGGAACAGGGCCGCCGCCTTGCGGTCGTCCTGCTCTACGCCGAGGCCCTCCCGGTACAGTACGCCCAGATTACACTGAGCCGCCGCCATACCGGACTGCGCCGCCTGACGGTACAGCTCCGCCGCACGGTGGATATCCTTCTCCACGCCACGGCCCGCCTCATAGCACAGCCCCAGCTCGTTCATGGCCCGGATGTTCCCCGCCGAGGCGGCCTGCTGAAAGAGCTCCGCCGCCTGCTTCTCGTCGGTCGCTGTCCCGTGACGCCCAGATCGCACACCGCCGGCAGATAGCCCAGCTTGGCACTCTCCTGAAACAGCTCAAAGGCCCGCACCGGGTCACGCTCCACGCCGGTGCCGTTGTCATGGCACACCGCCAGCCAGTAAAGAGCCGTGGGGTCGTCCGGCTCCGTGCGGCTGAACCATGCAAAGGCCTTGTCCGGGTCCTTCTTCACACCGCCGGTCCCCAACTCCTTGGCGATGGCCACGGCGGTATCCTTGTGGTCGCCGGTGATCATCACCGGCCGGATGCCTGCCGTGCGGCACTGCTGGATGGCGGCCTTCACCTCCGGACGCACCGGGTCGATCATGCCCGCCAGACCCACGAAGCACAAATCTTGCTCCAGATACTCCGGGCTGTCGTCCTTGGGCAGGCCACCCTCCCACAGGCGGATGGCCGCCGCCAGCACACGCAGGGCCTTATCCGCCATGGCCTTGTTCTGCGCCAGAATTTCCTGACGCTTCTCCTCGGTCATGGGCAGCATTTGGCCGCTCTCCTCATATCGGGTGCAGCGGCGCAGCACCTCATCCGGTGCGCCCTTGGTGTACTGAATGAAGCCGTTATCCATGCGGTGGATGGTGGACATCATCTTCCGGGAGGAGTCGAAGGGAGCCTCCGCCGCACGGGGCTGCTCCTGCTCCAGCCGGTTCTTATCCAGCCCGCTGTCCACGCCGAAGCGCACCAGCGCCGCCTCCGTGGGCTCGCCCTGCACCGTGCCGTCGGGATTCTCCACGGCGTCGTTGCAGAGGGTCATAGCGGTACCCAGCAGTCCCTCCGGGCCGGTGTGCTCCACCACCGTCATTTTATTCTGTGTGAGGGTACCGGTCTTATCGGAACAGATGACCTGCGTGCAGCCCAGCGTCTCCACCGCCGTCAGGCGGCGGATCACAGCGTTGTGCTGGCTCATCTTGGTGACACCGATGGAGAGCACCACCGTCACCACCGTGGCAAGGCCCTCCGGAATGGCGGCCACCGCCAGCGACACCGCCACCATGAAGGTCTCCAACACGCTCTCCAGCGAAGCCCACGCATGAGTCTCATTCTTTCAAAGCAGTCCGGGCGCCTGAACGCCGGTTTGACGAAACTGCCTCACTCCGCAGGCTGCGAAGTGGAATTACTCCCCCAAGGTGGAAGATGTTCACTTGACTGGTACATAATATACCCATTTTGGGACCATTTGTCAAGTGGATATCCGTCCTGCTTCTGTCCACTTTGGTCGGATGTTGACAAGCTTCCCCTTTCGTGATACGATACTCCCGCACTTCGACAGCTTTCGACGAAGGGCAACAGAGAAAATCATATGAAACGAAAGGATGGTAGCTATGAACTATCTGAACATCAACCCGGGTGCTTTCGGCATCATCGCCACGATCCTCGCTATCGCCGCTACGGTGGTAGCTTTTGTGATGATCGTACCGGAGAGAAAGCGGGAGAAGCTGGGCCGCTTCGGCAAGTTCCTCCACGACGCTGTGAACTTTAAGTTCCTGATCGTGGAGAAGATCCTGCAGGCTCTGTACATCTTCGTGACGGCCTACGTCATTCTGTGCGGCTTCTTCATGCTGTTCATGGCTCCGGAGACTTGGACCGGCCGTCACTGGCTGGGCGGCTACGGCATCCTGCTGATGGTGCTGGGCCCCATTGCGGTGCGTTCGGCGGGCGGAAAGATACAAAGCTTGTGTCGACGATATGCCCTTTGATTGCCTCTCACCCGATAATCAATCCTTGCTTACGACAACCATACCGTTTTCAGACGTAGCTGTATAGCCAGCAGGACAATATTTCTGCATAAACTCCACTGTCTCATTCTCATAGCTACCGCCCATTACGACTGTACCCTGCGCATAATTCTGCACATAAAGGCTTCCCTGAGGGCCGGTAAATGTACCACCGTTGATCTCCATCTTTGCACCGCCGTCGGAAATGGCAACGTATTTGTCAGAAATGATTTTGCCGCCGTTAATCGTTGCAACACCGGTTGAGTCATTGGACAATCCCCAGTAACCGGTACAATGTAATGTGCCACCGTTCATTGTCAGAGTGCCACCAGCGCAGTTTTTAAAACCGTTTGGACCGGCAATCATTTCGATGTTGTTGATCGTCATGGTAGCTTTTTGTTCGCCGGGATCTATATAATTCCAACCGTTGACAATGGCAAATGATTGACCGTCTTCAGCAATCACTTTACCGCCGTTGAAGGTCATGGTACCAAAGTTTTCCACAGTGTGCCACTTGTTGTCCACCCCAGCCGCGCGGGTGAAGGTACCGCCGTCTATCACGCAAACAGCAGCGTTACGAAGCGCAGATGTATTAGCTTTTGACGCAACGATCTTTCCATTGCCACTGCTGTCCTTTATGCACAGCGTACCATGGTTCAAAATCGCATGGGAGTCGCCGCCGGTCAGCGTAAAGCCATTAAGATCCAGCGTGACCTCTTTACCCTGGGGAACCGTAAGACTTCCGGCAATATTGCCTTCCAGCTTCGCAGACACAGGTTCAGTGGCGTTATTAATCAACTCCTGGAGAGTATCCATGGCAACAATCGGATACTTCGCATCCTTATCGTAGGTGTTGCCGAAGCTGTCACTCTCCACGGTGTCCTGGGTGGCCACCACGGTGATGGCGATGCCGTCGATGGACTCGTTCATGTACTCGTTGCCGGCGGAATGGTCCAGTCGATGACAGTGTTCAGCTTAGCGCTGCCGTTGATGCCGGTGATGATCACCTTGTACTTCAGCGCCAGATTGCCGTTGTTCTTCACGTACACGGCAGGCAGCTCATAGGTGCAGCCCGGCTCCCACAGGACAGCCTCGCCCTCGGCAGCGTTGGCAGCCTTCTTGAACTCCAGCGTCTTGCCCTCCAAGCTATTGCCGTTTTCATCAACCAGTTGAACATCCAGATTACCGGCCTGAATCTTGTTGACGCCGGTACTTGCGGTGTCGGTGAACCATGTGGGGCGGCCGGTCCAGTCCTGATCGCCGGTGCGGACACAGAGCCACAGGTGATCCGGGGCAATTTCAAATTATAGGGCCCCTGCCCATGGAGGCGGCGGGCATCCCGGTAGATGCGGCTGACCTTCAGTATCAGCGGTTCGTGGGGCAGCATGGCATGAAGGCCGTCGTAGAGCTGTTCCCCCAGCGCACGGGTGGGGGCCAGCAGGTGGGTCTGGTACTGCTCTTTATGCTCCTGAAACCAGCTGCGGTCGTTATTGAAGCGGATGCCCCAGAGAAAATCCACCGTCTGCTGGTCATATCCTTGAAACATCATCATATCCTCGCTTTCCTGACGGAAGGGCAGCCGGAGCGAAACGCTCCGGCTGTGGTTCTTTATCGCTGCTGATAGGCACGGATACCCAGCGCCAGCAGATCCATGGCACGCTCCAGATCCTGCTGCTTCAGGACGTAGGCAATGCGGATCTCGTTTTTGCCCTTGCCGGGAGTGCCGTAGAAGGGCTCGCCGGGGGCGAACATGACGGTATCGCCGTGATCCTCGAACTCCTCCAGCAGCCACTGCTGGAAGGTGTCGGCATCGTCCACCGGCAGAGCGGCCATCAGATAGAAGGCGCCCTTGGGACACTTGCAGACCACGCCGGGAATCTGCTGGAGCTTGCGGACCACCGTGTCACGGCGGCGCTTATACTCCTCACGGGCGGCGGCGAAATACTCCGGCCCCACCTGATACAATGCGGCGGAGGCCAACTGATCCAGCGTCGGCACCGCCAGACGGCACTGAGCATACTTCATAGCGTGGGCCATGAGCTCCCGGTTGCGGGAGATGAGGCAGCCGATGCGAGCGCCGCAGGCGGAGAAGCGCTTGGACACCGTGTCGATGAGGATGACGTTCTCCGCTGCATCGGTGAACTCACCGAAGGACTGGAGAGGCTCCCCGGCGTAGACAAACTCCCGGTAGGCCTCATCACCGATGAGGAACAGGTCGTGCTGCCGGGCCACGTCCACCAGCATCTCCATCTCCTCATGGGTCAGTCGCCGTCGTCGAGAATACAGTTCATGGCGATCTGGAGCGCCTCGGAGCCGCCGTTGGTGATGAGGATGTCCTCGGCGGCGAAGTGCATATCCAGCGCAGCATAGTAGTCCCGGATGGCCTCGATGAGGGCGGGGACGCCGGGAGAGGGTGCATACTCCAGCACCGGCTGGTCAAAGCTGCGGACGGCATCAAAGAACGCCTTGGGCGTCTCGATATCCGGCTGACCGATGTTCAGGTGATAGATGTTCCGGCCCTTGGCCTCGGCAGCCACCGCATAGGGGTGGAATTTACGCATGGGCGACAGGCCGCATTTCTGCACTTTGATGCCGGAGGGGACACACACCATGATCCGGGGCGGGAACAGGTGGAAGCCGCCGGTGACCTTGCGGATGAACTCCTTGAGCATCCGCTCCGTCATATCGTAGTCGGAAATGACGCCGTCCCGCAGGGGGCGGATGGCCACGATGTTGCCGGGAGTACGGCCCAGCATGGCCTGAGCCTCGGCGCCCACCTTCAGCAGGCGGCCGGTATTCTTGTCGATGGCCACCACAGACGGCTCGTTGAGCACGACGCCCTTACCCTTAATATAGACCAGTACCGATGCGGTACCCAGATCGATCCCGATATCCTTTGCCAATGAACACATACGCTGCACCTCGTTTTCTTCTGTTATGGGACACGGCTGCAGGCAGCCGATTCTTCTCTAAGCTACAATTATAAAGGCGCTTTCCGCATTTTGCAAGAGTGTTTTCCCGGTTTTATGGCTTCGTAAACAAATGTTCACAGTTTTTTAGGAAATCACATCCCGCCGCAGACAAGTCCCGGTGCTATTGTGCGCCGTTTGCGGCATTTCCATACCGGCGGTGTCTCGCCGCAGGCCGCACTCCCCTTAATCAGTGTTCCTCCTCGGTGCGGGCCAGCGTCAGGCACACCACGTCGGCGGCCCCGGCCTCCCGCAGCACCCGGACGCACTCGGTGAGGGTGGAGCCGGTGGTGACGATATCGTCGATGAGCAGGAGACGCTTGTCCCGGACGTTCTCCGGCAGGGCCTCGTAGACTCCCAGCACGTTGGCCCGGCGATGCTCAGCGTCGGTAAGCCCCGACTGGGCGGGGTTGTCCACCGCCTTACGGAGGGTCTCCACCGGGGCCACGTGCCAATCCACGCACAGGCTGGCCGCCAGCAGACGGGACTGGTCAAAGCCCCGCTGCCGCAGGCGCTTGCGGCTCACCGGCACCCACGTCACGGTGTCAAACTCGCCGGAATACCACCGGGCGGTGCATGACCCGATCCCCCTCCCGGAAGGTCAGCTCCCCCCACGTTTTCTGGCGCTTGTCCGGGGCAGGCGGGTTCAAAGCTGCCTGCAGCGCCCGGTTCAGGCTCACGGTGCCGGTAAGGCCCCGGCGGGTGGGGGACAGCACCTGGATCTGATCGGCGGGGATACCCATGTTGTCCGGCAGGCGGGTGCGGCACAGGTCCACCACCGTCTGCACCAGACGATCCGGGGCCCGGCGGCACAGAAAAAAGAAGTCGTTCTGGCCGCTGCCAAGCTCCGGGGGGCGGCCGCTGTTGACGGCGTGGGCATTGCGGATGATGGCGGACTGCTCCGCCTGACGGAACACCTCCGTCAGGGACACGACGGCCACCGCATGGGAGCGCAGCAGATCCCCCAGCACGTTGCCGGGGCCAACGGAGGGCAGCTGATCGGGATCCCCCACCATCACCAGACGGCAGCCGGGCTTCACAGCCTCCAGCAATGCCTGCATCAGTGGCAGGTCCACCATGCTCATCTCGTCTACAATGACGGCATCGGCCTCCAGCGGCTCCTTGCCGTTTTTCTTAAACACCGTCTCGCCGGTGAGCTCGTTATAGGTCATACCCAGCGCCCGGTGGATGGTCTGGGCCTCCCGGCGGCACAGCTCGCTCATGCGCTTGGCGGCACGGCCTGTGGGGGCCAGCAGCAGCACCTGAAGGCCCATGCCCTCGAAGAGGGCCACGATGCCCCGTGTGGAGGTGGTCTTGCCGGTGCCGGGGCCGCCGGTCAGCAGCAGCACGCCGGTGCGGGCCGCCAGCTCCACCGCCTGACGCTGCTGAGGGGCATAGGCGATGCCCTGCTGCTCCTCCATCTCCCGGATCAGCTTCTCCACGCCCCGGCCCTGTGATCGGGGAGCATCCCGCAGTGCCAGCAGCCGCCGGGCCGTCTCGCTCTCTGCCAGATACATCCGGCGCAGGTAACAGGCGTCCACCCGTGCGATCCGCTCCTCCGCCACGGCGCCACGGCTCTCCAATGTGTCCAGCGCCTGCTCCACCAGCTCCGGCGGGGCGCCGATGAGCTGTTCCGTGGCCGCCAGCAGCTTGGGCCGGGGCAGGAACACATGGCCGTTTCCCAGATTGTGCTCCAGCTCGTACAGCACCGCCGCCTCCGTGCGGCAGGGGCTGTCGCCGCCGAAGCCCATACTCAGAGCGATCTCGTCCACATCGGCAAAGGCTACGCCGTAGCGCTCCCCCGCCAGCAGATAGGGGTCCGCCCGGAGACGGGGCAGCGCATCGGCTCCGTAGGTGCGGTACAGCCGCATGGCCAGCTCCACCGGCAGCTCGTACCGGGCCAGAAACTCCATGACCCGACGCAGTCCCGTCAGCTCCCGGAAGGCGGCGGAGATCTCCATAGCCCGCTTGGAGGTGATGCCCTTGACGGTGCTCAGCCGCTCCGGTTCCTCCTCGATAACAGCCAGCGTCTCGCCGCCGAACCGCTCCACCAGCCGCTCCGCCGTGGCAGGGCCGACGCCCTTGATGATGCCGGAGGAGAGGTAGCTGATGAGTTCCTCCTCTGTCTCCGGCATCAGACGCTCCACCGTCTCGGCGGCGAACTGCTGACCGTAGGAGGGGTGGCTGACCCACAGGCCGTCGGCGGTGAGCTTTTCACCGGGGGCCACGCAGGGGATACATCCCACCACTGTCACCAGCTCACCTTCCTCCGTCAGCAGGCCCAGCACCGTATAGCCGTTCTCCTCATTCTGGAAGATCACGTGTTGGACGGTTCCCTCCACCGTGCAGCGCTCACCCATAGCTCGTTCCTCACTTCAGATAATTTTCCAATTCCTCCGCCGGGCAAAGCTGCACCCGGCTGTATCGCTGCGTCAGGCTCTGCGCCAGACGCAGCCCCGTCTCGTCCAGCCCGCAGTCCGCCAGCAGAATGGGGGTCTCCCCCGTCGTGCGCTGCTCCATGGTCAGGCGCAGAGCCCGCTCCAGCGTGGCCCCGTCGCCCCGGACCGGCAGCACCAATATAGCCTCCGCCACCGGCCTATGACGGTGCAGCAGCGTCTCTGCCAGCAGCCAGAGGATGGTGCTCACGCCCACCGCCGCCAAAAAGGCAATGAGGCCGTCTCCCATCAGTTCCATGCCATCACCTCATCCCATTGTATGCAGAAGGCGGGAGGGCAGGTGTCTCGATGCCAGCTTATCACATTTTCTCCGCCGCCGCAACCGGCGCAGACAGTCAGGACAGATACTTTTTCAGGTACTGGCCGGTGTACGAGGTCTCGCAGGCCGCCACTGTCTCCGGAGTACCGGCGCAGACGAGGGTTCCTCCCCCGGCGCCGCCCTCCGGGCCCAGATCGATGAGCCAGTCGGCGGACTTGATGACATCCAGATTGTGCTCGATGACCAGCACCGTGTTCCCGGCGTCCACCAGCCGCTGCAGCACCTCCAGCAGCTTCTTCACATCGTTAGCCCAGTCCCACATCGCAGAGGGTTCGAAGCTTTTCGGCGATCCTCGGCACCGGGGCAAAGAAGGCCAGCGCCTCCTCCGCCGTCATATCCAGCACGTCAGCGATGCTCTTGCCCTTGTATTTCACCTCCAGCGTCTCCCGGTTATAGCGCTTGCCGTGGCACACCTCACAGGGGACGTACACGTCCGCCAGAAAGTGCATCTCGATCTTCAGCAGACCGTCGCCGGAGCAAGCCTCGCACCGGCCGCCACGGGTGTTGAAGGAAAAGCGCCCCGGCCCGTAGCCACGGGCCTTGGCCTCCTGCGTGGCGGCAAAAAGATTGCGTATGTCGTTGAAGAGATTGGTGTAGGTGGCGGGGTTGGAGCGGGGCGTGCGGCCGATGGGGCTCTGGTCGATGCCTACCACCTTGTCCAGATACTCCAGTCCCTCCATGGCGGTGTGCTTGCCGGGGTGGGTCTTCATGCGGTTCAACTCGGCGCCCAGCCGCTTATAGATGATCTCGTTGACCAGAGAGGACTTGCCGCTGCCGGAGACGCCGGTGACGCAGGTGAAGGTCCCCAGCGGCACGGAGATGTCGATGTTTTTCAGGGACGGCGGGCGGCCGGCACCTCGATGCGTTTTTTCCCGCTGAGGTACTGGCCCGTCAGGCTATTGGGATCGGCCATGACCTCCTCCGGCGTGCCGGCGGCCACCACCTGCCCGCCGTGGGCTCCGGCGCCGGGGCCGATGTCGATGAGGTAGTCGGCGGCCCGCATGGTGTCCTCGTCGTGCTCCACCACAATGAGGGTATTGCCCAGATCCCGCAGGCGGCAGAGGGTAGCCAGCAGCTTGTCGTTGTCCCGCTGGTGCAGGCCGATGGAGGGCTCGTCCAGAATATACAGCACCCCCATCAGGCTGCTGCCGATCTGCGTGGCCAGCCGGATACGCTGGCTCTCGCCGCCGGACAGGGTACCGCTGGAGCGGGACAGGGTCAGGTAGCTGAGGCCCACGGACTGCAAAAAGCCCAGCCGGGAGCGGATCTCCTTCAAGATCTGTGCGGCGATGAGCTGCTGCGTCTCCGTCAGGGTCAGGCCGTTGAAGAAGGCCAGTTCCTCATCCACCGGCAGCTCCGTAGCCTGCCAGATGGACAGGCCACCCACCGTCACCGCCAGCGCCTCCGGCTTCAGGCGGCGGCCCTGACAGGCCGGGCAGGGGCATTGGGACATGAACTCCTCGATCTCCCGCTTGCTGGCGTCGGACTGAGTCTCCTGATACCGACGCTCCAGATTGTTGGCCACCCCCTCGAAGGGCTGATACAATACGCCCTTGCCACGGGGCTGGTCATAGTGCAGCTCCAGCTTCTCGCCGCCGGTGCCGTAGAGGATGATCTGCCGCACGGACTCCGGCAGCTCCCGCACCGGGGTTCGGAGGGAGAACTGATATTTCTTGGACAGGGCCTCGAAGTACATCCGGCTGATGCCGTCGGAGCGGATGGAGTTCCAGCCGCTGGCAGTGATGGCTCCGTCCAGAATGGAGAGGCTGTCGTCGGGGATGATGAGGGCGGGGTCCGCCTTCAGCTGCATTCCCAGCCCCGTGCAGGTGGGGCAGGCGCCGTAGGGGTTGTTGAAGGAGAACATCCGGGGCGTCAGCTCCTCGATGCTGATGCCGCAGTCATCGCAGGCGTAGTTCTGGGAAAAGATCAGATCCTGCTCCTCCCGCAGCAGATTCACGATGACGATGCCGCCGGAGAGGTGGGACGCCGTCTCCACGGAGTCCGTCAGCCGCTGGCCAAGGTCGGGCCGGACGATGAGCCGGTCCACCACGATCTCGATGTGGTGCTTCTTGTTCTTCTCCAGCGGGATATCCTCCGACAGGTCATAGAGGCTCCCGTCGGCACGGACCCGGACGTAGCCGGAGCGGCGGGCATCCTCCAGCACCTTGGCGTGCTCGCCCTTGCGGCCCCGGACCACCGGGGCCAGCACCTGAATACGGGTCCCCTCCGGCAGGGCCAGGATCTGGTCGATGATCTGGTCGATGGTCTGCTGGCGGATCTCCTTGCCGCACTTGGGGCAGTGGGGGGTGCCGATGCGGGCCCACAGCAGGCGGAGATAGTCGTAGATCTCCGTCACCGTGCCCACCGTGGAGCGGGGGTTCTTGCTGGTGGTCTTTTGGTCGATGGAAATGGCCGGGGACAGGCCGTCGATATAGTCCACATCAGGCTTATCCATCTGGCCCAGAAACATCCGGGCGTAGCTGGACAGGCTCTCCACATACCGGCGCTGGCCCTCGGCGTAGATGGTGTCAAAGGCCAGCGAGGACTTGCCGCTGCCGGAGAGCCCCGTCAGCACCACCAGCTTGTCCCGTGGGATGGTGACGTCGATGTTCTTGAGGTTATTCTCCCGTGCGCCCTTGATATAAATATGATCCTGCATGGTGTTTTTCTCCTGTTGATCTCCGATTTATGCGAAGCGATAGGGGTCGGCCACCCGGCGGCTGCCGCAGAGGGCGCAGGCCATGCGCCACATGGCCCGGCCATGGATGCGGTCATGCCACACAAAGCGGCGCAGCACCTTCCGCAGCGTCCAGTCCTCGTCATAGCTGCCGTGGAACACGGCATTGTGAAGGTACCGGGGCTGTCGCTCCAGTGCGGCGAAGCCCGCCCGGCGGCAGATGAGGATATCCGGCTCGTTGCCGACCTCCACCCCGATCTCTCCGAAGTAGTAGGCGTTGACGTTTTTCGTATGCCGGTACATCTCCTCCGCCGTCAGGGGGACGTCCCCGTAGAAGGTCTCCCGCTGGGGGAGGGTGGTGTGTGTCTTGTCGGGGATGGAGCGGTACAGCGTCAGGAAGTCCTCCGCCGACCGCAGGGCCAGTGCCTTCCGTGCTTCATACTCCTCCGCCGTCAGGGGGCGGCGCTCGGAGGGCAGCAGGATGTCGCTGTCGGCATCGTGGATGTTGAGAGGGCTGGCCGCCTCCTGCGCGACAACTCCCACCGCCGGCACCGGCGGCAGGCCCAGCCAGCGGCGATAGGCCGTCAGCTCCGCCGGAAGCTTGGAGAGCGCCGCCTGCTGCGTCTCGCCCCGCAGGGCCAACCCCACCGGCTCCTCCGCCCACAGCAGGTGGCCCCGGTCATTGTGCTCATCGATAAAACGCAGCTGCATCCGTCATTCCTCCGTGATGATGTCCGCCGTATCGGCCCTCACCAGCGCCAACAGTGCCTTGGGGTCGCAGGCGATCTGGTGCCCCAGCTTCCCCGCCGACACCATGATGACAGGCAGGCTCGCCGCCGTCTCATGGAACACCGTGGGGAACAGCTTTTTCATGCCCACGGGGCTGCACCCGCCGTGGACATAGCCCGTCAGGGGCAGCAGCTCCTTCTGAGGCAGCATGGCCACGGACTTCTCCCCCACGGCATGGGCGGCCTTTTTCAGGTCCAGCGTGGCGGCCACGGGGATATCGAACACGTAATAACCGCCGCTGGCCCCACGGGCCACCAGCGTTTTGAACACCGATGCCGGATCCTGCCCCAGCGAACGGGCCACGGACACGCCGTCGATGCCGCTCTCCGGGTCGTAGGTGTGGGCGGTATAGGGGATCTTCTTCTGATCCAGCACCCGCATGACGTTGGTCTTTTCCTCTTTATGCTTTGCCATGATGTATCTCCTTATGTCAAATACCATATGCCGTCCACCATCTGGGCACAGAGCCACAGGAGCAGCAAGTGAACGGGATAAAATGCGTAGCACAGCCACTGGATGGGGCGGCTGCAATAGCCCCGCCGCCCGTCATAGAGCCAGATGAAGGCAAGGCTCACCAGTGCGTACAGTTCGATGCTGACGCCGCCTACGCTGGCGACACAGAACACCGCCAGTCCCGCCAGCTGGATCAGCCGGTTCCCACGGGACAGGTGAAACAACAAAATCAGGGCCATGCCCCAGCCGCCGTAGTCCGTATGGCAGACCTCCAGCAGCCAGAAGGCTCCGGCAAACGCCGCCGTGGCCGCCAGGCTGAAGGCCAGATCGAAGGGTACCTCCGTCAGCACCGCAAACAGCAGCAGCCGCAGGGCGTACCGCCGCCTGTCATGGGTGCGGATGCAGCCCTCAGCGATCTGAAAGGCGAAGATGGGAAAGGCGATGCGCCCCACGCACCGCAGCCACAGGATCCACGGAAACAGGACGTACCCCATATGGTCCACCAGCATGGTGGCCATGGCGATGTATTTCAGGGTCATGGCGCTGAGCCCGGCACGCTTCTCCGTCATAGCGCTCCCCTCCTCATATCCGGCGGCGACGGCCACGGGCCGCAGCGGCGGCACGGGCCTCCCCCTCAGCGGCGTAGGCCGCCACGTCGAAGGGCTCCGGCACGGCGTCCGCCCGGAGGTACAGGGGGTGATGGGGATGCCCCGCCGCAGAGCGCTTGCCGCAGGTGACCCACCGGGCGCCGGCGGCCTCTCCCAGAGCGATCATATCCCGCAGGCAGGGCCACAGGTAGTCCCGCTTCTCGATGATAGTCCCCCAGGCCGCCCACACCACCGGATCCGGTGTGCGGGAGAGAATGTAGGCAAAGGCCCGCATATTCTCCCGGTGCAGCTCCGGGTTGCAGGTGTGCTCCATGTCGTCGGGGGAGGTGGCCCGCTGGGCATAGACATTGAACATGATGAAGGAGTCAAAGCCGTTGTTGCGGGCGATGCGTTCCACGCTTTTCAGGGTGGGATCCAGCGCACCGGGCCGGGCGGTGGAGGGGTTGATGCCCACGCAGATCAGGGGCTTTTTTCCCCGTGTACCCAAGATGTACCGATACTCGGTATAGGTGTTGGGGACGAACAGCCACCGGTCCACGTCGTAATCCCGGTTGGGCTGCCGGGCCAGCGCCAGTTGGCGGTCAAAGGAGATATCCCCCAGTTGGCGGATATCCACGGTGGGTATATGGGCCATAACGCCTCCTTTTACTTCTGACCCCGCAGCTCGATGATCTGGTCACGCAGCAGGGCGGCGTATTCGAATTCCAGCATTTTGCTGGCTTCCTTCATTTCCTTTTCCAGCCGGCGGATGGTGGCCTCCCGCTCGGCGTCCGTCAGCTTGCGGTGGGCGGTGGTCTTTTCTTCCTCCGCCGAATGGGAGATCTCCAGCACCTTCCGCACGCTCTTGCGGATGGTCTGAGGAACGATGCCGTGGGCCTTGTTGTAGGCGTCCTGCTTCTTCCGGCGGCGCTCCGTCTCGGTGATGGCCGCCCTCATGGAGGGGGTGACGGTATCGGCGTACAGCACCACCAGTCCCTCTGCGTTGCGGGCGGCCCGGCCGATGGTCTGGATGAGGCTGGTCTCGCTGCGGAGGAAGCCTTCCTTATCGGCGTCCAGAATGGCCACCATGGATACCTCCGGCAGGTCCAGTCCCTCACGCAGCAGGTTGATGCCCACCAGCACGTCGAACTCCCCCAGCCGCAGATCCCGGATCAGCTCCATCCGCTGGATGGTGGCGATGTCGGAGTGCATATACCGCACCCGCAGGCCAAGGCCCTTCATGTGGTCCGTCAGATCCTCCGCCATGCGCTTGGTAAGGGTGGTCACCAGTACCCGCTCGTCCCGTGCGGCACGGACCCGGATCTCCTCCACCAGATCGTCGATCTGGCCGGTGACGGGCCGCACCTCCACACGGGGGTCCAGCAGGCCCGTGGGGCGGATCACCTGCTCCACGATCTGGTCGGCTCCCTCCCGCTCGTACTCCCCCGGCGTGGCGGAGACGAACACCGCCTGACGGAAGCGCTCCTCGAACTCCGGGAACTTCAGGGGGCGGTTATCATAGGCGCAGGGCAGGCGGAAGCCGTACTCCACCAAGCTCTCCTTCCTGGCCCGGTCGCCGTTATACATGGCCCGCACCTGCGGCAGGGTCACATGGCTCTCGTCCACAAAGAGGACAAAGTCCTCCGGGAAGTAGTCCAGCAGCGTGGTGGGCGGGGAACCCGGCTCCCGGCCGGAGATGACCCGGCTGTAATTCTCGATGCCGGTGCAGTAGCCCAGCTCCCGCATCATCTCCACATCGTACCGGGTGCGCTGGTCGATGCGCTGGGCCTCGATGAGCTTGCCGTGATCCTCGAAGTAGGCCTTGCGCTCCGCCAGCTCCCGCTCGATCTCCTGCACCGCCCGCTCCATCTTCTCCTTGGTGGTGACGTAGTGGCTGGCGGGGTAAATGGCCACGTGCTGCAGCACCCGCTGGGCCTGACCGGTGACGGGGTTGATCTCCGAGATGCGGTCGATCTCGTCCCCGAAGAACTCCACCCGGATGGCGTAGCCGTTGGCGTACACCGGGTAAATCTCCACCGTGTCCCCCCGGACCCGGAACATATTGCGCTCGAAGGCCACGTCGTTGCGGTCGTAGCGGATCTCCACCAGCTTCCGCAGCAGCTGATCCCGTGGGTACTCCTTCCCCTGCCGCAGGGAGATGACCATGTTGGCGTAGTCGATGGGATCCCCCAAGCCGTAGATGCAGGACACCGACGCCACCACGATGACGTCTCGCCGCTCGAAATAACTTTGAACTGGGGCATGGAATGGGCCTCCTGCAATTTCAGTGTGTATCACTCTATTTTACCACAAAAATCCCATATGTAAATATGAATTTTGAAACAAATGTTCTGATTTTGTGGAGGGAAAACATGGCAGCGCCCCGCTCCGGATGGAGCGGGGCGCTGGGGGAATTTTCTTTGAGTGGGTCAGCCGTACAGAAGGCCGCTGGCCTCCATGGAGACAAAGTCCCCGTCGGCAACGATGATGTGGTCCAGCAGGCGGATATCCATGGTGGCCAGAGCGTCCCGCACCTGCAGAGTGGCGGCCCGGTCCTCCGCCGAGGGCAGCGCCACACCGCTGGGGTGATTGTGGCCCAGCACCACGCCTGCGGCGCCGGACAGCAGGGCGTTCTCCACCACCTGCCGGATGCTGAGGGAGGTCATATCGGCGCTGCCTTGGGACAGACATTTGCAGGAAAGCACCTTTCCCTTGCCGTCCAGACACACCTGATACAGCAGCTCCCGGCGCTGACCATCCAGCAGGTCCATGAAGTAGGCACCGCAGCGCTCCACGGAGTTGAGGATGCGTTCGGCGGAAACACTGCGCCGGGCGCAGCGTTGGGCCGCCGGCACCAGATTCAGCAGCACGGCGGCATTCTCCCCGATGCCGGACACCTGCATCAGTGCCTCCGGCGGAGCCTGAAACACGGCGTCCAGCGTACCGAAGTGCTGGATCAGCCGGTGGGCCAGCTCGTTGGTGTCCCGGCGGGGGATGGCATAGTACAGCAGCAGCTCCAGCACCTCATGATCCGCCAGACCGTCGGCTCCCTGCTTCAGGAAGCGCTCCCGCTTGCGCTGGCGATGTCCGTCGTGCAGTCCCATGTGTGCTCCCCCCTTCCGGCTTCCTTGGAAAATTATAGCATGACGGCCGCCGGTTGACAAGCGGGATGCCGCAAATCTCCACGGGAGGCATCCGGGGCTTTGGAGCAAAAAACAGCGCCCGTGCAGAGCACGGGCGCTGTGGAGTTCGACACGCAGAGGCTTAGCCGACGATGTTCAGAGTGACATTCTCGGTGCTGGCCAGATTGTCGTAGTTGTTGTCGATGGCGATCTTGCCGTCCTTGATGTCCTGCAGCATGACCTTGTAAGAATCAACGCTCCACTTGGTCAGGGACCAGGTAGCAGTGGGCAGACCCACGGCGTTCTCATTGGCACCCAGAGAGGTCTGGACACCGCCGATGGAGGCGAACTCACCGGCATAGAACTTGCCCAGAGCCCACTGAGCAGAGTCAGCCAGGCCCTTCATAGCGGAGGTGATCACGGTGGTGGACTCACCAGACTGGTCCACGTCCACGCCGACGACCTTGCCCTCCTCAGCAGCAGCGGCAGCGGAGATGGAGGCGAACATGGAGCCGCCGCAGGCGAAGATGACCTCAGTGCCAGTCTGATACCAGCCGGCGGCCATGGTCTGCAGCTCGGGGGAGGCGTTGAAGTTGGCACCA
>VOFI01000854.1_pt1 | contig 16001 bp, 22 predicted proteins | sample 5384131 | NCBI WGS metagenome assembly VOFI01 (sample SAMN12384728, study PRJNA508395) | human gut metagenome | isolation source: healthy gut H | host: Homo sapiens
GATATAAAGACACACACCTACTCGCACGTATTCATGGTGGGATTCGTGAAGGAGCTGTATTTATTGAAAAACAAGAGAAAGAAATAAAGAAGCGGAGTGATAAATGAAGAATGACAAGATGGTAAGGTTTTTGAAAAATATAATGGTTCTGATTGCCGTGCTTCCTTTGCTGGGCAGTTGCATCCGCGAAGACGAAGTTGCCAATTCTCCGCAGGGAAACTTTGAGGCCCTCTGGAAGATTATCGACGAGCAGTACTGCTTCCTGGAATACAAACAGATAGACTGGGATGCCATACACGACGAATACAGCAGGCTGATTACCGGCAGCATGAGCAGCGAAGGCCTGTTTGAAGTATTGGGAAATATGCTGAACGAACTGCAGGACGGGCATGTAAACTTAGCTTCCGCCCACAATGTTTCGTATTACGATGCCTGGTATTCGCCAGTCTGAACAGGAAGAAAGCTCTGTCCTTTACTCCTCTGAATTGTGTGCGGAACTCCTTTATTTTTGCATTGAACGATTCGGAAGCAGCGTTTGTTGAACGTCTGTCAAAGAAGTTGATTATTTCCCGGTAATGCATCTGTACGGAACGTGCCACTCTTCCGAAAGCAAGAAACCCTGATTTTTCCACCTCGTCATACCAGCGGGCAAGACGCGTCAATGCCGCATCCTTGTACCTGCATTGGTGGTATATCAGTCCGAGCCTCATGGAGAGGTAGTATGCTTTCTTAATATCGGGATACTCCCGGAACAGGATGCCGGCGCGTACGCGCTGTGATTCCGTCCACAAGGATTCCTTCTTATATAACAGGTAAATGCTTCTCGAAAGAAGCTGTTTGCGTGAATCACCGTTTTCAAAGACCGGCGCATGATATATCTTCCCGCAGGCTTTGGCATGGGCGATCTGAACGGATTCTTCGTCCAAAGCCTCCCAACGTGCTTTAACGCGCATATCCTGAACCGCCTCATAAGCGAGTTTCTGCACATGGAAACGGTCTGTGACGCGGCGTGCGGCGGGAAAACAGAGGCGGGCGATCTGCTCCATGTTCGGAGCCATATCCATGGTTATCTCCCTGACCTGAAAGCGTCTGCGGCGGGAAAGACGGAGCAGTACGGAGGTCACGGTCTTTACATCTGTTCCTTTCACAACGGCGATAAGACTGCCCGAACGGCCTTTTCTCTCCTTGTTTATCAACACGGTATATAATTCTCCGCGGGAAAGGCAGACTTCATCCAGTCCCACATAAGCACCGATGTTCTTCTCGAAAAGAAGCCATTCTTCGGCATGAGGAAGCTGCTCCCAACAGAGATAACCGCTCAGGTGATTCCGGTATTGCCGCTCGAGCAGTTCCCCGTCGACCCCGAACAGCGTTCCCAACAGCCTGCAGCCCACCGGCAGCTTATCAATATAATTCTTTTAAAAAAGACGCAAATTCATGCGTCATACGGCTACCACCGGCAATCAGTTTCCAGTCACGGCTCACGTAACGGTTCTCATCCTTGACAACCCACCTGCGCCGGCGCACGTTCAGAAAAAGCTTCTTGCCGCGTATGGGGAAATCCTGAACCACAACAGGTTCGTAAAAAACCTTGCTCTCAACTTTCATTCCTGCGTATTCTTTAGGAACTTCATTCTTTTCTTCTAAATAAATCACTATTTCCGATGCGCTTTCCTTTACGTCCGAGATGATGAAATAATCCAATGTCCCTTCAGGAAGAAGGAGACGGTAGCCGTTGTTCTCCATAAGATTTCTGAGTTAGTTTTATGCAAAGATAGGATTTTTACCAACGGCGTGCGGTTCCATTAACGGCTTCAAACCGCGTGTAGACGGCCTGGACAAATCAATTCCGCAGGACATCGAGTCCATGGCCTGAAAGGTCGTTCGCCATCTTCGGCGTGCGCGGCGCCAACGGTGCTCATCATACAACGAACAGTTGAGAAAAATGAAGGCAACGTGTAACCAAGATTGAATGGTCGACGCCGCCAGGTTCAAGGAACTAACAACGAACAGTTAGATGGCAACACCAACCCCGTGGCAGGATGAAATATTCCAAACAGGATTTATTACGAACAACAACATCAGCATTACGGGTGCTTTCCGACAGGCACAGCTTTACCTCGGCGCAGGTTATGCCTACGAACAAGGGCAACATCAAGCACGAGAAGTACAGCAAAATCACACTAAACATCAGCACTGATTATAAAGTGACGGACAACTTCAAAGTAGGTTTCCAATTTAACGGTGCACGCATACTGCCCCGCCGATACAAAAAGTGTGGCAACAGCCCTCCGCGCAGCTCCGGTGGCCCATGTATACAATGCCGAATACGGCTTGTACACCACCCTGCCCGGCTTCCAGAAAGCGCAGATGAACAACCCTATGGTGGATGTGGACTTGAAAGCCAATACCACCCGTGCGGAAAACTACCGCGCATCGGGCAATGTATACGGTCAATGGGACTTCCTGAAAAACTTCCAGTTCAAAGTAATGTATTCCATGGACTATGCTTCCAACAGCAGCCCGGACATACACGCCTGTTATCAACGTATTCGACAGCAGCGTGGAAGGCAACGTCGTGACCCTCGGCAACGGTAAGACCGGCGTGAAACAATCCAAGGAAACCGAAGAAAGTACAAAGCGACTACCTGCTGACCTACACCAATACCTGGGGCGACCACAGCCTGACCGCCACCGCCGGCTTCACCACCTATTACAACAAGCTGGAGATGCTGGGCGGAGAACGTACGCAGGGCGTAGGTCTGGTTATCCCCGATAATCCCGACAAGTGGTACATCAGCATCGGCGATGCGGCAACAGCCACCAACGGAGTAGCGCAATGGGAGCGCAGTACCGTATCCGTGCTGGGACGTGTGCTCTATAACTACAAAGGCAGATACCTGTTCAACGGTTCGTTCCGCCGCGACGGTTCCTCCGCATTCTCCTACACCGGAAACCAGTGGCAGAATTTCTACTCCGTCGGCGCAGGCTGGCTGATGTCCGAAGAAGGAGTTCATGAAAGACATCACCTGGTTGGATATGCTGAAACTGAAAGGCTCATGGGGCACACTGGGCAACCAGAACCTGGACCGCGCCTATCCCGCCGAACCGTTGCTGACGAATGCCTACTCCGCCGTGTTCCGGCACCCGTCTGCCATCTATCCGGGCTACCAGTTGCCTACCTGCCCAACCCAACTGCGCTGGGAGAAGGTGGAAGCCTGGGGAAGCCGGTGCAGAAGCCAACTTCCTCCGCAACCGCCTGCACTTTGAAGGGGTATATTACAAGAAAAAACTAAGGACCTGCTGGCAGAAGTTCCCGGTATCTCAGGAACCGTGCCGGGCATTGGTAACCTGGGATCTATCGAAAACCTGGGTGTGGAACCTTGCATCGACTGGCGCGACCGGATAGGCGACTGGAACTATAACGTCAGGCTTCAACCTCACTACCATCAAAAAGAACAAGGTATTAAGCCTTGTACAGGAAGGATATTCCATCATTGCCGGAGATAAGCAGCAAAGTTAGCACAATGGCAGGTTATCCTATCGGATATTTCTATGGTTACAAAGTAGAGGGCGTGCTCTACCAGACAGAGGAAGAGATTAAGCCGGTCACCGAAGAACACACTGGCAACCGTCACCCGGGCGACCTGAAATTCCGACGTGAACGGTGACGGTGAAATCACCACGGCAGACCGTACGATGATTGGTGATCCGACTCCCGATGTCACCTACGGCTTCACTCTCGGAGTGGGCTATAAGAACTGGGAGCTTGCTGACATGATGGGACAAGGCGGCAATCAGATTTCCGTACCTGGGACAACTACAACTGGAGCCAGTTCAACTTTATGGAGCAACGCATGGACCGCTGGCACGGTGAAGGGACCAGCAACACCCAGCCGCTGCTGAACACCAAGCATACCATCAACAATCTGAACTCCGAGTATTACATAGAGGACGGCCGTTCTTCCGCATCCGTAACGTGTCGCTGGCATACAACTTCGACAAGGCGCTGATTTCGAAGATAGGCATGCAGGCGCTGAAACTCTACGTGAACATACAGAACCTGAAGACGTGGAAGCACAACACCGGATATACCCCGGAACTGGGCGGTACGGCCATTGCTTTCGGCGTAGACGACGGCAGTTATCCGATGCCGGCGATTTATACGTTCGGATTTAATCTGACGTTCTAAAACAATTCACCGCAGAGCACACAACCCGGTGTCTGCTGCGATGAACCAAAAATAATAATCATGAAACTGAAACATAAGATTCTAACTCTGATAGCAGGTACACTCACCACCTTTGCCCTGACATCCTGCAACGACTTCCTGGACCGCGATCCGCTGGGGCAGTTCACGGAAGATGATCTCCCAACGCCCTTGTAGGCGGGAAGATATTCAACGTCTACTACCTGATGCGCAGCTATAACATCACTGCCGGTATTCCTGCTTTTATGGTGCACATGGTGCGCAGCGAGGACTCCGAGAAAGGCAGCGATGCCGGCGACGGCAGCAACGAGGCCGCCATGTGGGACGACTTCGAATACACTGCCTCCAACGGGCCGCTCAGCGCCTATTGGGGACAGAACTACAAAATCATCTACCAGTGCAACGAAATCCTGGACGACATTGAGAAGAGCGGACACAAGGATGATTTGAAGAATGTACGTACCAAGGCGGCGAAGCCCTGTTCTTCCGCGCCTACTGCTACTTCAACCTTGTACGTGCCTGGGGGAGAGGTGCCGCTGGTAACATTCAAAGTGAAAGAGGCATCCGACGCCAACCGGACCCCAAAAGTGATGTGAACGAGATATACGAACAGATTGACAAGGACCTGACCGAAGCCGAGAAATGCCTGCCGCTGACATGGACTTCCGAATACACCGGACGCATCACCTGGGGAGCCGCCCGCTCACTGCACGCCCGCACCTACATGATGCGCAACGACTGGGACAATATGTACGACGCTTCCACCGAAGTCATCAAGTCCGGCCTCTACAACCTGAACACACCCGTAGATAAAGTCTTCACCGTTAGAGAGGCGAGAACTGCGGCGAAAGCGTGTTCGAACTGCAATGCAGAATCGACCGATGCCCTGAAAAACAGTGATGTCATCGGAAGTCAGTTCTGCCAGGCAAAGGCGTGCGCGGCGCAGGCGATTGGGACCTCGGTTGGGGCTGGCATATGGGTACTACGCTGTTGGGGCATTCGAACCGGGTGACCCCCGCAAAGATGCCACCTGCTTTATTTCCGCCGGAGCATCGGCGACCCTGTCACTCGGAAAATACCAACAAGCCTTACGGTGAATCCCCGTATCCACCGCTATGGGGGCTTACTTCAACAAAAGGCGTATACCGAACCCGAACTGCGTAAGAAATATACCAAAGACGGTTTCTGGGTAAACATCCGCCTCATCCGCTATCCGGACGTGCTGCTGATGGCTGCCGAAGCCGCCAACGAGAAAGGTATTCCGGGAGAGGCTATCGATTATCTGGAGCAGGTCCGCGCTCATGCACGCGGTGCGGACAGCAGCATACTGCCCAAAGTCACGTCCACTGACCAAAGCACACTGCGTGATGCCATTCGCCACGAACGCCGCGTAGAGCTGGCACTGGAACCCGACCGTTTCTACGACCTCGTGCGCTGGGGCATTGCCAAAGAGGTGCTTCAAGCTGCCGGAAAGAACTATCAGGACAAGAATGCCTTGCTGCCATTGCCCCAAGAAGAAATTGACAAATCGAACGGGGTGCTGAAACAGAATCCTGATTATTAACGATAAAGTGGTTAGTGGTTAGTGATTAGTACCATACGGCATGATAATGCACCTAAGGCTGATAAAAGTTTTTTATCTAGGACAAATGATTTATACACAAGGAATTTTGCCTTTATAGGGTGCATGTTAATCTTCTGTAATATATACACAAAAACAAAAGCCTTTCCGGCTTTAAAACTTTAGAAAGACCTATATGCATTATCCATGCTTAAAAAGTATCTATAAAAGCATATGCAAAAACATGTGTAAAGAACCGTATTAGAAAATACAGATTAAAAGAAACATATTATGAAGAACTTTTCAAAAGAACCGGCCTGCTACTTGCAGCCGCCTTTATAGGCGCCGCTGCCATACAAGCGCAAAAATCTCCTCAAGACATGGACCGCTTTATCGATGTCCTGATGAAGCGAATGACCGTAGAGGAGAAAATAGGGCAATTGAACCTGCCCGTTACCGGTGAAATCACTACCGGGCAAGCCAAAAGCAGTGACGTAGCCAAGAAAATCGAGCAAGGACTCGTCGGCGGACTTTTCAACCTGAAAGGAGTGGACAAGATACGCGACGTGCAAAAGCTGGCAGTGGAAAACTCCCGTCTGGGCATTCCCCTGCTCTTCGGCATGGATGTGATACACGGTTACGAAACCATCTTCCCCATCCCTCTGGGGCTTTCCTGCACCTGGAATATGGCAGCCATTCGGGAATCCGCACGTATTGCCGCCATCGAAGCCAGTGCCGACGGTATCTCCTGGACATTCAGTCCGATGGTGGACATCAGCCGCGACCCGCGTTGGGGACGTGTCAGCGAAGGCAGTGGCGAAGACCCTTTCCTTGGCGGAGCAATTGCCAAAGCGATGGTATACGGTTATCAGGGAGCCAACCTCTCCGACCAGCTCAAGCGCAACGATGAAATCCTTGCCTGCGTCAAGCACTTCGCCCTCTACGGGGCAGGCGAAGCGGGCCGTGACTATAACACGGTAGACATGAGCCGCAACCGCATGTTCAACGAATATATGTACCCCTATGAGGCCGCCGTAGAGGCAGGTGTGGGCAGTGTAATGGCGTCCTTCAACGAGATAGACGGCGTACCTGCCACGGCCAACAAATGGCTGATGACTGATGTGCTCCGCAAGCAATGGGGCTTCAACGGCTTTGTAGTGACCGACTTTACCGGTATCTCCGAAATGGTGGAACACGGAATCGGCAACCTGCAAGCTGTTTCTGCTCGTGCCCTCAATGCCGGGGTGGATATGGATATGGTGAGCGAAGGATTTGTGGGCACACTCAAAAAGTCCGTCATGTCAGGCAAGGTAAGCATGAAGACCCTCGACACGGCCTGCCGCCGTATCCTCGAAGCCAAGTACAAGCTGGGACTCTTTGACAATCCCTACAAATACTGCGACCCGGAGCGTCCCGCACGCGACATCTTCACCAGAAAGCACCGCGCCGCCGCACGCCGCATTGCCGCCGAAAGCTTTGTACTGCTGAAGAACGACAGCATCGGGCTACATCCCGGCTCTCTGCCCCAACCGCTGCTCCCGCTGAAAAAGGAACCGTAGCCGTTATCGGTCCCCTTGGGCAACACACGCAGCAATATGCCCGGCACATGGAGCGTAGCCGCCCGCCTCAACGACTATCCTTCCTTGTATGAGGGACTGAAAGAGATGATGTCCGGCAAAGTGAACGTCACATACGCCAAAGGCAGCAACCTCATCAGTGATGCAGCCTACGAGGAGCGCGCCACCCTATTCGGCCGCTCCCTGAGCCGGGACAACCGTACAGACAAAGAACTGCTGGACGAAGCCCTGAAAACAGCCGCCGGTGCAGACGTTATCATAGCCGCCCTGGGCGAGTCTTCCGAAATGAGCGGTGAAAGCTCGAGCCGTACCGACCTCGACATCCCCGACGTGCAACGCACCCTGCTGGAGGCCTTGCTGAAGACCGGAAAGCCCGTTGTACTAACCCTCTTCACCGGCCGGCCGCTGACGCTCACCTGGGAGCAGGCGAACGTGCCCGCCATCTTGAACGTATGGTTCGGTGGCAGCGAAGCGGCCTATGCCATCGGCGACGTACTGTTCGGCGACGTGAACCCAAGCGGTAAGCTGACCATGACTTTCCCGAAGAACGTGGGGCAGATACCTCTATTCTACAACCACAAGAATACCGGACGCCCGCTACAGGCAGGCAATTGGTTCGAGAAGTTCCGCAGCAACTATCTGGATGTGGACAATGAACCCCTGTATCCCTTCGGATACGGACTCTCATACACCACTTTCCAGTACAGCGACATCGCTCTGAGTACCCCGTCGATGGGACAGAACGGTTCCATAACTGCCGCAGTCACCGTTACCAACACCGGCAAACGGGACGGAGCCGAAGTCGTACAGCTATACATCCGCGACCTTGTAGGAAGTATCACCCGTCCCGTGCGCGAATTGAAGGGCTTTGAAAAAGTCCTCCTGCGCGCCGGCGAAAGCAAAACCGTTTCCTTCAAGATTACTCCGGAGCTGCTACGCTTCTATGATTACGACCTGAACCACGTAGCCGAACCTGGAGATTTCGACCTCTTCATCGGTGGAAGCAGTCAGGCTGCCAGGACGGCTCGTATTACCTTGAAGTAAACCCGCGGTTTCTCCTGAGGGATACTGACAGTTTCGCCAAAGGAAACGCGCAGTTCCCTCAGGGGAAACCGAAATTTCCCACTAAGGAAAGCAGGGTTTCTCCCTAAGGGAACGGGCGTTTCCTTACGGGGAAACAGAATTCTCCCCCAACAGTATATAAATCATTGCACGTAAAACAGAATGAAATCAGTAAACCTATATATCCCGCTTCTCCTGCTGTTGTTCCTTGCAAGAGCCTGCGGTACAAAGAAATCCGACGGTGCATCCGGAGCATTGAGCGACGACGCCCTGCTGGACACCGTACAACACCGGACCTTCAATTACTTCTGGGACGGAGCCGAACCCAACAGCGGACTGGCACGCGAACGCATCCACATGGACGGCGTATATCCCGAAAACGACCAAAACGTAGTGACATCCGGCGGCAGCGGTTTCGGCATCATGGCAGTGCTTGCCGGTATCCACCGGGGCTACGTCACCCGTGAAGAAGGCCTGGCACGTATGGAACGCATCGTTTCTTTCCTCGAAACCGCCGACCGCTTTCACGGCGCCTACCCCCCACTGGTGGTATGGCGATACGGGCGGGTAAAGCCTTTCGGACAAAAAAGACAATGGCGGCGACCTCGTAGAAACCGCTTTCATCATGCAGGCTCTCCTTGCCGGACACCAATACTATGCAGGCGGCAATTCGCAAGAGAAAGCCCTCGCCGCCCGCATCGACAAGCTATGGCGGGAAGTAGACTGGAACTTCTACCGCCAGGGCGACCAAAACGTGCTCTACTGGCATTGGAGCCCTGAATACGGCTGGGAGATGGACTTCCCCGTGCACGGCTACAACGAGTGCCTCATCATGTACATTCTTGCCGCCGCCTCGCCTACGCATGGCGTGCCCGCCGCCGTATACCACGAAGGCTGGGCGCAGAACGGCGCCATCGTCAGCCCGCATAAGGTAGAGGGCATCGAACTGCATCTGAGGTATCAGGGCACGGAAGCCGGTCCTCTGTTCTGGGCACAGTACTCGTTCCTGGGACTCGACCCCAACGGGCTGAAAGACGAGTATTGCCCCGATTACTTCGGCGAAATGCGTAACCTCACGCTTGTGAACCGCGCCTACTGCATCCGTAACCCCAAACATTACAAGGGCTTCGGACCGGACTGCTGGGGACTGACCGCCAGCTACTCCACAGACGGGTATGCCGCCCACTCGCCCAACGAGCGCGACGACCGGGGAGTCATCGCTCCCACCGCCGCCCTTTCGTCCATCGTATATACACCGGAGTATTCGCTGCAAGTGATGCGCCACCTTTACGACATGGGCGACAAGGTGTTCGGCCCTTACGGATTCTACGATGCTTTCAGCAAAACGGACAACTGGTATCCGCAACGTTATCTTGCCATCGACCAGGGGCCGATAGCTGTCATGATTGAGAATTACCGCAGCGGACTGCTCTGGAAACTCTTTATGAGCCATCCGGACGTACAGCAGGGATTGCGGAAGTTAGGATTCCAATTGAGTTCTGACACCCCCATTTCCGCTTCATAACCGGGATTGCGATCCTACTGAACGCTATTGCCGCCTCCACCGCCCTTTACATCATCATTGCTGATGGAACGGGCGGCTTTCTTGACGCTGGCTTTCAGCTCGCCGATACGGTAACTGACACTGATGCCGAAGCGCTGGCGGCTGTACTTGCTCCAGCTCTCCTGCGTAAAACCAACACCTTCGAGCGTATTGGTATTGTCCATGTACTTCTTAAAGAAGTTGCTGGCAAAAGCAGAGAGGGTCAGACGCTTGTCGAAGAAAGACTTGTTTACGCTCAAGCCGTAATCGAAGTAACTGCTCCCTTTACCCTGTAACATTACCCAGGGGTCTGGCCGAACACGTTCAGACTGATGCGCCAGTCATGGGGCAGGGTTTGTTGCGCACCCCCGTAGGCAAAAAAGATTCCAACCATCGTTTTTAAGGCCGTTGGCTCCTTCCATATATGAATAGTTACCGTAGATATTGGCATAGATACGGGTATTGGATGTAGCATTCCAGTTGATATAACCGCTAAGACTCGCATTCTTGGTTTTTCCTATGTTCTGATAAGTGGAGTAAAGCACCTCTTTGCCGGTAGTCTCTTTCAAACCCTCAATCTCGGTATCGGGAACCATTTCGGAGATTTGCTCGATGCTGTTGTTGGTAAACGAATAGCGGAGCGATAGGTTGACATTGAACTTCTGCGTAAAATTACTGTAACTCAGATTGAAAGCATGGCTTTTCTCACTATCCAGATTGGGATTGCCTTGCGTGATATTGGTAGGATTACTGTCATTCAGGTAGGGATTCAGATACCAGATGCCCGGACGGTAGATACGCATGTTATAACCCAAACGCAAGTTGGACATATCCGTCAGTTTCCAGCCGATGCTGGCGGAAGGCACTACATCGTCAAAATCCTTCTTGAAGTTATCGCCTTTGCCTAAAAGATACTTCACATTCTGTATGGTATGCTCGTAACGCACGCCCAGCCTACCGGAGAGCTTCTTCACTTTCAAGGAATAACCGGCATAGGCAGCCAGAATATCATTCAGGTGTTTGTAGTGGGAACTATGGTCTTCATCGAATTCATAATCGGTTTGCTGCCCTGCGGCGCGCTGGAAGCGATCGTCCTCGGCAGTATTGTTGCGAAGAATGTATTTAACTCCGGTTTCTACTGTGTGCATCTTGCCGATGGGAGTCGTATAATCTGCCTGTAAGGTGTGCTCCGTAGTGCTTTGCGAACCGTCATTATGCTGGTCGAGCATGCGCTTCATAAAGTCCTGCCAGTCCGGGGCCACATTGTCCATATCATACTCGTAGCCGGAATAGGAATCCGAGGTCTGCGGGCGGGTATTAATCTTATACGAGAACGTGAGCATACGCTCCTTTACGGGAAACAGACGCTGGTAGTCGATACCTCCGTCAATGGAATACCAGGAACTTTTACTGTGACTATTGGAGACATAGTTGTACAGTTCGTTGGCAGTACCGGGAAAGGTGGCCAGCGTATTGGTCTCCCCTGTCGCTCTTGTTCTTGCCGCCCCAAAGCCCGAAGGACATGGTTACCAGCCGCAATGTGTCGATTTCATAGCTGGCTTCCATACTGCCTGACTGGAAAGAACCGTCTCCCTTGCTTGTCCCGCTGTAATCCAGGTCGGACGCACTGCTGTCCGTTTCGCCAACGGTACGCCGATTGCCGCCGGAGTAGCTGCGGGGCTGGTTGTTATAGTTGTAATTATAACGGGCGCTGAAAGTCAGTTTGCCGCTTTTTATCGTACCGAATACACCCCCACCGGCGCCACGGTTACTGACATTGCCGCTGAACGTAGCCGTATACCCTTCCAGTCCGCCGCCTACGGTAACAATGTTCAGGATACCCCCGACACCTTCCGCATCGTACTTTGCACTGGGATTGGTAATTACCTCTATGTGCTTGATGGAGTTGGCGGGCATACTTTTCAGGACTTCCGTAGGATTATTACTCATCATGTTGTTGGGCTTGCCGTTGACATACACCTTGAAACTGCTGCTGCCGTTCACCTTGATGTTGTCTTCGCCGTCCACCGTTACAAGGGGTACTTTGCGCAGCATCTCAAGAACAGAGTTCGACTTGGAATCGGGGTCGTCCTGCACGTTATATTCTATCTTGTCGATATCTGCCTTTACCAACGGCTTCTGGGCTACAATCTCCACCTGTCCCAACTCATTGGAAGCATCTGTAATATACATGGTACCGAAGTCCACCGACTTTTCTCCCGGTTTTACGGAGAAGTTCTTCACAATACTGTTCCGTCCCACCGAAGAAATTGTCATAATGAAGTTGCCTTTATTACCGGGTACTTTCTCCTGAAGTGTCCTTCATATCCGTCACCAGCATTTTCAACGCATGTTCCGGCGCTTCTTTCTTAACTATTTTGATTGTAGCGTACGGCTCGCCTTCTTTAGTAAGAGAATCGAGTAAGATACCCTTAATCTGAAAGGAAGAGTTTGCCGCATTCTGTGCAGTTGCCCAAACGGGTATTAACAATACCGCCAGCAACATGGCCCATCTGTTTTTTTCATGGTGTTTCCCTGTTTAAATCTATACCTTGTCTGTTTTTTTTCGTAGCAGATAGTGTCTACTGTCACAACGAATTAGGCAAAAATAGGGCATTCTTCGGCATTTATCGGAACACCGGAGTTAAAAAAAAAAGCAAAAAAAAGCACATTGATTTACAGAAAGTAGAAAAACAACAGCAGGAACACATTGGCGGCAATGACACAACCGAAGCCTCTCAACACCCACGAACGCAACGGACTCTTTCTTGCCGGAGAAGAACAATGCATAACACATATTTACGGCAATGTTGCTTACTATCGCCAGCATGCTGCAAGCCGTTATCAATGAAACAGGCACATTGCCCGTACCCTGCAGAAGATTCAAGATGAACGGAGTGATGTCGCTGAAGCCGGAAACAAAGGAGAGCAAGTCAACCCGCCCTCGCCAGCGTATATCAACGTATAGTGAGTGGCTATTGTAAACACCACAAAAAGTACGGCAAAATAAGTGCCACCTTGAACTCCAGCGGATTGCTGCCATCCTCGTCTTCATCGACCGTTTCCGACATGGCAGGACGCTTCCACCGGGAATGCAGAACCACGCCGTCCCGGCAGCAACGGCAGACATTATCAGCAAATACGGATAAATGGCCTGTCAAAGTCCCCTATACTGAATATTCCTATCAGGATAAGGAACCGCAAGAACATCATGCTGACCGCCAACAGCATCGCCGCCACATATTCGGGTGCTTCCTGGGCGGATACTTTCCGACTTTTACGCGCCAGTACGGATATGGTGGCAGTGCTGCTGTACAATCCGCCTACAATGCCGGATACCAAAATACCGGACTCGCGGAATACGTATCTTTTTCAGCAGATAAGAAAGGTAGGAAATGCCCGATACAACCACCGTGGCCAGCCAAATACTGTAAGGCGTCAGGTTGATGCCGGAATAAGATTCTCATTGGGCAGCATCGGCAGGATAATGCCGCTGATGGCAAGGAACTTGGCAAGCGTAATCATTTCGTCGTTCTTCATGCGCTGGGCCAGTTCCGTGAAGGTGTGTTTCAGCTCGGTGAAGAGCAGGACGGTCACTATGACCATGACGTAGAACCACGACGGCTGCGTGGCCACAATGGGAGCAATACAGTAGGTGATGAGTGCAATAATGATGGTGGTTACTCCGAACACATGGTACTGTGACTGCTTCACATAATAGTTCAGCCGAGCAGCAGTCCCAGGACAGGCCCTGCCACCCATGAACAGACGATAGCCCGTAGGGTCGAGGATATAGAGCAGATAGCCCAGAATGCCTATAAAGGTGAAAGGTGCGGTCGGTACCGAAAAGGTTTCCCCTTCGCGCTTCAAGCTGATTTTACGCTGTGAAAGCCCGATGAAGCAAAGAAAACACCGTCACCAGGATAAAAGTGACCAGTTCTCTTGGCAGGTAGTCGTAAAGTTTCTCCATGACGATTAAACAAGTACGGCATACAATTGGTTTGCTACCACGTGGTGAAAGGGTGTTTCATCAGTTGCGAGTTATAGTAGCGGACATCTCCCGTCACCTCCCGTCCGATGAATGCAGGTTTCACGAAAGGCTCGTCTTCCGAGGAGAGTTCCACCTCGGCCACAGTCAGTCCCTCATTCTCGCCATAGAATTCATCCACCTCAAAGACGTGCTGTCCGCTGCGCATATCAGGTAACGGGTTTTATCAATAACGCCCGGTTCGCACAGCTTCAGCAATTCCCGCGCTTCGCACAGCGGAATTTCCTTTTCCCACTCGTAGCGGCTGGTTCCCGATTCATTGGATGCACCCTTTGATGGTGAGAAATCCCCGTTCATCGCGGTATGCGCACCCGTACTGTCCGTCCACGCACTGCTGATGTATCCTTGTACGATACGGTCCTGTGTGCATACGCTTGTTAGGCTTGTATTCTCCGTCACGAGGAATTTCCGTTCTATCTCCTGCGGCATGTCGTTTGTGATTTTATCAGCCCCAGTAAGAGTAAGCCCACAAACATGGCGATGACCAATACCAAAATGGCTAACTCCCATCGTCATCATCACTTTCTTGGCTTGTTGCTCTTCCTTCTGGCTGTGCATTGCTTTCTTTTTTACTTTTTCCCATGGTGTGTTTTATAGTTTAAAGTTCAACGATGAACAAAGTAAGAAGAAATTCGGGAAGAATGCAAATGAAAGGGAGAAAATTTATTCGCCACTTCCTGCAAACTCCATCAGGTAAGCTTTGATAAAGCCGTCTATCTTTCCATCCATCACCATTCACATCACTGGTCTGGAAGTTGGTACGGTGGTCCTTCACGCGGCGGTCGTCGAAGACGTAGCTACGAATCTGGCTACCCCATTCGATTTTCTTCTTACCGGCTTCCACCTTTGCCTGCTCGGCCATGCGGTGTTGGAGTTCCTTGTCGTAAAGCATGGAACGGAGAAGGCGGAGAGCGTTCTCGCGGTTCTTGGGCTGGTCTCGTGTCTCGGTATTTTCAATCAGGATTTCTTCCTCTTCGCCGTATATGGGATCCTTATACTGATAGCGCAGACGGACACCGACTCTACCTTATTGACGTTCTGTCCACCGGCGCCACCACTGGAAGGTATCCCATGACATGCGGGCAGGTTCGATGTTCACCTCAATGGTATCATCTACCAAGGGAGTGACAAACACGGATGCAAAAGAAGTCATACGCTTGCCCTGGGCATTGTGGGCGAACACGCACCAAGCGGTGGTGTACACCGTTCTCACCTTTCAGGTAGCCGTAGGCATAATCGCCGGAAATCATCGATGGTACAAGTCTTGATACCTGCCTCGTCTCCTTCCTGCAGGTTGGCGATGGTGGCCTTATAGCCGTGAGTCTCGGCATAGCGCAGATACATACGCATCAGCATGCTTGCCCAGTCCTGGCTCTCCGTACCACCGGCACCGAGAGTTAATTTTCAGCACACAGTCCATCTGGAATCGGCTTCCTCGCGGCATTATTCTTGAGTTCGAGGGCCTCGACAGCAGTGATTGCCTTGGCATAGGCATCGTCCACTTCCTCTTCAGTCACCAGTTCGTCTTTTGTAAAAGTCGAAAGCCAGTTGTACCTCGTCAGTCAAGGTCTTTACCTCATTGTAGCCGGAAATCCATTGCTGCAAGCCTTTCACTTTCTTCATCTGAGCCTCGGCAGCCTTTCTGGTCGTCCCAGAAACCGGGAGCCTGGGTGCGGAGCTGCTCTTCTTCCACCTGTATCTTCTTTCCTTCAATGTCCAGATAGCGATTTCAACGCCTCGGTACGTTCTTTGATATCTTTCAGTTGTTCAATGGTAATCATATACTTTCTTTCAAATTCTATCTTTTCAAACCGCAAAGATAGTGCAAAAAATCTGAAAAAATCGCATAAATCCGCTGCAATCAACGGAATAAGAAAGAGGGCAGGCTATTCCACCACGTCCCCAACCCAGTACATCACCGTAGAAGTAAGTAACCTTAAAGACCGTCCTGCTGTTCCTCATCCGCCACCCGATAGCAACGAATTTGTCATCAAATTCCG
>VOFI01000911.1_pt1 | contig 16001 bp, 23 predicted proteins | sample 5384131 | NCBI WGS metagenome assembly VOFI01 (sample SAMN12384728, study PRJNA508395) | human gut metagenome | isolation source: healthy gut H | host: Homo sapiens
CTATTTTGGAAACTATCAGAAATGCTGCCGCCGTACGAGGAACAGGAATTGCGGAACGCACACACGAATACGTAGCGACAAAGATGAAAGAAGGTAAGGCGATTATTGCTCTCTGTGGTGACACTTTCGCCGGATTCACCTATATAGAATCATGGGGAAACAAACAATACGTGGCTACCTCCGGTCTGATCGTTCATCCCGATTTCCGTGGATTAGGGCTGGCCAAACGTATCAAACAAGCTTCCTTCCAACTGGCACGTCTCCGTTGGCCGAAAGCAAAGATATTCAGTCTGACCTCCGGAGCCGCTGTCATGAAGATGAACACCGAACTGGGTTATGTGCCTGTCACCTTCAACGAACTGACAGACGACGAAGCTTTCTGGAAAGGATGCGAAGGATGTATCAACCATGATATCCTGGTAGCTAAAAACCGTAAGTTCTGCATCTGCACAGCCATGCTGTACGACCCGACAGAGCCGCGGAACATCAAAAAAGAACAAGAAAGAAATAACATTTAAAAGATACAGCACTATGGAAGAAAAGAAGAAAAAAGTAGTGGTGGCATTCAGCGGCGGACTGGACACATCGTTCACCGTCATGTACCTCGCTAAAGAAAAAGGTTACGAAGTATATGCAGCTTGTGCCAATACAGGCGGTTTCAGCGAAGAACAACTGAAAACAAACGAAGAAAATGCCTACAAACTGGGAGCTGTGAAATACGTAACATTGGACGTCACTCAGGAATATTACGAAAAGAGCCTGAAATACATGGTATTCGGTAACGTACTGCGTAACGGTACTTATCCTATTTCTGTAAGTTCCGAACGTATCTTCCAGGCACTGGCCATTGCACGCTATGCGAACGAAATTGGTGCGCAGACGCCATTGCACATGGTTCGACAGGTGCGGGTAACGACCAGATTCGTTTCGACATGACTTTCCTTGTCATGGCTCCGGGTGTGGAAATTATCACACTGACCCGCGATATGGCATTGAGTCGTCAGGAAGAAATCGACTACCTGAACAAACATGGTTTCAGCGCAGACTTCACCAAACTGAAATATTCCTATAACGTAGGTCTGTGGGGTACCTCTATTTGTGGTGGTGAAATCTCGACTCCGCACAAGGGCTACCCGAAACAGCTTACCTGAAACACGTAGAAAAAGGAAGGCAGCGAACAGCTCCGCCTGACTTTCGAAAAAGGGGAACTGAAAGCTGTCAACGACGAGAAGTTTGATGACCCGATCAAAGCCATCCAGAAAGTAGAAGAGATTGGCGCAGCATACGGTATCGGCCGTGACATGCACGTAGGCGATACGATTATCGGCATCAAGGGCCGCGTAGGTTTCGAGGCAGCCGCTCCCATGCTGATTATCGGCGCACACAAGTTCCTTGAGAAATATACATTAAGCAAATGGCAGCAGTACTGGAAAGACCAGGTAGCCAACTGGTACGGTATGTTCCTGCACGAAAGCCAATACCTGGAACCGGTGATGCGCGACATCGAAGCGATGTTGCAGGAAAGCCAGCGTAACGTAAACGGTACGGCTATCCTCGAGCTTCGCCCTCTCTCCTTCTCTACCGTAGGTGTAGAATCGGAAGACGACCTCGTGAAAACGAAATTCGGAGAATATGGAGAAATGCAGAAGGGCTGGACGGCCGAGGATGCAAAAGGCTTCATCAAGGTGACTTCCACTCCGTTACGTGTTTACTATAACAACCATAAGGACGAAGAGGTATGATAAAAGCAGGAATCATTGGTGGAGCAGGATATACAGCAGGCGAGTTATCCGTCTGCTGATCAATCATCCGGAGACTGAAATCGTATTTATCAACAGTACCAGTAACGCCGGAAACAGAATTACCGATGTACACGAAGGCTTGTATGGAGAAACGGATTTAACGTTCACCGACCAGTTACCTCTGGACGAAATTGACGTTCTTTTCTTCTGTACCGCTCACGGAGATACAAAGAAATTCATGGAAAGTCACAACATACCGGAAAACCTGAAGATCATCGACCTCTCCATGGACTATCGCATCAAAAGCGACGACCACGACTTTATCTACGGCCTTCCCGAGCTGAACCGCCGTGCCACCTGCACGGCGAAGCATGTTGCCAACCCCGGCTGCTTTGCAACCTGCATCCAGCTCGCCTGCTCCCACTAGCAAAACACCTGATGTTAAATGAGGATATTTCGGTAAACGCCATTACAGGAAGCACGGGAGCGGGAGTAAAACCCGGTGCAACCAGTCATTTCAGCTGGAGTAACAATAACATCAGTGTATACAAAGCTTTCGAGCATCAGCACGTGCCTGAAATCAAGCAGTCACTGCAACAACTCCAGAACAGCTTTGACTCCGAAATTGACTTTATCCCGTATCGCGGCGATTTCCCCCGCGGCATTTTCGCTACCCTTGTGGTAAAGACCAAAGTAGCCCTCGAAGAAATCGTCCGTATGTACGAAGAATATTACGCCAAAGACTCGTTTGTACATATTGTAGATAAGAATATAGACCTCAAACAGGTAGTCAACACCAATAAATGCCTGATACATCTGAGAAACATGGTGATAAGCTATTGATTATCTCCTGTATCGACAACTTGCTGAAAGGCGCCAGCGGACAAGCCGTTCATAACATGAACCTGATGTTCAATCTGGAAGAAACCGTAGGACTACGTTTGAAGCCTTCAGCTTTTTAAAAACAAAAGAATTATGAAATTATTCGACGTATATCCATTATATAACATCAACATTGTCAAAGGGAACGGCTGTAAAGTATGGGATGAAAACGGAACGGAATATTTAGATCTCTACGGAGGTCATGCCGTAATCTCCATCGGACACGCACATCCCCACTATGTAGCGATGATCAGTAATCAGGTGGCTAACTTGGTTTCTACTCAAACTCCGTAATCAACAAGCTCCAACAACAGGTAGCCGAACGACTGGGAAAGATTTCCGGTTACGAAGACTACAGCCTGTTTCTGATTAACAGTGGTGCCGAAGCAAATGAGAACGCTTTGAAACTGGCTTCGTTCCATAACGGACGTACCAAAGTGGTATCTTTCAGCAAAGCCTTCCACGGACGTACTTCACTGGCAGTAGAAGCGACCAACAATCCGTCTATCATTGCACCTATTAACAACAACGGTCATGTTGTTTATCTTCCTCTGAACGACGTCGAAGCCATGAAGCAGGAACTGTCTCGGGGAGATATATGTGCCGTTATCATTGAAGGAATACAAGGTGTAGGAGGGATCAAGATACCAACCACCGAATTTATGCAGGAACTCCGCAAAGCTTGCAGCGAAACAGGCACGATCCTGATTCTGGATGAAATTCAGAGCGGATACGGGCGTAGCGGTAAATTCTTCGCCCATCAATATAATGACATCAAGCCAGACATCATCACTGTAGCCAAAGGCATCGGCAACGGCTTCCCAATGGCAGGTGTATTAATTAGCCCGATGTTTAAACCGGTATACGGACAATTAGGAACGACTTTCGGAGGAAACCACCTGGCATGTTCGGCAGCCCTTGCCGTTATGGACGTGATTGAACAGGAAAATCTGGTAGAGAATGCAGCCAAGGTAGGTAACTACTTGCTGGAAGAACTGAAGAAATTCCCGCAAATCAAGGAAGTGCGCGGACGCGGACTGATGATAGGACTCGAATTTGAAGAGCCGATCAAAGAATTGCGCAGCCGCCTCATCTATGACGAACATGTGTTTACCGGAGCAAGCGGTACGAATGTACTCCGCCTGTTACCCCCTCTCTGTCTCAGCATGGAGGAAGCAGAAGACTTCCTTGCCCGGTTCAAGAAAGTACTCTAATCGCTCATTTGATTAATAAACAGCCAACAATAAAAGCAGCCTTTACAAGAAAACGATTTCTTATTCAGGCTGCTTTTTGTTTTTTCGTAATTAACCGTTACCTTTGCCTGTGACAACTCATTAAAAACAAGCGTATATGAAAATAGCCATTATCGGTGCAGGAAATATGGGCGGCTCAATCGCCCGTGGCCTAGCAAAAGGAAGTCTGATAGCAGATTCGGACATCATTGTATCCAATCCCAGTGCCGGGAAACTAGAGAGACTGAAAAAGGAATTTCCGAGTATCTCTACCACAAACAATAACGCAGAAGCCGCCACAGGAGCAGACATTGTCATTCTAGCCGTCAAACCGTGGCTGATGCAACCGGTCATGCGCGAGTTGAAACTAAAAAGCAAACAGATACTTATCTCGGTAGCCGCCGGTATCAGCTTTGAAGAACTGGCTCATTACGTCATCGCACCGGAAATGGCAATGTTCCGTCTGATTCCGAACACGGCTATCAGCGAACTGGAAAGCATGACGCTTGTTGCCGCACGTAATACGAATGATGAACAAGACAAATTCATCCTCCGGTTATTCAGCGAAATGGGAACAGTGATGCTTATTCCCGAAGATAAGATAACAGCAACCACCGCCATGGCCTCCTGCGGCATTGCCTATGTATTGAAGTACATTCAGGCAGCTATGCAGGCCGGCATCGAAATGGGCGTTTACCCCAAAGATGCCATGCACATGATAGCGCAGTCCCTGAAAGGCGCTGCTGAATTGATTCAAAACAACGACACCCACCCCAGCGTAGAAATCGACAAAGTGACTACTCCGGGCGGAATCACATCAAGGGCATCAATGAACTGGAACACAACGGCTTTACTCCGCTATCATCAAAGCGATGAAAGCCTCCAAATAACGCCACAAAATTATTAATCATAAAATACCAACCACTTGTATGAATGACCAAATTAAACAGATAGCAGAACGCCTGCGCGGACTACGTGATGTACTCGAACTGACTTCTGAAGACATCGCCCGCGATTGCGACATCTCTGCCGAAGAGTATCGCCTTGCAGAAACTGGAGATACGATATCTCTGTCAGTATGTTGCAGAAAATAGCCCGTACCTACAATGTCGCCCTCGATGCCCTGATGTTTGGCGAAGAGCCGAAGATGAGCAGCTACTTCCTAACCCGCGCCGGCAAGGGAACCAGCATCGAGCGTACAAAAGCTTACAAATACCAGTCTCTGGCTTCAGGCTTCATGAACCGCAACGCCGACCCGTTCATCGTCACCGTCGAACCGAAAGCAAACGACGAACCGATCCATTATAACCAGCACAACGGTCAGGAGTTCAACCTCGTACTCGAAGGACGTATGCTTATCAACATCGAAGGCAAGAAATCATCCTCAACCAAGGCGACAGCATTTATTTTAACTCCAAACTTCCACATGGCATGAAAGCGCTCGATGGCAAAACAGTACGTTTTCTGGCAGTAATTATGTAACAACATCATGGTAGAAAGATTTTTATCGCAGACGTCTTTACAGCTCAAGAGGATTTCATCAAGAACCTGAAAGATTAACGTACCGGAAAATTTCAACTTCGGTTATGACGTAGTAGATGCCTGGGCGGCCGAACAGCCTGACAAGAACGCTTTACTTTGGACAAATGACAAAGGCGAAAGTCGTCAATTCTCATTTGCCGACATGAAACGTTACACAGACATGACCGCTTCTACTTCCAAGTCTCGGTATCGGCCACGGCGATATGGTAATGCTCATCCTGAAACGCCGCTACGAGTTCTGGTATCAGCACGATCGCACTGCATAAGCTGGGAGCAACCGTCATTCCGGCCACTCATCTGCTGACTAAAAAAGATATTCATACCGCTGCAACGCTGCAGACATCAAGATGATCGTAGCTGCCGGCGAAGGAATCATCCTGCAACATATCAAGGACGCCCTGCCCGAGTGCCCTACCGTAGAAAAGCTGGTCAGCGTCGGTCCCGAGATTCCGGAAGGATTCGAAGACTTCCACGCAGGGATTGAGAGCGCCGCCCCGTTTGTACGGCCCCGCCATGCAAACACCAACGATGATATCTCATTAATGTATTTCACTTCCGGCACTACCGGCGAACCCAAAATGGTGGCACACGACTTCACTTATCCGCTAGGTCATATCGTTACCGGTAGTTTTTGGCATAACCTGAACGAGAACAGCCTGCACCTTACTATCGCCGATACGGGCTGGGGCAAGGCAGTATGGGGCAAGCTCTACGGACAATGGATAGCCGGAGCCAACATCTTTGTCTACGATCACGAGAAGTTCACTCCGGGAGACATTCTGGAAAAGATACAGAATTATCATGTAACTTCTCTCTGTGCGCCGCCTACTATCTTCCGCTTCCTGATTCACGAAGACCTGACGAAGTTCGATCTCTCTTCACTGCAGTACTGCACTATTGCCGGAGAAGCGTTGAACCCCGCCGTATTCGATACATTCAAGAAACTGACAGGCATCAAACTGATGGAAGGTTTCGGTCAGACCGAAACCACTCTTACCGTAGCCACTATGCCGTGGATGCAACCAAACCGGGCAGCATGGGATTGCCCAATCCTCAATACGACGTAGACCTGATAGACCATGACGGACGTTCCGTGGAAGCCGGTGAACAAGGACAGATTGTAATCCGGACTAACAAAGGAAACCACTGGGTCTGTTCAAAGAGTATTATCGGGATGCGGAACGTACACATGAAGCTTGGCACGATGGTATATATTACACTGGAGATGTAGCCTGGAAGGACGAGGACGGCTACCTCTGGTTTGTAGGCCGTGCCGACGACGTAATCAAGAGCAGCGGCTACCGCATCGGCCCGTTCGAAGTGGAAAGCGCCTTGATGACAAATGACGAGAAATAATCATGTCTCAAAAACAACAAAAAACAATCAAATACGAAATTGAGCAAACGTTTGCAACAAAAGTGTTATAATCTGAACAGAAATTGTTCTTAAATGAACAAACAACCTGCTATATTTGCATCCGTAACCATTAAACAATTAAGAGCAAATGATAGTAAGCAGAAAGATTTCTCAGATTGAAGTGTTCGCGGGCAGTCCATGGGAAGTAGCAAGTGTCAAAAGCCTCCTGAAAGCCGCATCTATCGAAGTGGCTATGAAAGACAAAAGGTATAGGCAGCATATTGCTTTCCGTTCCATGTGAATATTACACGGCAGCGATGCGAGTAATCGGCGGCCGGACAGCTTCATAAATGGTTTGTTAGATTAGGTTTGATTAGGAAAGTAAAGCCGGAATGTATCGTGTTGCATTCCGGCTTTTTTTTGATTGACAGCACTTATATTCCATTAGTACCACTTTTGTTCTCACAAAAGAATGACGCTTCTTACCGTTAAAGACCTACTATCGTATAAGTGCTTCCTTTTCGGGTAATAAATGAACAGACATTGTTTTGTTCTTTCACGGAGACGGGTTTTCCATTCTCGGTGACCCGAAGTCTTCTTCCCCTCCAAGGATTGCTCAGTCTGCATATACCTCCTTTCTCACTAAAGATTTTCAGACCGCCCACTGACGTTCCGTCATAATCGGCAGAAACGAGAAAGGCTCCTTTTGCTCTAAGCCTCGTAAACGCAGCCGGTGTTTGTGTCCAACATGGAAAAAGATAGATGACACCCTCCACCGTTTGGAGCATCATTGAGTTTACCGTCTCTATAACAGCAGTTTTCTCAGTACAATGATGCCCGTCGATAATCAGAAAATTAGTTCCGGCCGTTTTTATCAAAGTCTTCATATTTTCCAATAAGAGATCGGGATCAAATCTGATACGGGCCCCCATCACAAAAGCACTCAATCCCAATTCGTTCATCGTATTGGTAAATCCCTTTTGAGAAACCTCATAATAATACAATGTGTTTCGGGCTATCTGCAAGGCTGTAGAGTCCGAATGTAAATTCAGTATTTCACAGGGATAGGCAGCATGCAACTGTATGGCATGGCTTGGCAAATCCCATCCGGCCTCGTTCTTCGCATAGACAGGCAAGCCTTGATTAGGTATTTTGGTCGGCATTATCACCTTATACTCCGGAAGATGAGACAAAATGTCATTCCATTTCTTCCGTCGTTTTTGATCTACTCCCAACAGCTTACTGTACCTCACTAACAAACCGAACGTCTGTTTCACAAAAGCTAAATCGGAAGGAGGGTTCAGATCCCACGAATCCTCGTGTCCTCCTGTCGTTATGGTATAACGATATGATTTGCCGTATGTCTCCTTCTGCATATAGTCTTCATAAAAATCGCCACAAAGACGAATATAAGGATACGCCCGATACCGTAAAAAGTTCAAATCACCGGTGTATTCATAATACCAACTGAACAGAGGAACATTGAACGGAGCATTCATGGTTTGTTGCCAATAATAATTATAAAACACCCCGATACCCAAGGCCCCTACAGGAAATAGTATTCCCCTGCAAGACTTTCCTTCCCATGATGGATGCATAATTCCCATTTCTTCCTTTGCCCGCTGTTTTCCTTCGGGTATCAGCAACTCTATCGTTTTATAGAAAGGCAAGGCTATTTCCGGACGATTGGATGAAAAAGCACTATAGAATCCCGCTTGACTGTTATAGTTCAGGTGAATATCACCATGGTACATCATTTTGTCATCCATATTCCAGACTCCATACATGCCACCGGATACCGGTGAATGTTCGTTATAGGCAGAAGCTAGTAAATAAATGGACGACAAGTAGTGACGATTCAACAACTCGTCATTCGTTTCCACATATGAACGGGTCCACATATCTTTCCACCATGCTTTTTTCGCCATTTTCAATTGAGTCACATCCGCTTTATTTAAAGTCAACAGTTTGTTATAGGCCGTTGGCAGTTGCGGATCATTTCCTTTTCCACCTCCCGAAACATATACCACAACGAGAAGCGTATCGGAAGCTGTCAGCTGAAAATTTGATCGGACCATCGACTCGGACAGGCATTCCGGTTTAGACATAACTCCCACTATTTTAGTGGATATACCGGCACAAGAAATCCATCTCACCGCATCAATCTTCGTTTGCCGAGTGACTTGAGCTATTTGTCCATTCACCTGTGCTGTAGTTGTATAAGAAGCAGATTGATTATCAGCATAAGTATCTACCGAAATAGGAACCGGAGTTTTTGAAGAGGTGGTCAACTCAGTTATTATCATATTTTCATTCACTCCCATCCAACTGACCATTTTAACCTGCTGAGCAGTAGCAGTAGTCATTCGTAACTCACTATTTAACTGGTCCATCTGATAACTAAATCCGGAAGGGTCCGCCCGGTTGACTGTGACAAAGCCGGAATATACCGGAGAGTTTACAGTGATATTCACCCCGCCAATGGGCAAAGCAGCCGGACCACTGCCTGCCCAGTCTGTCCAACCATCCGTGACAAAATCCACTTTCGATATCTTTAATGTCTGACTATTGTCCGATGTAAATGCCACTACCCCTACATCTCCATTCCCCATATAGGGGCCTAAAGGAGCATGATTGCTCTGAATACTGCTATAACTGAAAGGTTTATGCCATGTTGCCGTAAGCAGTGCCTTTTTTGTTCAAAGAAGAGCGAATCCTTTGACAAATCAGCATACAATAAGTTATTTTGCGAATGTATCGATAAGCTATAGCTTAGAAACAGAAAGAGAAACTTTAACTTCATATTTAATGCGTGTGTGTTTAACAGTCGATTATACTTCTCAGTAATACAAATCACTGATAATTAGAACATATATAAAAGTTTCAATATCCTTTTACAAAAAGACAAAGGTTTATTACAAAAGTAGTACTTTTTTAGGGATAAAAAGAAGAACAATCTCAAGAAAGTCCATGCAATAGTCTAATGAACCCGCACAGCCGCAATGGCCAAAGGATTTTAAGTCCTTCGTGTCTACCATTCCACCATTCGAGCATCCTTTCAAAGAGAGCGGAAAACGAGACTCGAACTCGCGACCCTAACCTTGGCAAGGTTATGCTCTACCAACTGAGCTATTTCCGCGATTATTTTCAACGGGTGCAAAGATAAGTAGTTTTACTTTCTGCCAAACTTTTCCGATGAAAATATTTCAATAAAGGTGGAAAAGGATATTTTATAATCAAAGACCATGCAAAAACTATCCTATGCATGGTCGAGATCATTTACGCCCCAACAAGGTCTTCTCCGCCTGTTCCATACCTTGAAAGTTGAAACCCTCGATGGTCGTTGCATCAATGCGGAGATCTCATCATTACACAAATTGCCAATACTTCCTTCGTGCGTGTGGTGTACTTGCTTGGTATGAGAGAAGTTACCTGCTTCAATATCCAAACCACCTTCTTATATGCATCACGGAAAGGCATACCTTCACGTGCCAAACGATTTACTTCTTCCACGCTGAAGATAAGCAGATACTTGTCATCGTCGAGGATATGCTCGTTCACTTTAATCTCGTTCATTATATAGGTAGTCATCTGCAGGCAATCTTTCAACTCCTGGAAAGCCGGTAATAAAACCTCTTTGATAATCTGCAAGTCACGGAAATAGCCGGATGGCAGATTATTCGCAATCATCATGATCTGCTGGGGAAGCGATTGCAATTTATTACATTTAGCACGTGTCAGTTCAAAGACATCAGGGTTCTTCTTGTGAGGCATAATACTGGACCCCGTGGTGCAGTCATCAGGCAACTTCACAAAACCAAAGTTCTGGCTATTAAACATACAGGCGTCAAAAGCTAGTTTAGATATTGTTCCTGCAAGGGTTGCCAAAGCAAAAGCGACATTACGCTCCATTTTTCCACGCCCCATCTGGGCATATACTACATTATAGTTTAAAGAATCGAATCCCAGCAATTCCGTAGTCATCGTGCGGTTCAGCGGGAATGAAGAGCCATATCCGGCAGCGGAGCCCAAAGGATTCTATTGCACATCTTAAAAGCAGCCTGCAGGAAAAGCATATCATCTACCAAACTCTCAGCATACGCTCCAAACCAAAGCCCGAACGAAGAAGGCATCGCAATTTGCAAATGAGTATAACCCGGCATCAGAACATTCTTGTAACGCTCACTTTGACGAATCAGAACATGAAACAATTGCTCTACAGCCTCTGCTACTTCTCTGATCTGAGTACGAGTGAAAAGTTTCAGATCAAGCAACACCTGATCATTACGAGAACGCCCGCTATGAATCTTCTTACCGACATCACCCAAACGACGCGTAAGCATCAGTTCTACCTGCGAGTGCACGTCTTCAACTCCTTCTTCTATTACAAACTCGCCTCTCTCCGCAGAAGCATATATATCTTTCAGTTCGGTCAGCAACTGAGCTAATTCCTCCTTTGTGAGCAATCCGATACTTTCGAGCATCGTGATATGAGCCATCGAACCAAGTACATCATGCTTGGCCAAATAAAGATCCATCTCACGATCACGTCCAACGGTAAATCGCTCTATATCCTTATTTACCTGAACTGATTTTTCCCAAAGTTTCTGTGCCATAGCTATTAATATTGTATCATAGATAACATATCAGCCATCTTTTCCAATCCTTCATTCAAAGGTTTCTGTACCATCGCTTTCATAAACGGATTGATTTCCAGCCCAATAGTTACCTTTAGTTTACATTCTTCTTCGGATACAGCCACAAGCTGAATCCACATATTAAAAGGAAGCGGCGAATTGGTAGTTGCCAACTTAATACATTTACTGGGTTCACGTTCAATAATTCTCAGGGTCAGTTGTCCTACAGGATCCACATTGAAACTAAGTGTATCAGTATCGAAACTCATATTTTTCACTTTGTCTTCGGGCAAACGGTCTTTGATAGCTTCCAGATTACTTAAGATCCGCAAGTTTATCGTACACACGTTCCTGACTATAAGGTATCACCTTGACACTACTCTCAAATTTAGTCATCTTATTTATCTTACTTATAAAGATAAAAGAAGAACGACCCGAACAGTTACTGTCCGAATGGCTCTTCTTTCTATATTTTAATCATCAAAAAAATCAGTTTTATTTTCCGGTTTCCCAATGAGCCGGGTCCTTGCGCCATTCGTTTAACGTCTGTATGTCTTCTTCTTCGATATAACCTGTACGAAGTGCCACATCAAGCACCGCTTCATAATTAGTTAATGTCACCAAAGACACTTTCGCATCTTTAAATGCCTCTTCGGCAACAGGAATCCGTAAGTAAAGGCCGCAACCATACCGATTACTTCGCAACCATCACGACGGATAGCCTCTACTGCTTTCAAACTACTTCCACCGGTAGAGATCAAATCTTCACCACTACAACTTTCATACCTGGACGAAGTTCGCCTTCGATAAGATTTTCCAATCCGTGATCTTTCGGGGTAGAGCGAACATACACGAACGGCAGATTTAATGCATCAGCTACTAAAGCTCCCTGAGGAATAGCACCTGTAGCTACACCAGCAATCGCATCTACCTGTCCGAAACGTTCCAGATACCAGACGTGTAATTTCAATCTTCACAAAACTACGAAGAGAAGGATAAGAAAGAGTTTTACGGTTATCACAGTAAAAGGGTGATTTCCATCCGGAAGCCCATGTAAACGGGTTTGCCGGCTGAAGCTTAATAGCTTTAATCTTCAACAACTTCTCGGCGAATAATCTCTCTAAGTTTTTCATAACTAAACTAACTATTAATTATTTGCCGCAAAAGTACAGAAATTGAACGAGAATAAAAAGAAGAATCCGTTATATTTTTTTAGTCGACCAATTCCTCTTCTTCAGGAACATCGATACAACGCTTGATATCGTTTAGTTCAAATCCACTACTCATCGCAAAACTCATTAACTTTCCCATTCAGCTCGAAGTCATCACTGGCATGTATACTTTTACGTTTTGCTGCTATCAGATCTCCTAAAATCGCAAGATATTCTTCCCGGTCAATGTCATTCAGATACCTGCTAAGTTACCTCACGAGGAATTTTTTTCATATACAGAGCTTGTGTAATCTTCATTTTACCCCATTTGGCAAAACGGAACTTATCGTTGACAAACGCTCTGCAATAACGTTCTTCATCAATAAACTTCTCGACAACAAGACGATCGATGATTCGGTTAATCACTTCATAAGGTAAGCCCCATTTCTGGAGTTTTTCATTCACTTCGGCTTTACAATGTTCGGCTGCGGAACAATAGGCAGCCATGCGATTTAACGCTTCTTCTTCTGTTATTGTATTCATCGTTTGGCGGTTACAATTCGATCATTACCCGATATATCTTTTATCAAACGGAGTTCTTCGTACCCTTGTTCGTGAAGCATTTGGAGAACCTCTTCACCATAAGCCCGATTGATCTCAAAATAGAGCCTGCCGTGCAGGCGTAACATTTTTCTTCCTAAAGATGCGATACGCCGATAAAAGCGCAACGGATCATTGTCCGGCACAAAAAGGGCCAGTCTGGGCTCCCAATCTAACACATTGGGTTCCATTTCGTTTTTTTGCTCTCTGTAACATAAGGAGGATTACTGACAATCATATCATATTGATCATCACCAACAGGTTCTGCAGACAGAACATCCATTTTCTCAAAATGCACTCCGGCCTTCAATTCCCGATTATTCTCCCCGGCAATGGCAAGAGCCTCTTCCGATACGTCCCATGCGGTGACCACAGCCTGCGGAATATGTTTAGCCAGACTGATGGCAATACACCCGCTACCGGTTCCTATATCCAGCAAACGGGTACCGGTTGCAGCTTCTTTCACTATCAGATTCAACCAGCTCCTCAGTTTCCGGACGAGGAATCAAGACACCCGGAGCAACTTTAAATTTCCTTCCGCAAAATTCAGCAAAGCCGCGAATGTACTGTATCGGCTCATTTTTCTGCAAACGGAATATAATGTTTTCTAATTCACGCTGTTTGCATTCGGATAAAATTATATCTCCCATGTAAATATCAAGCGCATCTAAGCCTAACATGTCGCAACAGATCAACATTGAAAGAGCTTTTACCTCTTCCGGAGGATAAATATCCTGTAAAGACTGACGGATGTAAGTAGTGATACGATTCATATTTTCACAATTTCGGAGTGCAAAAGTAAGAATAATATAGCGAAGAGCACCAAAATGGAAGAAGAAAAATACATGAGGCGTTGCATTGAGCTGGCAAAAAATGGTCTATGTAACGCTGCCCCCAACCCAATGGTAGGGGCTGTTATCGTATGTGACGGACGTATTATCGGCGAAGGTTATCACATTCGTTGTGGAGAAGCGCACGCAGAAGTTAATGCGATTCGTTCCGTCAAAGACGAATCATTATTGAAACGTTCTACGATTTATGTCAGTCTGGAGCCTTGTTCCCACTACGGAAAAACGCCTCCTTGTGCCGATCTGATTATAGAGAAACAGATTCCACGTATTGTTATCGGTTGCCAGGACCCGTTTTCACAAGTTGCAGGAAGGGGTATCCAAAAACTAAAAGATGCAGGACGGGAAGTAATTGTAGGCGTATTAGAAAGTGAATGCAGACAGTTGATTCGTCGTTTCATCACTTTCAACACGCTTCATCGGCCTTATATTACTCTTAAATGGGCGGAATCTGCCGATCATTTTATTGACTTGGAACGAACGGACGGGCAACCTGTTGTACTCTCCTCTCCTCTGACTTCAATGCTCGTACATAAAAGAAGAGCAGAATCTGTTGCTATCATGGTAGGCAGGCGAACAGCTTTATTGGATAATCCGTCGCTAACGGTACGCAACTGGTATGGACGTAATCCAATACGTGTCGTATTAGACCGTACGTTGTCTCTTCCTAATGATTTGCAGCTATTTGACGGCAATGTGCCAACATTAGTCTTTACAGCAAACAAACATCCGGAAGCGAAGAATATCACATATATCACAATCGACTTTAATCACAACCTATTCACTCAGATAATGGAAGAACTCTATCAACGAAAAATACAATCATTACTGGTGGAAGGAGGCAGCCAACTTTTTCAGTCATTTATAGCCAATGAGTTATGGGATGAAATATATATCGAGAAGTGCCCCAACAAGCTATATTCCGGTGTTAAAGCACCTGAAATATGCGATAAATTTAGTTATTCGACAGAAGAACACTTCGGAAGACAGTTTTGGCATTACATTCATCAAGATAAGCTAAAATAGTCCTATTCAGGGAGTTTTACGTCGATAAAATCGACGTTATTATCTATAATTTTATATAAAACTTGCCGGGAATGTTCTTTATCGGAAAAAATGTTTCTAAGACTGTGCATATCATTACTGAAGAGGCGGCCAGGTTAGGAATCAAATTCCTTACTTTATATACCTTTTCTACAGAAAACTGGAACCGGCCTTCGGATGAAGTCGCTGCATTGATGAGCCTCCTTTTCGACTCTATCGAAGAGGAAACATTTATGAAAAACAATATCAGTTTCCGTATTATCGGAGACATCAACAAACTACCTGAGAATGTACGGGAGCGCCTGAATGCTTGTGTAGAACATACTTCCAAGAATACAGGTATGTGCCTGATACTTGCCCTCAGTTATTCTGCCAGATGGGAAATAACCGAAGCTACACGGCAGATTGCCACATTGGTACAAAATGGAGAAATGAACCCTGAAGAAATTGACAGAACCCTGTTGTCCGGAACATCTGACAACCAACTTTATGCCCGATCCGGATTTGCTGATACGTACGGGCGGAGAAATCGCTTAAGCAACTACCTGCTCTGGCAATGTGCTTACTCGGAGCTCTATTTCTGTGAAACTTTCTGGCCCGACTTTAAGGAAGAAGAATTGTGCAAGGCTATCTGTGACTATCAGAAGCGTGAACGCAGGTTCGGAAAAACCAGCGAACAAATCCGCTGACCGGACAAACACAAATTGTAAATAGTAAATCGTAAATATAGTAAATAAAAAAATGTACTATCGTATTTCCTCTATACTCGTAACGTTTATCTGTCTGTTCTGCTTTGCATTGACCGGGCGTAGCACAAGAGATGCCAGTAACACTGATGAAGACTCAAAACCCGTCATCATTTATTCCGGAACACCCAAGAAATATGAGATAGCCGATATTAAGGTAGATGGCGTGAAGAATTATGAAGACTATGTAATCATTGGTCTATCCGGATTATCGGTAGGAC
>VOFI01000912.1_pt1 | contig 16001 bp, 18 predicted proteins | sample 5384131 | NCBI WGS metagenome assembly VOFI01 (sample SAMN12384728, study PRJNA508395) | human gut metagenome | isolation source: healthy gut H | host: Homo sapiens
CAAACAATTACTGTGCCGGGTGATGAAATCACTGGTGCAATCAAACGCTACTGGCGTCATGGTCTATTCTCTAATGTACAGATTACCGCTGAAAAAATAGAGGTAATAAGATCTGGTTAAAAATCACTTTGGCGCAGCGTCCCACGTATCTCTGAGGTTCGCTATCACGGCGTTAAGAAGTCGGAACGTGAAGATTTGCAACCCAAACTGGGCATGATAAAGGGTAGTCAGATCACTCCGAATACCGTAGACCGTGCAGAGACACTTAAGTAAACGCTATTTCGATGACTAAGGATTTAAAAATGCTGAAGTGATCATTTCACAAAAAGATGATCCTGCCAGCGAGAATCAGGTCTAGTCGATATCGACATCGACAAGAAGGAAAAAGTAAAAGTCCACGAGATACAAATCGTTGACAGCTATCAAAGCTTCCAAGTTGAAACGAGTAATGAAGAAAACCAATGAAAAAGGTAAACTTCGTAACTTGTTCCGTACTAAAAAATTCGTACCGGAAAACTATGAAGCGGATAAACAGCTTATCATCGATTGTATAATGAACAGCTACCATGATGCACAGTATGACGACAAAACAGTATGACGAAAACGTCTTCTTTCTAGATATAGATGAAGGTCAGAAATATTATCTCCGTAACGTTGCATGGGTAGGTAATACGCTCTATCCGTCGGAACAATTAAACTACCTGCTTCGCATGAAGAAGGGTGACGTTTACAACCAAAAGTTACTGAACGAACGTGTTTCTACAGATGATGACGCTATCGGTAACTTATACTACAACAACGGTTACCTGTTCTATAACCTCGACCCGGTAGAAGTAAATATCGTTGGCGACTCTATCGACCTCGAAATGAGAATCTATGAAGGCCGTCAGGCTACTATCAATAAGATCAAGATCAGTGGTAACGACCGTTTGTATGAAAACGTAGTTCGCCGTGAGCTCCGTACTCGTCCGGGACAGCTGTTCAGCAGTGAAGACCTGATGCGTTCCATACGTGAAATCCAGCAGATGGGACACTTTGACCCCGAACAAATCCAACCGGATATTCAACCGGATCCTATGAACGGAACCGTTGACATAGGTTTGCCTTTGACTTCTAAAGCCAACGACCAGGTAGAGTTCTCTGCCGGTTGGGGACAGACAGGTATTATCGGTAAACTGAGTCTGAAGTTCACCAACTTCTCCGTTGCCAACCTGTTGCATCCGGGGTGAAAACTATCGCGGTATCCTGCCGCAGGGTGACGGCCAGACACTGACTATCAGCGGCCAGACCAATGCTAAGTACTATCAATCATACAGTATTTCATTCTTCGATCCATGGTTTGGCGGTAAACGCCCGAATTCATTCTCTGTATCAGCATTCTTCTCTGTACAGACCGATATCAGTAGCCGTTACTACAATTCCAGCTACTTTAACAACTACTACAACAGTATGTATAGCGGCTACGGTGGTTATGGTATGTACAACTATGGCAACTACAATAACTACGAAAACTATTATGACCCCGACAAGTCTATCAAGATGTGGGGACTTTCCGTAGGTTGGGGTAAACGTCTGAAATGGCCCGATGACTACTTCACTCTTTCTGCAGAGTTAGCTTATCAACGCTACAACCTGAAAGACTGGCAATACTTCCCGGTTACTAACGGTAAATGTAATGACCTTAGCATTTCATTGACTTTGGCACGTAACTCTATTGACAACCCGATCTTCCCGCGCTCCGGTTCGGATTTCTCATTATCAGTACAGTTCACTCCGCCGTATTCAGCTTTCGATGGCAAGGATTATAAAGGTTACTACTCTAACCCTAAAACAGGTAGTATCACCCAAGACAATATGAACAAACTTCATAAATGGGTAGAATACCACAAATGGAAATTAAAGGTAAAACATATACCCCGTTAATGGACCCTATTGCTCATCCTAAGTGTCTGGTATTAATGACACGTACAGAATTCGGTTTGTTGGGTCACTACAATGAATACAAGAAATCACCGTTCGGTACATTCGACGTAGGTGGTGACGGTATGACCGGTTACTCAAGTTATGCAACTGAAAGTATCGCTTTGCGCGGTTACGAAAACAGCTCATTAACTCCATACGGATCCGAAGGTTATGCATACGCACGTCTCGGTTTGGAATTAAGATATCCGCTGATGCTGGAAACAAGTACCAACATTTATGTGTTAGGTTTCTTGGAAGCTGGTAACGCATGGCACGATATCAAGAAATTCAATCCGTTCGAATTGAAACGTTCTGCCGGTGTCGGTGTTCGTATCTTCCTGCCGATGATTGGTATGATGGGTATTGACTGGGGTTACGGTTTCGACAAAGTATTTGGTTCTAAACAATATGGAGGAAGCCAGTTCCACTTTATCTTAGGACAAGAATTCTAATGTATCACCAAAAAACTAAACGTTATGAGAAAGTCTGTTCTATTTATCACTCTGCTGTTTGCCATTAGGCATTACAGCTAACGCACAGAAATTTGCCCTGATCGACACGGAATATATCCTAAAGAATATCCCTGCCTATCAAAGTGCGAGCAATGAATTGAACCAAGTGTCCAAACAGTGGCAAAAGGCCGAAGTCGAGAAGTCTTGGCAAAAGAAGCCAGAAAATGCTTTTCGAGGACTACCAGGCATCCGTCAAAACTCTTTCCGATGCACAAAAGACAAAGAAAGAAGAAGAGATTGTTGCCAAAGAGAAATCCGCAGCCGAACTGCGCCGCAAATACTTCGGTCCGGAAGGCGAACTTTTCAAAAAGCGTGAAGCGCTGATGCAGCCCATCCAAGATGAAATCTATGAAGCTGTAAAGGAAATCTCCACACAGAAAGGTTATGCGGTAGTAGTGGATCGCGCATCCGCATCAAGCATCATCTTTGCCTCACCGAGTATTGACGTTAGCAATGAGGTACTTGCAAAACTAGGATATTCAAATTAATTTCATACATTTGCATGAAGTGCACTCGGGAAGGTAAATGCCGCTTTTTACACCACAGAGGCCGAAGACAAATTTATTGAATCAGCCTCCATGTTCCTCAACGAGAACATTACAGTGCAACGAATAACTTTAGAATAATCTATCGGTAAAACAACTTTATCTAAGTTCTTTTTTGTTATATTTGTAAGAGATAAACACATTATATCCCTACCATTATGAAAGAAGATAAAGACACCCGCGTAGTAGAAGTCTTCACCGGTTCGCCTTGGGAAGCAGAGTTCATCAAAGGATTGCTCGAAAGCAATGGAATAGAATCTATCCTGAAAGACGGAGGTGGGCTCGCAGCTTTGGCACCTTACTACATCGGACAGGAAATAGCTGTCCTCGTCAATGAAGACGATTATGAAAATGCAATGGAAATAGTGAGAAACCGCGAAAAGGCAAACGAATAAATTCCCCCCGATCCCCTCTCTGCCATACAGACATTCTCTTTCAAGATATCCGTATGGGAGAGGTAACATATCGACAAAAATCCATATATTTGTGCTTTCAAATCGTCAGCATAATGAAAAAGGAGTTTACACGAATAGCCATAAAAGTGGGAAGTAACGTACTGACCCGACAGGACGGAACACTGGATGTCACCCGGATGTCTGCGCTAACCGATCAGATAGCCGCCTTGCATAAAGCCGGAGTAGAGGTGATTCTTATCTCTTCGGGAGCTGTTGCCTCGGGACGAAGCGAAATACGTACCCTCAGGAAGCTCGATAGCGTAGATCAGCGCCAATTGTTCTCGGCAGTGGGTCAAGCCAAACTCATTAACCGATATTACGAGCTGTTCCGCGATCATGGCATTGCTGTAGGACAGGTACTCACCACCAAAGAGAATTTTGGTACACGCCGTCATTACCTCAACCAGAAAAACTGCATGATGGTGATGCTTGAGAACGGCGTCATTCCTATCGTCAACGAGAACGACACCATCTCTGTCACCGAACTGATGTTCACAGACAATGACGAACTGTCGGGCCTCATCGCCTCAATGATGAATGCACAGGCCCTTATCATCCTGAGTAACATCGACGGCATTTATAACGGTTCCCCTTCCGATCCGGACTCATTAGTGATCCGGGAGATTGGACAGGGAAAAGACCTGAGTAACTACATTCAGACCAGCAAATCGAGTTTCGGGAGAGGAGGCATGCTGACCAAAACCAACATTGCCCGCAAAGTGGCAGATGAAGGTATTACAGTAATTATTGCCAATGGCAAACGCGACAACATCCTCATCAACCTCATAGAGCATCCCGAAGAGACGGTTTGCACTCGTTTTATCCCCGCATCCCAACCCGTATCGAGTATCAAGAAATGGATAGCTCACAGCGAAGGTTTCGCTAAGGGAGAGATACATATTAACGAACAGGCTACCGAAGTGTTGAACTCCGACAAGGCAGTCAGCATTCTTCCCGTCGGAATCACCCGCATTGAAGGAGAATTTGAGAAAGACGACATCGTGCGCATCATCGATTACCAAGGTACTCCGGTAGGTGTAGGCAAAGTCAACTGTGACTCCATGCAGGCACGGGACTCCATCGGAAAACATGGAAAAAAAGCAGTAGTCCATTATGACTACCTTTACATTGAATAAACGAACTGCATTATGAATCTGAATGATACTTTTGCTGCCGTACAGGCAGCCGGCCGCCATCTGGCACTATTACCCGACGATCGGATCAACCAAATACTGAATGCCGTGGCAGAAGCTGCTTTGGAACAGACTTCCTACATCCTCTCTGAGAACCGGAAAGATCTGGAACGGATGTCACCCGACAATCCGAAATACGACCGACTGAGGTTGACCGAAGAACGACTTCGAGGAATCGCTTCCGATATACGCAACGTGGCCACTCTCCCCTCTCCTCTGGGCAGGATATTGAAAGAGAGCATTCGTCCCAATGGCATGAGACTCACTAAGATAAGTGTTCCTTTCGGGGTCATCGGCATCATTTACGAAGCTCGTCCCAATGTCAGCTTCGACGTTTTTTCGCTTTGCCTGAAAAGCGGTAACGCCTGTATCCTGAAAGGGGGAAGCGATGCTGACTATTCGAATCGTGCCATCGTAGAAGTGATACACCAAGTACTCCGACAGTTTAACATAGACACTCACATGGTCGAGTTGCTACCGGCCGACCGTGAAGCAACCCGGGAACTGCTGCACGCTGCCGGATACGTAGATCTGATCATTCCTCGCGGCAGTAGCGCCCTGATTAACTTTGTACGGCAAAATGCTACTATACCGGTAATAGAAACCGGTGCAGGCATCTGCCATACCTACTTTGACGAATACGGAGATACGGCCAAGGGAGCTGCCATCATCCATAATGCCAAGACACGCCGCGTGAGTGTTTGCAATGCACTCGATTGCGTGATTGTTCACGAAAGCAGATTGTCCGATCTGCCTCTCCTTTGTGAAAAGCTCAAAGCCGACAAGGTGATTATCTATGCAGATCCGTCAGCCTATCAGGCACTCGAGGAACACTATCCTGCCGGGTTGCTGAAACCTGCCACCCCCGAGAGCTTCGGAACTGAATTTCTGGACTACAAAATGGCAATCAAAACTGTGAATAGTTTTGAGAACGCACTCGGACATATCCAGGAATACAGCTCACGACATAGCGAAAGTATCGTCACCGAAAACCCGGAACGCGCCGCGCTTTTCACCCGCATGGTAGATGCAGCCTGTGTATATACCAATGTATCTACCGCTTTCACCGACGGAGCACAATTCGGGCTGGGAGCAGAAATCGGCATCAGCACACAAAAGTTGCATGCCCGCGGACCGATGGGATTGGAAGAGATCACTTCCTACAAATGGATCATAGAGGGTGACGGACAAACACGTCAGTGATACTTTTTCGGCGAAAGTCAGGAAAATAATCGGTTCAAAGCTTGACTTAACCTCCGGATTGTACTATCTTTGTAGACACAATCATACCATAGATTCAATTTAAAATGCGATAATGGGGAAAGGCTCTTGCTTCTCCCCTTTCTTTTTTTACAGCCGGTACCCCTCGTGAACAGAGCCGGGATTACGCTTCAACAGAGCCGGGGTTTCTTGTCGGAAGAGCCTGCGTTCCGACCCAAAGACGGTTGATCCGGCAGTTGGAGACGGTTGATCCCTCTACCCTTCCGACTGCATCGGGCCTACACCACCGGACAAGATTCAAAAAGTATAAATAGTATAATCCGGAGAGCGCTTATGTTAAGGAAGCGTAAACTTACTCTTGACAAAAACGGAGGCAATTATGCAAATTATTAGTAATACGAGAACAAAACGCCTTGCTATTCCTTATAAAAAACATTATATTTGTAAATGAACTCCAAACCTATCCCATTATGAAGCAAACAGCCTATATATACCTGCTCACCCTTTCTTGCCTTCTCTGCGCATGCAATAGAGAAAACAGAACAAATTTGCCACAGCCCCAAGTCACCGGTGTAGCAGATTCACTGGAAACGGTGCCTCCGGAAGAGAAGCCCAAAGCCATCTCCGCAGAACAGATAGAGATCAAAAAAGATTTGCTCTATGATAAATATACTCTTGAAGATACGTATCCGTACAAAGATACGACCCGCAGTTTTCAATGGGATAAGATCAAAGAACGCCTGGCACTGCTCGAAAACATTCAGCAGACACCCTCGCAATGGGGCATCTTGCAGAACTATAAGAACCGGAACGGCGAGGCTCCATTGGTACGCCATTACAAACGGAATGCCTATAAACGCATTGCCGACACGCTGGGTATAGAGCGCTACCAGTCCGTTCCGCTCTATTTGCTCACCGATACGCTTGTGCCCGAACGTTATGGAGAAGACGGTTCTCTGGTCCGCTTCCTAGCCGACGGAGAGAATTTCGTCAAGGTATCCCCTATCTATATTGGCGAAGAGTGGTATGTACCCAAGAGGTACGTCAAAGTGCTCCCGGATACGACACACTTCATCAAAACAATCATGATAGACCGAAGAGACCAGAACATAATGACTTTGGAACAAACCGGTGAAGCCCAATGGACCGTACGGAGTATGAACCCGCCACTACCGGAAGGCATCGCCCTCCGTATGCACAAGAGACACCATTAGGAATATTCGTCCTACAGGAAAAAAAAGACACGCATGATATTCCTCAAAGACGGTTCCACCGCCACCGGAGGTTTTGCGCCTTATGCCAGCCGATTCTCAGACGGAGGATACATTCACGGAGTCCCGGTAAACGAGCCCCGTAAAGCACTTATAGAGTACAGCCCGTCTCTGGGCACCACGCCCCGCTCGCACATGTGTGTACGGAATGCAACGTCACATTCCAAGTTTATTTTCGACTGGGCTCCTGTAAATGAGACGATTATATTTGTTTTGGAATAGAAATCCGTATCTTTGTGCCGTTATTTTCTCAGTTTCCTATGCAAAAAGCATTTCTATTCCTCCTATTGTTTCTTCTCCCACTGGCAGAAGTATCCAACCATGCACCGGCCAGTGAGCCTGTTTCTGTAGCCTCTACTCCGGAGACAGACGAAATAGATCAACTGTTCGATGATATGCAGCTGGACGGGATTGTCAGCTATACAGCTTTCCGACAGGCAGTGACCGGCTATCAGAAAATCGAGCAGAAAAGCAAGTCCATCATGACCCTGATCGATTTTTCAAAGCCATCTACCGAGAAGCGCCTTTACGTGCTCGATATGAAAAACAAAAAGTTGCTGTATACTTCCGTCGTATCACACGGCAAAAATAGCGGAGGAAACTATGCAACCTCATTCTCCAATAAAAACGGTTCGTACAAAAGTTCGCTTGGCTTTTACCTGACCGAAAACACTTATCAGGGACGCAACGGTTACTCCCTGGTGCTGAACGGGCTGGAAAAAGGAATTAACGACCAAGCCAAACAACGCGCCATCGTGATGCATGGTGCCGCATATGCCAATCCCAACATCACCGTTTCTGCCGGACGCTTGGGACGGAGCCTCGGATGCCCCGCCTTGCCGCAAGCACTCGCCAAACCGATTATCGACACAATCAAAAAAGGTAGTGTGCTCTTTATCTACGCCAACAACAAGGACTATCTGGCCAACAGCACCTTCCTGTCTCCACGGCAAACGGAGTATCTTTCATGGGCGCAGCCTGCCAATTGAAAATTTTATCATACCTTTGCGGAAAGGTATATTCATTCTAACAAAGACAATTATGAAGAAATTTACTTGCGTACAGGACATCGGCGACCTAAAATCAGCCCTTGCAGAAGCATTCGAAATTAAAAAAGATCGCTTCAAATATGTAGAACTGGGACGTAATAAAACTCTATTGATGATCTTCTTTAACTCCAGCCTGCGCACCCGTCTCAGCACACAGAAAGCTGCTCTCAACCTGGGAATGAACGTAATGGTACTAGATATCAATCAAGGTGCATGGAAACTGGAAACAGAACGTGGTGTTATCATGGACGGCGACAAACCGGAACATATCCTGGAAGCCATTCCGGTGATGGGATGTTATTGTGACATCATCGGTGTACGTTCGTTTGCCCGCTTCGAAAGCCGTGAGTATGACTATAATGAAGTGATCATCAATCAGTTCATACAACATTCCGGACGCCCCGTATTCTCTATGGAAGCAGCAACCCGCCATCCGTTGCAAAGCTTCGCAGACTTGATCACCATCGAAGAATACAAAAAGACTGTACGTCCGAAAGTAGTTATGACCTGGGCTCCGCATCCGCGTGCATTACCTCAGGCCGTGCCCAACTCATTTGCCGACTGGATGAACGCAACGGATTACGAATTCGTCATTACTCACCCCGAAGGTTATGAACTCGACCCGAAGTTTGTAGGAAATGCCCACGTAGAATACGACCAGATGAAGGCTTTCGAAGGAGCCGACTTTATATATGCCAAGAACTGGGCAGCCTATACAGGCGACAATTACGGACAGATTCTGAGTACAGACCGTAATTGGACCGTAGGCGACCGTCAGATGGCCGTCACCAATAATGCCTACTTCATGCACTGCCTCCCTGTAAGACGGAATATGATTGTGACGGATGATGTTATCGAGAGTCCGCAATCCATTGTCATCCCGGAAGCCGCAAACCGTGAAATCTCGGCGACAGTGGTACTGAAAAGACTGCTGGAAAATCTACCATAACGATTTTTGAACGATCCATAATAAATGATCAACGACGAACGATAATAATACATACCCTGTTCATCGTTGATCATTCATTGTTCAATAATCGTTCATTCTTATTTCTCCACTTTCTCGCCTGCTTCCTGCCAGGCATTGAATCCTTTATCCAATTCGTACACTTTATATCCTTTCTCACTGAGAATGGCAGCCGCCTTCTTGCTTCGCTTGCCACTGCGGCAATATAAAGCCACCGGTTTATCTTTTTGAAGTGTGGAGTCTGCCATAACCGCAAACGAATCATCGAGCACATTGATATTGATCGTCCCCGGAATGTGGCCTTCCGAATATTCAGCCATGGTACGGACATCCAGCCGTTGCACACTTGCATCCTCAATCAGCGAAGCAAACTCCTTCACCGGCACTGTCTTGAAATCCCCTTTCGACTGCTGGCAAGAAAAGAGAGAAGACAAAAGAAAACATATTCCCATAAGCATTGAATTCATTTTCAACATATAATTAGTAATTAATGGTTAAGTGACTGGGCACGTATTCAAACTGATAGGTCTGCACCTCCCCGTCATACGTATGAAAACTAAAATAAATGATCGCTGATTCCCCGATATCGGACGTGTACTGCCTCAACGGTACCGAGACATAAGCCCGCTTGGCATAAGCCTCCACATCTCCCCCATCGTCATGATAGAGCATTAAATGGACTTTCAGCTTTCCGGTTACAGCATTCCGCTCCACAGACTCCTGAATGAAATGAAACGTATGCCGCGCATTCTGTGCCCGGATAGAGAGAGTCATATTCAGATAATCACGCCCCATCCAGATACTGAGCATATCAACCGGATCGAATTTCAAGCCATTCCGGAACTCTCCGGCAGGCAGCGGAACCGGAGAAACCGTATTAGCTAATGCATAAATGCGTATCTCTTTTCGCCCTCCTACCGACGAAAGCACTTCGTAATTGCTCACCACACGGCTAGAGGAATTGGGTAACAGCTCCGATTCAGTGCGGTCCTCCGCCACGACCAGACGTTCTCCCTTATCCGTAACCAACGTTTGCAACCGACCGTCTGCTCCCGACTCTGCAGTCAGAAACTCCAACCTCACGGAAGGGTAAGGAGCACCATCATCTTCGTTACAGGAAAACAGGAAGACGGAAAACAATACAGACAGGACGATATGTAACGTCCATATTCTCATTGACGAGCGGCCAAATAGTTGGTCAACGGATTGGCATACATCAACAACAGCTTTTCACGCAAGAAAGAAATATCTTTGTTGGGAATCTCTATCTTTTCAAGCTGCTTTTCCACATAAGCCTCGAAACGTTCCTTCTCGGCCAACGTATAGTGGGATTCAAAATCATTCTTACCAGTCAACAGATCGTGAGCTACATAATTGCCCGGATAAAGACGGTAATTGCTATGAATGCGCTGATCGATCCACGTAGAGATACGTGCAAACAACTCCGGTTTCGGTAAAGAGCGATCTACTGTCGAAAGCAGGTCATTGAGGCAAGCTCCCGTCTGGAAATGCACCCGGCCTTTATAGCCAAACAAACCGGTCTGCATATTTTTCAGGTCATCTGCCATCGTTTTCTTATAGCCCTCTATATCACGCTTCAGCTGGAACTCCTGTGCTTTCAGGTAATCGCAGGGATCATATTCGTAGGAAATGGCAAGAGGAGCAATATTCATCTCCATCAGACGGCTGACCACATCCCCTTCGCCCCCCATTGCCAGCATCTTGAGTACACTGTCCTGAGTACGGTCGTTCGAGTCTTTGGCACGTCCTTCACGTTGTGCAATCCAAATGGACTGATTCTTTTCTCCGATTGTATAGTGCATATAACGGGACATGCGGGCAGACGACTCAAGCATTTGCCTCATGGTCAGTGCACGCTGCACGATAAATGATTTATTGACCCGGACAAACTTCTTGATCCACGGATAAATCAGCAGATTATCGCCAATGGCAATCTCCACCGTATCCATCCCCTGGTCGACTAACAATACAGATAAGAAACCGGAATCAAGAATGATGTCACGGTGATTCGAGATGTAGGTGTATGCTTTGCTCTTGTCCGGAATAGCCGTATGATCCAATGAAATACCATCCGTACAGTCGCCTGCAAGTTTCCATAGCAAACCGTAGCAAAAGGTTTTCTGAAATTCCAGTTTCGTTCTACAGGCACGCATCTTTTGTGCCAGCATCTCAAAGGGTACATCCGGTATCACCCCGGCAACCACCTTCTGAAAAGCCGGATCGGCAATCAGTTCTTCGAAAACCCCGGAGAGTTCTTCGTCGTTGTAAGGACGGATTTCATCAAACTCTGTTGTATTCATAGCTTTTATTCTTTTATAAACTACAAGTGACGAGCAACGAGTTACAGGTAATCAACGATAAGCTACAAAGGCTGCACCGCTCTATCCCGTACGGAATCGGTGCGGCTTTGCCGACTGTAGCTCGTGGCCCGCAGCTTACAGCTAAAATTTATTTTCGATAATATCAGTCATCACATCCTTTATATCCAGTCCGGCTGCACGCACCTGCTGGGGAATAAAGCTTGTAGCAGTCATTCCCGGAGTGGTATTCACTTCCAGAAGATTGATCTTCTCACCTTCCGTAATGATATAGTCCACTCGAATAATGCCGGAACATCCCAATATATCGTAAATAGCCGAGGTTAAAGTCTGGACACGCCGGGTCAGTTCTTCCGATATACGGGCCGGAGTGATCTCGTCCACCTGTCCGTTATACTTCGCGTCGAAATCGAAGAATTCATTATGTGTCACGACCTCAGTTAACGGAAAAACTACCGATTTTTCTTTCGTCTTATAACAACCGCAAGTCAATTCTGTACCTTCCATAAAAGCTTCCACAAGCACTTCCTCCGCCTCACCGAAAGCTTTGGCAATAGCCGGTTGGATCTGTTCTTTCGTCTTCACCTTAGTCACACCAAAGCTGGAGCCACCCAGACTTGGTTTGATAAAGCAAGGCAAACCAATCTTTTCCACCACATCTTCATCGGAGACAGCCTGTCCCTGACGTAGCAACAATGATTCGGAGATACGCACTCCAAAGGCTTTGAGATATTGATTGCAAGCGAACTTATCGTAGGTGATGGCAGCTGCCAACACGCCACAACAAGAATATGGAATACGCATCATGTCGAAATAACCTTGCAAACGTCCATCCTCACCCGGTGTTCCGTGAATGGTGATATAAGCAAAGTCGAACACGACCTTTTCCGTTCCGTTCGTAAAACTAAAGTCATTTCTATCCACCGGCACTTTGTTTCCGTCCGGTAATTGTACCTCCCAGCGACGGCCCTCCATCTCCACGATATACAAATTATACTTCTCCTTATCGATAAAGGAGTAAATGCCCTGTGCACTACGCAGGGAAACTACGATTTCGGAGGTATCGCCTCCTGCCACAATGGCAATGTTGCGTTTCATTCTAAATCTCTATTACTAATATAACCTCTCCACTTCTCGATAAGCCGGGTCATGTCATCCGGAAGTTCGGAAGTAAAATACATCTCCTCACCAGTGACGGGATGCACAAAGCCCAACGTCATGGCATGCAAAGCCTGCCGGGGACAAGTGTCAAAGCAATTATTTACAAATTGTTTGTACTTACTAAAATGAGTACCTTTCAGTATCTCATGACCGCCATAGCGCTCGTCATTGAACAGTACATGACCGATATGCTTCATGTGCACACGTATCTGATGCGTACGCCCGGTTTCAAGAATACACTCCACCAAAGTGACATATCCCAGACGTTCAAACACCCGATAATGAGTTACGGCATGTTTTCCTACTGTCGGGTCGGACATCACCGCCATTTGCATCCGGTCCTTCGGATTACGGGCAATATTACCGACAATCGTTCCTTCATCCTGTTCCACAACACCCCACACCAAAGCACGATACTTGCGTTTGGTAGTCTTATTGAAGAATTGGACGCCCAGATTGGTTTTAGCATCCGGTGTTTTAGCGATAACCAGCAATCCGGAAGTATCTTTATCAATCCGGTGCACCAAGCCCGACATGAGGGTCGTTAGCATCGTAATCGGGCATATCTTTGATGTGCCAAGCGATGCATTCACCAAAGTACCGTGATAGTTTCCGTGTCCCGGATGCACTACCAGTCCTGCAGGCTTATTCACCACCATTAGGTACGTATCTTCATAAACAATATGAAGGGGAATATTCTCCGGAATAATTTCATTGTCATAACGCGGACGATCCATTACCACAGTAATCACATCCAGCGGCTTCACCTTATAGCTACTCTTCACCGGCTTGCCATTAGCCATAACGAATCCGTCTTCGGCAGCCTTCTGAATACGGTTGCGCGAAGCGTTGACAATACGTTCGAATAGATATTTGTCGACTCTGACCATCGCCTGCCCCTTATCTACCACTACACGGAAGTGTTCGTAGAGTTGCGATTCGTCACCGACAGGTTCTATATCATCCAAGTCATTTTCCAATTCATCAGGAAGTTCTTCCTCTATCATGCGAGTCTGTTTCTGTTGTTTATCAATTAAAACCAACTATCATCTTGTGTGGATGATGATTCTGACGCCACCGGCTCTTCCGTGTCTAGATCGATATCAATAGAATCTTCTTTCACTGTATCACCGGCTCCATCTCCTACCATTAATGTCAAGGAGGCTCCCATAGGGATTTTCTCCCCTGCCGTTAATTGGCGTCCCTGATATTTCACACCATACACCCAGTCTTTCTCTCCATTGACCAACTGTACTTCGTTCAATTTAAACCCGGCACTCAGCAACTTAGCCTGTGCTTGGCGAAGCGAACTGTTATCAGCAACATCCGGAATCACACGCAACGGCACATCCAAGGTATTAACCGTCAGATAGACCGTACGTCCTTCTTTAACTTTCTCACCGGCCCCCGGCTTCAGTTCAAGAATAATTCCTGCCGCTTTATCCTTAACATACTTAGTATCCGAGATCACCGCCACCAATCCACGATTGCGGAACATCTTTGCAGCCTCTTCCGTAGTCATACCTTTCACATCAGGCACAACCACAGTTTCTCCATGATGGGTGTACACATCCATCCATTTCAGCACACCGAATATCATTACTACCACTACCACAATCATGGCAACAATATTCAGCCAGAAAAATTTATTTGTTTTAAAAGAAAAGAATTCTTTAATAGTCATACGCATTGCTGTTAATATGCGCCAAAGATACGACAAAATAGTTGAATTTTTAAAAAGTAGGCGATGAAAAATGTCCTACCTCATGATGTTAGGACACTTATCATTGCCGGAATTGTTGCAACTATAATCCCCACTCCTATAGATTTCAACAACCTTATTATTTTCATCCGGGGGGTTCATTTCCCGAATATATTCCCATATTATACACAGCTTGCCTACAAATACTGATTCATATCACAAAGAAAAGCAAAAAAACAACAAACAAGAATAAACAGCTGAATGTTTTAACATTCTATTAGCAAATTAAAAATCAGAAGAAACAAAAGGCGAAGAGTTATTCTTCGCCTTTTTTTCTTCTGATGACAAGTGATTATCACTTTTGTCCGTTGTACTCATCAGAAACAGTCAGTTTCTTTCTGCCTTTCGCACGGCGAGCAGCTAATACTCTACGACCATTAGCCGATGCCATTCTCTCACGGAAACCGTGTTTGTTCTTTCTCTTTCTGTTAGAGGGTTGAAATGTTCTTTTCATTACTGTATCTTGTTTTTATGTTATTATTCTACGTAATCGGGCTGCAAAAATAGGCACTTTTTTTAAATTAACCAAGAGATAACTCATTTTTGCTCAAAAGTTTTTGTGTTTTTTACCGATTTAGATTACTTTTGCAGTCGAATTCCTACGAAAACAATTAAATAACAATAATATAATAAGAAAAATAGCAGTATGATTAATGCTCAAGACATCAAGAACGGAACTTGTATCCGTATGGATGGCAAACTGTATTTCTGTATCGAATTCCTCCACGTTAAACCGGGTAAAGGTAACACCTTCATGCGTACTAAACTGAAAGATGTAGTAAGCGGCTACGTTCTCGAACGCCGCTTCAATATCGGTGAGAAGCTGGAAGACGTACGCGTTGAACGTCGTCCCTATCAATTCCTGTACAAAGAAGGTGAAGATTATATCTTCATGAACCAGGAAACATTCGACCAACATCCTATCGCTCACGATTTGATTAATGGTGTTGACTTCCTGCTTGAAGGCATGACTTTGGACGTTAATTACTCCATGACTTCTTTCTTCACCACGGGAGGCATCCGCGGAGGCAAAAAGAAAATGGATAAATTCTATCCGAGAAGTTTCAACATGGGTGTCCGCCGGGAGGTTTATCAGGCATTAGGAGGTTTCTCCAATATGCGTTTCGGCGAAGACATCGATTTCAGTATCCGCATATTCAAGGGAGGATACCAATGCCGTCTCTTTCCCGATGCCTGGGTATACCACAAACGACGTACGGATTTTAAGAAATTCTTCAAGCAAGTGCACAACCCGGTATTGCACGTATCAATCTCTACAAAAAATATCCCGAATCGTTGAAAGTCGTCCATTTGCTGCCGGCTGTATTCACGTTAGGAGTTGCACTTCTACTATTATGCACTCCCTTTTGCTTGTTCAGCCTCGTCCCGATTCTGCTTTATGCCTTACTGGTCTGCCTGGATTCTGCGCTGCAAAACAAAAGCTTACGCATCGGCATCTATTCCATCGCTGCTTCTTTCATCCAACTTATCGGATACGGCACAGGATTCTGGCGTGCCTGGTGGGAACGCTGTATACTGGGAAGGAACGAATTTGAGGCTTTCC
>VOFI01001046.1_pt1 | contig 16001 bp, 16 predicted proteins | sample 5384131 | NCBI WGS metagenome assembly VOFI01 (sample SAMN12384728, study PRJNA508395) | human gut metagenome | isolation source: healthy gut H | host: Homo sapiens
ACCGGGGCGGAGTGTCCCGCACAGCGTCTGCGGCACCTGACCCACTTCGCCAGCCGCAATGCCATGGACATCGACGGACTGGGGCCGGCGGTGATGAACCAGCTTATCGAGAGCGGATTCCGGAGGAAAATAAGACAGTGTAAGACAGGAGGTATTATATGGCACGTCAAACCAACACCCGCCTGCGGGAGAAAGTGATCTACAGCGTCTTTGTACGCAACCATACCAAGGAGGGTACCTTTCAGGCGCTGGAGGGCGATCTGGATCGTCTGGCGGCGCTGGGTACGGACATCATCTGGCTCATGCCTATCCATCCCATCGGGGAGGCAGGCCGCAAGGGGACGCTGGGAAGTCCTTACGCCATCCGGGACTTCCGAGGCATCAACCCGGAGTACGGCACGCTGGGGGACTTCATGCATCTGGTGGGGGAGATCCACAAGCGTGGCATGAAGTGCATCATCGACGTGGTGTATAACCACACCTCCCCGGATTCCATACTGGCCACCGGCCACCCGGAGTTCTTTCTCCGGGACGAGGCGGGGAATCCCACCCGTAAGGTGGCGGACTGGTCCGATGTAGTGGATCTGGATTACAGCAACCGTGAGCTGTGGAAGTACCAGATCGAGACTCTGAAAATTTGGGCGGAGATCGTGGACGGCTTCCGCTGCGACGTGGCCAGCGCCGTTCCTCTGGCCTTCTGGCGGGAGGCACGGGAGCAGGTGGAGCGGGTGCGCCCCGGCTGCATCTGGCTGGCCGAGAGCGTCCATGCCGCCCACACGATGGCCATGCGCCGGGCGGGCTACTACTGCGCCGCCGACACGGAGCTGTACGATGCCTTCGATATCACCTACGACTACGATATCTGGCCCTATTTCGAGGGCTGCTTCCAGCCCACCGGCACTCTCCGGGAGTATACGGCGCTGGTGAACTTTCAGGAGAGCGAGTACCCGGCGGGCTATGTGAAGTTGCGGTGCCTGGAGAACCACGACCAGCCCCGCTTTGCCTCCCGTGTGGACTCCGACGAGGCTCTGCGGAACTGGCTGGCGCTGCTGTACTTTGAAAAGGGAACCACCCTGCTTTACAGCGGACAGGAGTACGCCCCCCGCCACCGGGTGGATCTCTTTAACGCCGACGATGCCTACTGCGATATGCGGCTGGACCTCCAGCCCTATCTCAAGCAGCTGCGCCAGATGAAGCGCACCCTGCCCATGTCCGCCTGCTTCCAGCTGGAGGCGGTGGAGGAACGGGCTGTGGTGGGCCGCTATGACGGGCCGGAGGCCCGTGTTCGGGGCATCTTCGACCTGAAGAACGCCGGGGGCAGTGTGGCCGTAGATCTGCCCGACGGCACCTACACCGACCGCATCACCGGCCGGGAGGTCACCGTCTCCGGCGGCGCCTTCGATTTGGCGCAGGCCCCGGCGGTCATCGGCTGATTTGCCCCATCGGCACAAAAGCAGGCACTGCATCCCGGCAGAATTGGAGAATTTAACATTGACAATTCTGTAACACATGGTAAAATAAAAGCACATTGACGGGGTGTCTGCGCCCTGTCCGGATGACAGGACCCGTGCGGGCGGGGCGGAGGCTCCGCCCGCCGTTTCTGCACGGTTCTGTTAAAGAAAAGACGATCTATCATATCCCGAAACACAGAAAAGAGGAACGCTATGGCTATACCCTTCCAATATGAATCGGAATATAAGCGCAAGCTCTGCACCCCGGACGAGGCCGCCCGTGTGGTCAAGAGCGGTGACTGGCTGGATATCAGCATGGGCTGTGCCTTCCCGTCTCTGATGGATGCCGCCATTGCCAAACGCAAGGAGGAGCTCTACGGTGTGAAGATCCGTGGCTACCTGATCCAGCAGCCCATCCAGATGGTGGAGTGCGACCCCGGCCGGGAGCATTTTATCTACAACAGCTGGCATATGTCAGGCTATGAGCGCAAGCTCTGCGACCGGGGGATGTGCAGCTTCAACCCAATGGTGTTCCGGAATCTGGGGGCCTACTATCAGCACTTCCTGACGGTCAACGTGGCCATGATGTGCGTGACCCCCATGAACCAGCACGGCTACTTCAACTTCTCCCTGTCCAACGCCTCCGCCCGTGCGGTGCTGGATAAGGCGGATATCGTGATCCTGGAGATCAACGAGAATCTGCCGTGGGTCTACGGCGGCTTGGACGAGTGCATCCACATCGACGACGTGGATATGATCGTGGAGGGCCCCCATAACCCTCTGCCCAGTATACAAACCCCGCCGGCCTCGGAGGCGGAGACCCGCATTGCCGAGTTCGTGGTGGAGAACATGGACGACGGCGCCACCCTGCAGCTGGGCATCGGCTCGCTGCCCAACGCCGTGGGCCAGATGCTGGCCCAGTCCGATCTGCGGGATCTGGGCATCCACACGGAAATGCTGTGCGACTGCTATCTGGATATGTACCGGGCCGGAAAGATCACCAACAAGCGCAAGGACATCGACCGCTATAAGAGCGTGTTCGGCTTTGCCATCGGCTCCGAGGATCTGTACGACTGGGTGCGGGAGAATCCCGGCGTGGTGACCTACCCCATCTCCTACTGCAACGCTCCCAGTACCGTCCGGAACATCGAGAACTTTGTCTCCATCAACAACTGCATCTCCGTGGACCTGTACGGCCAGATCTGCGCCGAGAGCGCCGGTACCCGCCAGATCAGCGGCACCGGCGGTCAGCTGGACTTTCTGGAGGGGGCGGCGGTGTCCCCCGGCGGCAAGGCCTTCATCTGTCTGACATCCACCTTCACCGATAAGCAGGGGGAGATGGTCTCCCGCATCACACCGCTGTTGAATCCCGGCGACATCGTTACCGATCCCCGGAGTCTGGCTTACTACATCGTCACCGAGTACGGCGGCGTGAATCTGGTGGGCTGCAGCACATGGGAGCGGGCGGAGCGGCTCATCTCCGTGGCCCACCCCAAGTTCCGGGATGAGCTGGTTGAGCACGCCCGGCAGCAGGGCATCTGGATCCGTTCCAACAAGCGGTAATACCCCTATCATGAAAAAAAGCTGAGACCCGAAGTCGGGTCTCAGCTTTTTTCATCATGATGGCAGTATGTGCTTCTCCGGCTCCTTCTGATCCCGGAGGATCTGCTTTTGGTAGCGGTCTTCCTCGCTGAACACGCAGCCGCAGTACTTCTGCATATAAAAGCCCAGCGCACGGGCCTCCTGCTGTCCCTGCCGGAAGCCGGGGCGGAAGTCCCGGTACAGGAACCGGACACCGTACTCCCGGCCCATGCGCTCCGCTGTCTCCGCCAGCAGCTCATGGTTCTGGTAGGGGCTCACCAGCAGGGTGGTGGTGAAGCTGTCATAGCCGTTCCGGGCGGCATATTGGGCCGCTTGGGCCAGCCGCAGGGCATAGCACACGCTGCAGCGGTGGTCGATGTCCCCGCAGACCGCCCGGCAGAACTCCCGCAGGCCGTAATTCTCCTGCACGATAAGCTCCATGCCGATGCTGGGGGCGTAGGCCATCAGCGTGTCCCGCCGGGCCTTGTACTCCTGATAGGGGTGGATGTTTGGGTTATACCAGTAGGCCACCGGCTCGATGCCCTCGCTCCGCAGCTGCTGGATGCAGGAGACGGAGCAGGGAGCGCAGCAGGTGTGCATCAGTGTTTTTTCCATAGACGCTCCTTAATGCCAGCGAAAAGAGAGGGCTTTTCGGATCTTTTGCCGGGCCTTGCGCCCTGCTTCCTGCTGCCGGAGAGAAGCTGGGCCGTCAGATAGTGGTTGCGGACCTGCTGGAAGGGCTGGCGGGCGTAGGCATCGAAGAACTCCGCCCGCTGGGCCGCCTGCTTCACCGGGGAGGACAAGGCCGGATTGCCGGTCACGGCCTCCGACAGGGGCCGCAGCTCCCGCTTCAGGGGCAGCGTATCGAACACATGGGCGCCGTGGGGCGTGTTCACCAGCAGCAGGGAGACACCGCTGCGCTGCTCCTGGGGGTAGGCGTCCTTAGGCAGGCCGCAGAATGCTCCCAGCGACAGATCGCCGGGCCGGTCCACGGAGGCATAGGGACAGGTGTGACAGGCCGGGCGCAGGAAGAGGTTTCCGAAAAAGCCCCTGCCGAACTCGGACTTGGACAGAGGGGAGTCGAAGGTAGTGCCGTCGTCGAACCGTACCTGGAAGCGGCGCTCCCTCTGGCCGGGCAGCTTGCCGCAGAATTGGACGGCCACCGGCTGCTTGCGCTTGATGTAGGCCATGGACTGCACCAGCTTGGCCCATACGCCGGGGGAGCAGACGCCCCGACACAGCACGTCGCAGGTCAGCAGCTTCTCCGGGTGCTCTCCCAGATAGTGGTAAAGTCCGTCCACCTGACAGGGCGTACCGGAGAACAGCACAGGCCGCCCCCGATCCAGCTCCTGCCGCACCTGCTGATAGATGCCGGTGACGTCGCTCTGAACGGGCTTGGCTCCCCGGATGCGGGGCAGGTCCTCCTTGCGCTTTACCGCTTCATGGCGGACCCGCAGCTGGGCGTCCATCCCGGCACCGAACACCACGCCGCCGCCCTCCAGCACATAGTCCGCCAGCAGGGAGAATACACCCCCGCAGGTGGAGTTCTGCCGCACGGCATTGTCGGGGTTCCATGCGGCAAAGACCGCCGGCTCCGGATGGGCCTCCCGCTGGCGCAGCACCGGGCAGATGTGGGTGCAATGGCCGCACTGGATGCAGGCGTCCGTCACCGTGGGGTAGAGGAAGCCCTCCCGGTCGGGCAGCATATGGATGGCATTTTTGGGGCAGCCCTCGGCGCAGGCGGCGCAGCCGGTGCATTGACTGCGAGGGGGTAGCTGCGGAACGGTGTGATCGTTCATAGCGATGTCTCCCGTGATTCTTTTAGATGTTTCGTTTTTCTCCATTCTACCACGGGGAAGCAAAAATGACAAGAGCCCCTATTTCCAGCTATGCTGATTCCTGCGAGCAGAAACAGAGTGAGCCGCCGTGGCCCTCACGGCGGCTCATAGGAGAGAGATATGTATGTAGACCGCCGTATATGCAAGGCATATGCCGCGGGGATTTTTGAAAATGTGAGCGGAGCGGGGATAACCTGTCATACCCCGGCTTCGATCTTATACCCCTTGCCCCAGACCACCGTCACATAGCGGGGATTGCTGGGGTCTACCTCGATCTTCTCCCGGATGTGGCGGATATGGACTGCCACGGAGTTTTCGGCGGCGGGAGGCTCCCGCCAGACCCGGCGATAGATCTCCTGCGGAGAGAATACCTTGCAGGGATGCTGCATGAGGAATTTCAGAATGTCGTACTCCAGTGGGGTCAGGGACACCGGCTCATCGTTGACGGTGACGGCTCTGGCATCGTCGTCCAGCGTGATGCCGCCGACCTTGAGGGCTGCCGGGGAGGGAGGATTGAGATGGAGGTAGCGGCGGAGGTGGCAGCGAATACGCACCAGCAGCTCCGCCTGCTGAAAGGGCTTAGTGATATAATCATCGGCGCCAATGGTGAGCCCCAGGATATTTTCAGTGCTGTCAGTCCCGGAGGTCAGGAGGATCACCGGCAGGTCATGCATCTGCCGCAGCCGGGTGACGGTGGTAAGACCGTCCAGCCCCGGCAGCTTCGTGCCTAGCAGGGCCAGATGGATAGGCTGCTTGGACAGGATATTCAGCACCTCCCAACCGGTGCGGGCAGTGACCACCTGATAGCCCTCGGCGGTGAGACAGGCGGTCAGGGAGGAAACGATATCTTTTTCACCGTCACAGACGAGAATACGATACATGGAGAAAGACTCCTTTTTCAGAAACAGGTTGTCTCCGGCCAGAGCACCGACGACACCCAGCGTGAGGTTGACGAGGATACTGACGGTGGAGAGGACGAAGGCGGGCATGATGGCCATGGACATATCGAAGCAGGAGAAGCTGCCCCGGGAGGTGTCGTCGGTGCACGAAGATGTGCAGCAGACTCTGGTCATAGGTTTGGCTGCGGAGACTGCCGATGAGGTCGGCAATGACGGCGGACTCGTTCCGGGCGCAGATCAGCACGGCGTAGTTGTGGGGCGTGGCCTCCAGCGCCGCCGCCTTGGCAGCCTTGCGCTTGGCCAGCAGCCACGGAACGGGAATGTACAGGAACTGATAGGTATAGCAGACAAAGAAAACAACGGCGATGATGTAATTGGTCATTCGCAAAGTATCCATAAGGAAGCATCCTTTCTCTGTATGAAGATTCTATGTGTATTAGAGATTATAGTACACATAGGATACCATATGAGAGACAGGTTGTCAAGGACTGGGAAGTGATACTTTTGTCATGCTTCGGGCCGGGGAGAGACGGAGGAAAAAGTTCAAGATTTGTTCAAGAACTGGAAGGTGAAAAATGGTCATGCCGCATTGACGGCGGGGACGGTTCATTGTATAATAAACTGATTTAATGTGCGGAGGTATACCCTATTATGTGGATCGCAGATGGCTGGAAGGACTATGAGCTGCTGGACTGCGGCGGCGGAGAGAAGCTGGAGCGCTGGGATAAACAGATACTGGTGCGGCCGGACCCTCAGGCTATCTGGGAGACGGATCACAGCCATCCCGGCTGGCGGAGGGCCAACGGGCGGTACAGCCGTTCCTCCAGCGGCGGCGGCCACTGGGACAAAGGGAAGCTGCCGGAGAGCTGGCCCATCCACTATAAGGAGCTGACCTTTCAGGTCAAGCCCATGAATTTCAAGCATACGGGATTGTTCCCGGAGCAGGCGGCCAACTGGGACTTTGCCATGGAGCAGATTCGCCGGGCGGGACGGCCTATCCGGGTGCTGAACCTGTTCGCCTACACCGGTGGGGCCACGGTGGCCTGTGCCAAGGCGGGGGCCAGTGTGTGCCACGTGGATGCCGCCAAGGGAATGGTGGCGTGGGCCAAGGAGAACGCCCGGCTGACGGGCCTGCAGGAGGCCCCCATCCGCTGGATCGTGGATGACTGCGCCAAGTTCGTGGAGCGGGAAATTCGCCGGGGCAAGACCTATGACGCCATTATTATGGACCCGCCCAGCTATGGCCGGGGACCCGGCGGCGAGGTGTGGAAGCTGGAGGAGAACCTGTTCCCCTTTGTGAAGCTCTGCGCCCGTGTGCTGTCGGATAAGCCCCTGTTCGTGATCCTCAACTCCTACACCACGGGGCTGGCTCCGTCGGTGCTGGGGTACATTCTGCAGATGCTGGTGGGCAAGCGCTTCGGCGGCAGGGTGACGTGGGACGAGCTGGGCCTGCCGTGTACGCAGTCCGGTATGGCGCTGCCCTGCGGCGCTACCGGCCGTTGGACGGCGGAATAACAAGACTTATAAGAGCTAAGAGAGAAACAGCCGGTTGCAAGAGGAGAGTGCAATGAAGAAAAACAGGCTGGGCAGCGCCGAGGTGGGCAGCTGCATCTGCTACGGCCTCATGGCCCTTTTGCAGGTGGGGTGGCTGGCGGTGCTGCTGACGGCACAGCTGGTGCCGCCGGTGTGGGTGACGCTGATGGTGTACTGTGTGGCGCTGGCGCTGTTCCTACTGGGACAGACGCTGCGGGTGGTGCAGCTGCGGCGGGACGGACAGCCGGTGGGCTGGTCCGTGGTGCTGGGCGTGGCGGTGGCCTCCGTCTGGCTGTGGCAGATGCTGAAGGTCAGCCACGCCATTTGAGAACGAGTGAAAAGAGAACGCAGAATATGACCATGATCGAAACAAAGGACCTGACCTTCGCCTATCCGGCGGAGGAGGGCAAGCGGAGCGAGCCGGCGCTGCGGGGCGTGAGCCTTGGCATCGAGAAGGGCAGCTTCGTGGTGGTACTGGGGCATAACGGCTCCGGGAAATCCACCTTTGCCAAGCATATGAACGCCGTACTCCTGCCATCCGGCGGGGCGGTGTATGTAGAGGGGATGGATACCCATAACCAGGCGATGCTGCTGGAGATCCGGCGGCGGGTTGGCATGGTGTTCCAGAACCCGGATAACCAGATCGTCGCCAACGTGGTGGAGGAGGATGTGGCCTTTGCCCCGGAAAATCTGGGCGTTCCGCCGCAGGAAATTCGCCGGCGGGTGGACGATGCCTTGGCGGCGGTGGGCATGAGCGATTTTGCCCGCCATGCGCCGCACCTGCTCTCCGGCGGACAGAAGCAGCGGGTGGCTATTGCCGGCGTCATTGCCATGGAGCCGGAGTGCATCGTGCTGGACGAGGCCACGGCTATGCTGGACCCCCACGGACGGCGGGAGGTGCTGGACACCATCCATCGGCTGAACCGGGAGCGGGGCATGACGGTGGTGCTCATTACCCACCACATGGCGGAGGCCGAGGAGGCGGACCGTGTCATTGTGATGAACGACGGCGAGGCCGCCATGGACGGTACGCCCAGAGAGATTTTTGCACAGGTGGAGCGGCTCCATGAGCTGGGGCTGGCGGCACCGGACACGGTGGAGCTGATGCAGCGGCTGAACCGGCAGGGAGAGCACCTGCCGCTGACGGCCATCACGGTGGAGGAATGTGCGGATGCGCTGTACCGGCGGTTCGGCGCAGAAGGGAAGTAACGAATTGGAACCGATCATACGAATTGAGCAGCTCACCCATACTTACAGCGCCGGAACGCCCTTTCAGCGCAGCGCCGTGGATGGGGTAGAGCTGGATATCATGCCGGGGGAATTTTTAGGGGTCATCGGTCACACGGGCTCCGGAAAATCCACGCTGATCCAGCATCTCAACGGGCTGCTGAAGCCCACGCAGGGGCATATCTATCTCAACGGAAAGGACATCTGGGCGGACCCCAAGCAGATCCGACAGGTGCGCTTTCAGGTGGGGCTGGTGTTCCAGTATCCGGAGTACCAGCTGTTTGAAGAAACGGTGTATAAGGACATCGCCTTCGGTCCCGGCAACATGGGGCTTGATAAAGAGGAGATCGACCGCCGGGTGCGGGAATCAGCCCGGATGGTGGGCCTTGCGGAGGAGCTGCTGGAGAAGTCGCCCTTCGACCTTTCCGGCGGGCAGAAGCGCCGGGTGGCCATCGCCGGGGTCATGGCCATGGAACCCAAGGTGTTGATTCTGGACGAGCCCACGGCGGGGCTGGATCCCCGTGGCCGGGACGAAATTTTGGCGCAGATCCGGGCGTACCACGAGACGAAGCAGGCCACGGTGATCTTGGTGAGCCACAGCATGGAGGAAATTGCCCGGAACGTGGGGCGCATCGTGGTGATGCGGGATGCCCACGTCTATATGGACGGAACGCCCCGGCAGGTATTTGCACGGGCGGAGGAGCTGGAGCAGGCGGGACTGGATGTGCCGCAGGTGACGAAGATCGCCATGGCGCTGCGCAGGCGCGGCATGGACATCGACCCGGCGGTATATACCATCGAGGAGCTGGAGCAGGCGCTGCTGGCCCGGAGGGGAGGCGGCGAGAAATGCTGAAGGATATCACGCTGGGGCAGTTTTTCCCCGGCAATACCATCGTCCACCGGCTGGATCCCCGGACGAAGCTGATGGCGGTGATCTTGTACATCGTGGCGCTCTTTAATGCCAAGAGCCCCTTGACCTACGCCATTGTGGCGGCGGTGCTGGCGGTGTGCATCGTGGCCTCCCGTGTACCCATGAAGTCCCTGACACGGGGCCTCAAGCCCGTGTACGTCATTGTGGCGTTTACGGCGGTGATGAACATTTTCTTCACCGGCGGCACGGCGGTGGGCGAGGGGTGGCTGCTGGGCCATATCACCTATGAGGGCCTGACGGCGGCGATCTACATGGTGCTGCGGATCGTGATGCTCATTATGGGAACGTTTCTGCTGACATATACCACCAGTCCCATCGCCCTGACGGACGGACTGGAGAATTTGCTGGGGCCGCTGAAGAAGCTGCATCTGCCGGTGCATGAGCTGGCCATGATGATGTCCATTGCCCTGCGGTTTATCCCCACACTGATCGAAGAAACGGACAAAATTATGTCCGCTCAGAAGGCCAGAGGCGCCGACTTTGAGTCCGGGAACATCTTCCAGCGGGCCAAGGCACTGGTGCCTATTCTGGTGCCGCTGTTCATCAGCGCTTTCCGCCGGGCGGACGAGCTGGCCACGGCCATGGAGTGCCGGTGCTACCACGGCGGCGAGGGGCGGACGGCCCTGCACGTGCTGCGGTATCAGGCGGCGGATTTTGTGGTGCTGGCAGCCTTTGTGGCGCTGGCGGCGGGACTTATCGTGCTGAAGCATATGGGTATCTAAGGAGGTGCATCGTGCGGAACATCGCACTGATCCTGATGTATAACGGCACCGCCTACCACGGTTGGCAGGTGCAGAAAACGGAGATCACAGTGGCCCAGACGCTGGAACGGGGGCTCTCTATGGTGTGCGGCGAGCCGGTAAAATGTACCGGCTGCGGGCGCACCGACGCGGGGGTCCACGCCGAGCACTATGTGGCCAATTTCCGGACCTCCTCCCGGATCCCGGTGGACCGCATCCCCTTTGCGGTGAACACCCATATCCCGGAGGATATCGTGGTGAAGGCGGCCTATGAGGTGGCGGAGGATTTCAATGCCATCGGCTCCTGCATCAAGAAGGAGTATACCTATCGCATCTACAATTCACGCATCAAGAATCCCTTCTATGTGGATCGGGCGTATTTCTATCCCAAGCGGCTGGACGAGCAGGTGATGGACCGGGCGGCACGGGCCTTTGAAGGAACCCACGACTTTGCCGCCGTGCGGAGCGTCGGCACCAATGTGCGCAGCACCGTGCGGACCATCTACTACTGCCATGTGACCCGGAACGGGGAGCTGCTGGAATTGAAGGTATGCGCCAATGGTTTTTTGTATAATATGGTACGGGCCATTACCGGGACGGTGCTCTATGCGGCGGAGGGAAAGCTGAAGCCGGAGGATATCCCGGTGATCCTGGATTCCGGCAACCGGACGCTGGCGGGGCCAACGGCACCGCCGGGAGGATTGTACCTGACGAGGGTTTGGTATGAGGATGAGCGACTCAATGGATAAACGGGAATTTGATGGGGGCAATCCCCAGCAGGATGCGCCCCGGCGGGTACAGAAAAAGAGAATATGGACCCGTCGGCGGCTTTTGTGGCTGGGGATCGTGGCGGCGGTGCTGCTGGCGGCGGTGGCGGTGTCCCTGCTGTGGCAGCGGGGTACCTTTGACGGACTGCGCCGCAGCGTCATCTATGCCCGTGCGGAGAAGGACGAGAACGGCTGCGCCCAGCTATACCAGTATGCGGCAGACCGGGAGTATCGGTTCGTGTCCCTGTCCGGGTCGCTGGCGGCGGCCTCCAACAGCCGCATCCTGCTGATGGGTGAGGACGGACAGGTGCGATACAGCGAGAGCATCCTCTTCACCAACTGCACTGTGACCGGAAACGGCAAGTGGGCGGCGGTCTACGACGTCGGAGGCAGGGAGATCTATGTACTGGACACTCAGGGCGAGGTCTACCGGCTGACACTGGACGGCGACATTTTGGCAGCGGCTCTGAACCCCGGCGGCTATCTGGCCGTGACGGTAAATACCTCCGGCTATAAGGCGTCGGTGGAGGTGTACGACCCCAAGGGAGAGAAGGTATTTGCCTTCCACTCCGGGGATCAGTTTCTCATGACGGCGGCGGTATCCGCCGACAGCCGCCAGATGGCGGCGGTGACCATGGGACAGAAGGACGGCAGCTTTGTTAGCAGTCTGGCTCTGTACCGGCTGGGCCGGGAGGAGCGTTACGCAGAATGTCTTCTGCCGGAGAATGCCGTGGTATACGATCTGGGCGCAGTGGGCGGCAGCTACTGCGCCGTGACGGAAACGGGATTGCGGTTTGTGACCACCGGCGGCAAGCTGGCGGGGAGTTACAGCTATGACGGCGGATACCTCTACCGGTGCAGTCTGGACGGAGACGGCTACGCGGCTCTGCTGCTGGGACGGTATAAGTCCGGCAGTCAGGGCAGGCTAGTGACGGTGGACAGTCAGGGCCGGGAGCTGGCATCGCTGGATATCGACGAGGAGGTCATGAGCCTCTCCGCCGCAGGAAAGTATGTGGCGGTGCTGTATCAGGACCACCTGACCATTTATGATAAGGACTTGCAGGAATACGCCGTGCTGAAGGATGTCAGTGCGGCGGGGACGGTGCTGATGCGGAGCGACGGATCGGCGGTGCTGACAGGTGCGTCGGCGGCCAGCCTGTATCTGCCGTAAGCGGCCAAACAGGAGGAAATGCTTATGACATGGGCCATAGACGCCGTGCTGGCCGCCGTACTGGTGGGGCTGGTGTGGCTGGGTGCCAAGCGGGGCCTGATGAAGAGCCTTGCCGGCGTGATCAGCGTGGGAGCAGCGTTTTTCGGCGCCTCATGGTGCGCCAACCGCTTCGTGACGCCGGTGAGCCGGTGGCTGGAGCCGCTGCTGCGGGAGAGCATCCAGCAGAAGCTGTCCGGTCAGGACGGAGCCGATGCCGGAGAGCTGCTGTCGGCCTTCGCCTTCGATGCCCACAGTCTGGAGAAGATCCTGGAGGATGTGGCGCAGCGGGTGAAGGAGACCGGGGAGTCGGTGTTTTCCGCTGTGACGGAGAGCGTCAGCCACTCCATCGCCTACGGCATCGTGTACGCCGCCGCCTTTATTGCCATTCTGCTGGTGGTATGGCTGCTGCTCAAGCCATTGGATCTGGCGGGGAAGCTGCCGCTGGTGCGAACGGTGAACGCACTGGGCGGCGCTCTGCTGGGCTTTATATGGGCGGTGCTGCTGCTGTTTGCGGCGGTGTGGCTCATGCAGCGATTTAACTGGGTGGTGACGCCGGAGCTGATCCGGGACAGCATCCTATTGAAATTCTTTGCGGAAAACAATCCCATCGGTCTCATTGCAGCCCTGTGACGCCGGTGAAATCAACCCTGTAACGGAGGAGAATTATGCAACCTACACTTTGCTCCAAATGCAAGAAGAACGTAGCCGTGGTGTTTATCTCACGGATGAATGAAAAGGGAGAGCCTGTCAATGAGGGACTCTGCCTGAAGTGTGCCGCCCAGCTGGGTCTGCCGCAGGTGGAGGACATGATGAAGCGTATGGGCATCACCCCGGACGATCTGGAGAATCTCAACAGCGAGATGATGCAGGCCTTCGGCGGCGCCGAGGAGCTGGGGGACGTGGCGCGCAGGCCAACGAGGACGGCGACGAGGATGAGGAAAGCGGAAAGACCGCCACCTTCCCCTTCCTGAACCGGCTCTTCGGCGGCAACAACAATCCCCCGGCAGAGAAGGGAGAGACCCCGCAGCGGGAGACCGGCAAGGAGTCCCGCAAGGGCGAGAAGAAGCACAAGTATCTGGACAACTACTGCATCAACCTCAGCCGCCGGGCCAGAGAGGGCAAGCTGGACGCCGTTATCGGCCGGGAGGAGGAGATCCAGCGGGTGGTGCAGATCCTGAACCGCCGGCAGAAGAACAATCCCTGCCTCATCGGTGAACCCGGCGTGGGCAAGACTGCCATTGCCGAGGGACTGGCTCAGCGCATCGCCGCCGGGGAGGTCCCCTTCAAGCTGCGGGACAAGGAGGTCTACCTGCTGGATCTGACGGCTCTGGTGGCCGGTACCCAGTTCCGGGGACAGTTCGAGAGCCGCATGAAGGGGCTCATCGAGGAGATCCGCAAGCTGGGCAACGTCATTCTGGTCATCGACGAGGTACACAACATCGTGGGGGCCGGAGATGCCGAGGGCAGCATGAACGCCGCCAACATCCTCAAACCCGCCCTGTCCCGTGGAGAGATTCAGGTCATCGGAGCCACCACCTTCAACGAATACCGCAAGTATATCGAGAAGGACACGGCGTTGGAGCGGCGCTTCCAGCCGGTGACGGTGGCGGAGCCCAGCATCGAGGACACGCTGAAGATCCTCAAGGGCATTGCCCACTACTATGAGACGTACCACGGGGTGTCTATCCCGGAGGGCGTGCTGCGGCAGGCGGTGCTGCTGTCGGAGCGGTATATCACCGACCGGTTCCTGCCGGACAAGGCCATTGACCTCATCGACGAGGCCTGCTCGGATCTGAACCTGAAGGATCCTACCATCAACCGCCGGATGGAGGTGAAGCGGGATCTGGAGAACGTGACCTTCGAGCGGGAGACCCTCATGTCTGCCGAGGCCCCGGAGGGGGAGGAGGTGACGGAGGAGCAGCTGGATCAGCGCTATGCCCGCATCGCAGAGCTGCGGAGTCAGGAGATGCGCCTGCAGGAGGAGTTGACAGAGCTGGAGAAGAAGGGCGCACCACAGGTGACCATGGAGAACATCGCACGGGTCATCGAGATGTGGACCAAGATCCCCGCCAGCAAGATCAAGGAAGAAGAGTTCAAGCGTCTGGCGGAGCTGGATGTGCGGCTGAAGCAGCATATCGTGGGGCAGGACGAGGCTGTGGATGCGGTGTCGGCGGCCATTCGGCGCAGCCGGGTAGGCATCTCCCCCAAGCACAAGCCGGTGAGCTTCATTTTCGTGGGCAGTACCGGCGTGGGCAAGACGGAGCTGGTGAAGCAGCTGGCAGACGATCTGTTCGATTCACCGGATTCTCTGATCCGGCTGGATATGTCGGAGTTTATGGAGAAGCACTCCGTGTCTCGGCTGGTGGGTTCGCCTCCGGGCTATGTGGGCTATGACGAGGCGGGGCAGCTGACGGAGAAGATCCGGCGCAAGCCCTACTCCGTGGTGCTGTTCGACGAGATCGAAAAGGCCCATCCGGACGTGCTGAACATCCTGCTGCAAATTCTGGATGACGGCGAGGTCACGGATGCCCACGGGCGGAAGGTGAACTTCGAGAACACCGTCACTGTTATGACCTCCAATGCCGGGTCCGGCAAGGCGGCGGGCGCTGTGGGCTTCGGCCGCAGCGCAGACGATCAGGATAAGGAGCGGGTGATGAAGGCCCTGCAGGAGTTCCTGCGGCCGGAGTTTATCAACCGTGTGGACGAGATCGTATATTTCCACCAGCTGACGGAGGAGAACTTCCGGGGCATCGCCGGGATCATGCTGGAGGAACTGAAGACCGTGCCAATGACCATGAGGTCATCTGCGCCAAGAAGGGCATCGTGCCGGCGGAGTCCCACTGCGGTGCGTTCCGCTACGATCCCCTGAAGCGGGTGCCGCCCCGTCCGGCGAAGCTGGAGACGGAGGAGCTGCGGCAGGAGGATTTCCAACTATAAGAGAAAGCCCGGAAGCTTTGCTTCCGGGCTTTTGCGTGAGAGTCAGACGATATCGTAGAGCTGGCTCAGGTCAGTGATGCGGTAGTCGATGTGGAGATTCTCCGGCAGGGCGGTGCCGTGGGGGTCGTACCAGCAGCAGGGGATGCCGGCGTTGTTGGCGCCCCGGATATCGCTGGAGGGGGAGTCACCGATGAGCAGGCAATTCTCCCGTGTGATACCGGGGATGTGGGCGAAAACATAGTCGAAGTAGGCTCGGCTGGGCTTGCTGGCCCCGGCATCCTCGGAGATGAAGGCGTCGGTGATATAGGGGGCCACGGCGCTGCGGTGCAGGCGGCTGCGCTGGACGGAGGCCACGGCATTGGTGACGATATAGAGACGGTGGGTCCGGGACAGGGTGCGGCAGACCTCCTCGGCGTGGGACAGAAGAAGCGTGCTCTCCCCCAGCGCTGTCAGGTGGATGCGGTTGCAAAGGGCGGGGTCACGATCCAGCGCCATGGCCTCCAGGAAACGGCGAAAGCGTTCTACCACCAGAAAATCCTTGGTACACTCGCCCCGGTCAAAAGCGGCCCACATGGCGTTGTTACAGCGCTCGTAGAGGGCAAAGGTCTCATCGGTGTCGGGGATATCGCACTGCCGGCAGACGGTGTGGAAGGCATTGCGGTTAGCGGCATCGAAATCGTACAAAGCGTTGAAAAAAGTTGAAAATAAGGAAAAAAGTCGTTGACAAGGGGAGGGGAGTGTGGTAAAGTAAACAAGCTGTTCGCCGGGAGGTGAGCGGCGGGGACCGAAGCGAAAAAGTTTGAAAAGAGCCGAAAAAAGTTCTTGACAAACGCCCTCGTGAGTGGTATCCTAAATAAGCTGTCCGCAAGGACGGCAACCATAAAGGC
>VOFI01001078.1_pt1 | contig 16001 bp, 20 predicted proteins | sample 5384131 | NCBI WGS metagenome assembly VOFI01 (sample SAMN12384728, study PRJNA508395) | human gut metagenome | isolation source: healthy gut H | host: Homo sapiens
CGCGGCATCGCCGCTGTTTGCGGTAAGTTCGGGTGCAGCCGTTACAGTACCGTTGTCTGCAATGATGGCGTCACATTCCGAGTGGCCTGTGCAGCGCGTGTTGCCAACGATACGCGAGCGGTAAGCCTGATGAGAATTTCCCTTGGCAACAGAACGGGAAATGAGGTCCACGCCAGAGTCCTCTCCGTCGAGAAAAACTTCAAATCAGTTCGCGCCTGCTGGCTGCCCTCAGTGAGGAGCCGCTCACGGATATACAGCTTTGCACCTGCGGCCAGGGTGGCGCGGGTGGTGCGTGGTGTCATCCACGCCGCCGAGCTGCGAGGTGTCCATTTCCAGTATGGCGCCCTCTGCGAGCGTGGCTTCCGTTACGGGGTCAATGCTGCGTTTGCCGCCGCCGCCGCCCGTACCGATATGCTTTTCCAGATACACGACGTGAGCGTCCCGTCCCAGAAAAAACCGGTGGATTCCGTTGTGGCGGGCGGGTTCTCCGTCGTCGGTGTGCACACCGCAGCCAGCGACAATGGTCACGTCGGCGCCGTCACCCACAAAAAAGTCGTTGTAAACCAGATCATCAACATCTCCGTGAGTCACACAGGCGGGAATGGAAACGCTTTCGCCTTTTGTGCCGGGCAGAATGCGGATATCCAAGCCGGGGACGTCGGTTTTGATTCTATTTTAATATGCGCGGTGGACTGCCGCCCTGCGCATTGGCCGTTTTCACGAATGTTGAACGCGCCGTTGAAAGAGCCGGCCCAGTCCGAAACGATGCCGAGCAATTTTTCAGTGATGCCGTTCATTGTTTTCCAACCTCCTTGTTGGGACATTGCGTGCAGCCGGCTGCGCCGTCCAATAACCCGGGCAGCACCAAGGCACGCGGTCCGGCCTGCTGTACTACACCGTCGGCAATGACTACGATTTCATCCGCGATGGCGAGAATGCGTTCCTGATGTGAAATAATGACAAGCGAACCGTCCAGATGGCTGCGTAAGTCGCGAAAACGTCGATAAGCCCGGTGAAGCTCCACAGGTCAATACCTGCTTCCGGCTCGTCGAACAGCATGCGAAAGAGCGCCTCCTGCGGCCAGTTCCACGAGGTCGCGCACGGTGAGTCCTTTGAATCGGACGGGCGTCTGAATGCATAACCCACGCCGCAGCGTGCGCGTTGGGTAACGTCAAGCGAGTAATGTCTTTTTCCGTCCAGGAATATCTGCCCGGATGTGGGTGTTCCAGCCCGGCGATCAGCTTCGCCAGCGTTGTTTTCCCGCCGCCGTTGGGGCCTGTGAGCACGACAAGTTTTCCGTCCGGAATAGCGAGGTCCATACCTTTGATAATTTGTCCGCCTTCCGGTGGCTGCCATGTGAGTTTTGATAATTTCAGCATACTATGAATATTCCCTCCTGAAGCCGGTTGAGCATATAATCGCGGCAGAATACTTCGTCGATGATGATGTGGAAAACGCTTTCTATACTATTATACTCCACTTTGGCAAAATGACAAGACTTAAATGAAAGATTGTTCAGATAAAAAAAATGAAGAAAACTGGCAGAAGTGAAGCAGATGCGGTTGAGATAGAGCCGTCGATAACAGCGCTGTGGTATAATAACCTCAGGCCCGCCGCTTACGCGGCTGTGCACATTTTATGCGCTGATGCACTTTCGCGTATAGAGTTGAAAACATTGAATCATGCAAACCGCAGCGGGTGCGGTTTCGTTGTGGCAGCCGCTTCGCAGCGTTCATGATATAATGATTCCACTACCGCCGTGTCGTGTTCGCTGTTTCCCGGCCAGAGCGCGTCAGGCCGCTGTATATGATTTTTATAAAAGCAGAAAAGGAGCCGCCATGAAAGATATCGTCATCTCCGGCGCCCGAGAGGGCAATTTGAAAAATATCTCTCTGCAGATACCACGGGAGAAGCTTGTGGTACTCACGGGCGTGTCCGGTTCAGGAAAATCCACGTTGCTGATCGATGTACTGTTCAATGAATGCCAGCGGCAGTATCTGGAGGCGATGGACTTGCAGGGAACTGAAAGCCTCAGGTGGAAAGCATCCGAGGCGTTTCTCCGGCCGTGTGCATCACGCAGCGCGGGGCGAATCGAAACCCACGGTCCACTGTGGGCACTGTCACGAACATTTATACGGAACTGCGCATGCTGTACGAAAAGCTGGCGGTACGCAATTGTCCGCATTGCGGAGTTGCCATTTGCGCGGCGGACTGCTTTGAAACCACGGGAAAAGCGCGGCGGAGATTTTTTTATCATATGGACTGCTGTGTATGCGGCAAACGCATGGATAAGCTGACGCGCACGCAGTTTTCCTATAACACCAAAGAAGGGGCATGTCCTGAATGTCAGGGGCTTGGCCAGACACTCAAGGTGGACCGAACGGGGCGGTGGATGAGCGGCGTTCTCTGGAGGATGGCGCTGTGCGTTTTGGGCACAGAAATACGCTGAATACCAGACGGCTGCGTTTTATGCGGCTCTGCGGCATTATGGGCTCCCTGTACAGCCGGGGACGGTAGTCGAAGCATACAGCGATCTGCAAAAGGCAGTGCTGTATGAGGCTGCGCTGCAAGAAACGTTTCCGAATATAGCCGTGCCGAAAACTGTCGCGCAGGGCAGGTTTGAGGGCGTGGAACCGATGCTTTGGAGGCAAAAGGGCGGCGACGCTAAGGGGATGGAGGGGTATTTCCTTCATACGCCGTGCCGCGCGTGCGGCGGCGAGCGGTTGAATCCTCTGAGCCGCGGCGCCGCTGTGCGGGACGTGCGTCTGCCGCAGCTTTCTGCGCTTTCGCTGGATGAGCTTCGCAGGTGGCTTGAAAAGTTGGAGCAGGAGCTGCCTTCCGCGCATCAAAAACTGGTGGAGCCGTATTTGCTGGATCTGCAGACAAAGCTTCGGCGCTTGTCGGACGTTGGTTTGGGATATCTTTCGCTGGAGCGGCAGGCGGGAACACTTTCAGGCGGTGAAACGCAGCGCCTGCGGTTGGCCGCGGCGTTGGACTCGGACATCACAGGGGATATTTATATGCTGGACGAGCCGACGGTGGGCCTACCCGCAGGATACGCAGGGTATGATCGATGTTTTGAAACAGCTGCGTGACAACGGCAATACTGTACTGGTGATCGAGCATGACCCGGATGTAATGCGCGCTGCGGACCATATCATCGACATTGGGCCGGGTGCGGGCCGGCATGGCGGACAGGTTGTCGGCAGCGGCACGCTGGAAGAGCTGGCAGCGCAGCCTGATTCTGTCACGGGCGCCTGGTTGGCGAGGCATCAGCCGCAAAAGCGGACGCCTCGGGCGGGGGACGGCAGAAGGGTGAAGATAAGGAACGCCTGCCTGCACAATCTGCAAAATGTGGATGCGGAATTTCCGGTCCGCTGTCTTTCTGCGGTGACAGGGGGTGTCCGGTTCCGGAAAGTCCCTCGCTGGTATTCGGCGTGCTGGCGGACGAGAGGGAACAGCGTACACATGTTGCGGGGCTGGAACATTTCAGCCGTGTGGTGGTTATTGAACAGGAGGCGCTTGTCCGCATGCGCCGCTCCAATGTAGCGACCTATACAGGGCTGTATTCTGATATCCGCAGCTTGTTCGCGGCAACGCCGCAGGCCAAAAAAAGCTGGGATTGGGAGCAGGGGCTTTTTCCTTTAATACAAAAAGGGGGCCGATGTGAGACGTGCGAAGGACTGGGCGTTGTTCCAAACAATTTGTTGTTTTTCGCGGATACGGAAATCACATGCCCGGTGTGCGGCGGCAGGCGCTTCGGCGAAAAGGTTTTGTCTGTTCGGTGGAACGGGAAAAATATTTCCGATATACTGTCGCTTTCCGTGGAAGAGGCAATGGAGATGTTTGCCGCAGAGCGTAGGTTGGCGGCGCGGCTGCACACGTTGTGCAGTGCGGGGTTGGGCTATTTGGAGTTGGGGCAAACGCTCACGACATTGTCCGGCGGAGAAGGCCAGCGTCTGAAGCTGGCAAAGGAACTGATGGAGCAGGCACAGAACAATGTATTGTATTTAATGGATGAGCCGACCGTAGGCCTGCATCCGCTTGCGGGGTGGACGGAGGACGGGCCGTGTTTTCGGGGACGCCTCAGGAGCTGGCTGCCTGTACGGAGTCTGCAACAGGACGTTTTTTGAAGGCTGGTAGCCTTGAATAAGCTAAAACGAACGCTCCGGCGCGCATTGCCGGGGGCGTTCGTTTTGCGTCTCCTCAAATGTGTATATGGGGGGTTTTGAAAAATAGCGGCCTTTGTTCAAAGTGTGGTAAGCAGATATTGATAAGCCTTTTTTCCAAAAAGTGAAATCGACCGCGTCAATATAATATTGCTCCAAAGCGTCATGGCATTCTTTGGCTTCCTTCTGAATGGAAGAAGCCTGTGCGAACAGCTCATCCACGGCGCGCTTATTGAAGTGCAGGCGCTTGCGGCGCAGCTTCAACCCTTCCTTGTTGCAGAAGCGTGTGCAGTGGATGGTGCGTTGGCCGGAAAACTGTATCGGATGATATGAGTTGCTGGTGACAAAGCAAAGACGCAGTGCGGGAATGAACAGATGCTCGATTTTTTCGTATGGGCTCATGGAACAATAACAGGTTACGATGTTGTGTCCTTTTTGCAGCGCCTCCTCCCGCAATGCGTAGAGCAATGTGCGGCTGGCGGCGCCGTATTCGTCATCCAGTACTACGATCGTGTCTGCAAGCTTTGCAATCGTATTACTGTAAAAAATTATCCCTTGTAAAGTCAATGCGCTTAACAGTCTGATTTCTTCGTGCGGAGCCTCTCCGGAGGAAGAAATGTAACGGCGGGAAAGTGTGCCTGCAAACGCGCGCGCCTTTGCGGTGTCCGTACAGGACAAAGCGACGCGCATGCTGTCCTGCAGCAGGCTGCCGGCAGCAGTGATATAACGTGTGGCGCGCTCGACCAATGCCTTGTTTTGCCGGAAGAGGCTGATGATCTCGCTTCGATGCGCTTGAAGTTTGTGACGGTCTACTGCACGGTACAGAGACACGATATCCTCGAACGCGACAGGATATACAGGCTCCAGCACATGCGGCGCGGTTCATAAACACACTTTTTAAATGAATGGAGGGTAAAGCGGCCGATAGGATGAGCGGCTCTGCAAATTTTGAATGCGTTGATGCTGGAAGGTGAAACAGCTTTACATGCGATCAGGGCGCTAAATGGATGCAATACTTTTTACCAGGTTAAAAACCGCATTGGTCAATATGGTGTTTATTGCTTCAACGCAGGCGTTGCTTTTGCCGGCTGCAGACAGGTATACTTTGATTTTGGGCTCAGTGCCGGATGGATTGATTATCAATTTGTTTTGGCCTTTCAGGTGATACTCCAACACATCGGCACAAGGCAATCCGGTATTTTCCGCGCGGCAGCCGTCTTTTCCGTCGGGGGACTGCGTTATCGATGCCCGCGGCCGTACTGGCTGGAGGTGAAACGGTTATGGCTACGCGGGCGGGTTGTGAGATAAGGGAAACACCAAACAGCGCAGGGTGTGACAAGCATACCCTGCGCTGTTTTCTGATGCTGTTTTCATCAAACCAGATGCTCTTCAAACCGCTGTATGCTTTCGTTTTTACCGACCACGACGATGATATCATCCACCGCAAAAACATGAGCGGGATTGATGTCAGTCATCGTCTGTTCGCCGCGCTCAATGGCTATGATGTTTAACCCGAATTTGCGGCGCAGATCGGCCTCTTGTACGCTGCGGCCAACGAGCTTTTGCGTGATGCGTATCTCCGATATCTCAATATTACTGTTGAGAGATATATAATCCAGCACGCTGCTGGAAAGCAGGCGCTTGGCAAGGCGCAGCGCCATGTCGCGCCTCAGGGTAGATGACCTCCGCGCCGATTTTTTCCAGTACCGCGCCCTGATCTTCGCTGATCGCTTTGGCGATGACATTGGGCACGCCCAGACTTACGACATTGAGCGTGGTGAGGATGCTGGTGTCGATTTTTTCACCGATACATACGACGACGGTGTCGCAGTTTTGAATGCCGGCTTCCTCCAGCGTCTCGCGGCCCAGATCGTGCGCGACAAATGCGTGTTCGGTGTATTGGCGCAGCTCGCGCACCTTTGCCTCGCTGCTGTCGATGATCATTACGTCTTTGCCAGCGGTAGCCAGGCTTTTGGCCAGCGCCGTGCCGAAGCGTCCCAACCCGATGATGCCGTAGGACGCGGAATCATTATTTTTTGCCATGCTTTTCTCCTTATCCAATGGTGATGGTTTCTTCTGAATACCAGACGTGCTGCTCCGTTCGGAAGGCCCAAAGCGAGGCCACAGTCAACGGGCCGATACGTCCGGTGTACATGATCAATATGACGATCAGTTTGCTGGCGGGCTGGAGCTGCGGCGTAATGCCTGTGGACAGGCCCACCGTACCGAAAGCGGATGTCGCTTCAAATAAGAGCTGCAGAAATGTGAGGTCTGGCTCCAGAAGACACAGGATGAACGTGCCGCCGCATACGACGAACGCAGACAGCAGCGTGACGATAAAAGCTTTTTGGACGACTTCTCCGGCCACAGTGCGCCGGAACGCCGTGGGCATCCGCCCGGTAGCCGCGCTGCGCGTCGCCTGCAGAAGAGCGAACAGCGTAGTGGTTTTTATGCCGCCTCCGGTGGAGCCGGGCGACGCGCCTACGAACATGAGAAGGATCAAAACAAACAGGCCGGCGTCAGTGAACGAACCGATCGGATAGGTGGAAAAACCGGCCGTTCTAGCCGAAACGCTCTGAAAGAATGCGCCCAGCCATGTGACGTTTTCCGTCGCTTTCAAAAGCAGCGTGCCCAGAAGGATCAATACCGCGCTCATCACGATGACGACTTTGGAGTGCAGAGCTAGCGCGCGGAACGAACGCTTTTTTAAGATGTCGAGGATAACCAGAAAACCCAATCCGCCGAAAATGATCAGCCCAGCGGTGGTTAAGTTGAGCAGTAAATTGTTCTGATAAGGGATCAGATTTTGCAGCCCGCCGAGAATGTCAAAGCCGGAGTTGTTGAACGCGGCAATGGAATGAAATATGCTGATGCCTATGGCTTCCAGCGGAGGATGATCCTGTACGAAAACCAGAAAGCTCAACAGCGCGCCCGCACCTTCGAAGCACAGTGTCATGAGCAGAATGGATTTGACAAGCCGTACGATGCCTTTTCCGTTTTCCATATTCATGGCTTCACGCACCAGTAAACGGCTTTTGAAACCTACGCGTTTGCCTGCTACCAGAATGAAACCGACGCCTACAGAAGTAACGCCCAGACCGCCGACCTGGATGAGCAGCGCAACGATTGTACGCCCGAACACGGTGAAATGATCCGCCGTGTCGATGGCGATGAGCCCTGTAACACAGACCGCGCTGGTGGAAGTGAACAGTGCATCAATGGGGGTGACCTGCGCGCCGTCTCGAACAGATACAGGAAGCAGCGAAACCTGCGGCAATCAGGCGGCCCGGAGGCTGCCTTTTGATGAAATTCATTTATTTGACCTTGCTTTCACAAAATATTTTACGGAATGTTTTGCGGAAATGATCACGCCTCCTGTGAGGAGAGCAGCCAGATCGCTCCGCCGCCCAAGGCAAGTGAAAAAAGGCACATAAGCCATTGCGGGACGGAAACAGGGAAGCCGGGAAACAATTCCGGCAGAGAACCCAGCACAAAGCCTAAAATCAGCAGATAGGTTTGCTGCGGATGCTTTTCCATGGCGCGTTCCAGCAGCTTAGTCGTTAGTATAATCCCCAAAAGCACGCCCGCACCAAGAGGGAGCAGATAGGGCAGATAAAGGCGGCTGATGGATTGGATGACTGTATTGTACATGTCCATCATGAGAAGAAGATAAGATACGCTGATGCCCGGAAGAACAAGTGCAACAGCCGCGACCAGGCCGGCGCAGATCAAAAACAGCGCGCCGGGATTTTCCGCTCTGGAGGCGTCTGCTGCTGGCAGAATGGAAAATAATGCAACGGCGCTGAAACCGACCACGAGAAACACGGGGAGCCGCCAGGAGACGCTGTGTATCTGTGCTTTTTTCAGCATCATCGGCGTGCTTCCCGCCACCGCGCCGATGAAAAACCAGCGGAGCACGAGAGGATAACGCTCCAGCAGGTAAAGCAGCGGATTGGCGAACAGCAGCATCCCGGCACCGCCTCCCAGAGCAAATAGAAGCAGAAACAAGGCATTCCTTTTTTACAGGCAAAAAGGAACTCACCGAAGTGATGAGTTTGTCGTATATACCCAGGATCATTGCCATGGAACCGCCGCTTACGCCGGGCACAAGCATCGTGCCCCCCACACACAGCCCTTTCAAAAATATTTTCAACCAGTTTTCTTTCATAAGCCTCCTTGTTTTCAGCGGTTCCAGTTTGGAAAAGGCACAGCCAGCGCCTCACAGGCGCGGGCCATGCCCTTTTCAGTGTCCGCCCTTTCAGGGAAAGATTTCCCTGAAAGTCGGCGGACGGAAAATCCGCGAATTGCAGACAGTATAGCGAACCTCTTTATGCAATGTCAATGAAGATAGGCTTTTTTTAACGAAGCCTTTACGGAGAGACGTTTGAACGGCATTCAAAACAAAAACAATCTGTCTCGGCACGTTACCATTTAAAAACTCCGAGCCACTTGCTATACAGCGTTTGGCTCGGAGTTGGAAATGTGTGGTTTTCGCTTTTTTATGCTGTAGAGGCGGATATTAGAGACGGATATCGGGCCAGACATCTGTGCCGCACAGAGCTGAGGCTACACCGAGATACGAACAGATCGTGGCCGCAACAGCACCGAATCCATCAATGGTTCCCAGTGCGGTGTCCGGTGTTACTTCCTTGCCATATAGCAGAAATGGAACATATTCTCGAGTGTGATCGGTTGTTCTTGTGTAGGCCGGGTCGCATCCGTGATCTGCTGTAATGATGAAAAGGTCTTCGCTGCGCAGCATGGGAAGAAGATGCCCTAAGGTTTTGTCAAAGGAGGAAGCGGCCTCTGCATATCCATCGATATCTCTTCGATGGCCATATAACATATCAAAATCCACAAGGTTTATAAAAGCGAGACCATCAAAGTCCGTAGTAACGAGATTCAACAGACGTTGTTGTCCATCTGCGTTACCGCTGGTGGGAAAACTCTTGGTGATGCCGCTGCCAGCAAAAATGTCATTGATTTTCCCTACGGCAATGACGTCTTTTCCGGCTGCAGACAAGTAGTTCAGCATTGTTCTGCCGGGAGGTAGCAGAGAATAGTCGTGGCGGCGCGGCGTACGCCGAAAATCTTTTCGGCAGGTCCCTTCAAACGGCCGCGCAATCACGCGGCCTACGCCGTGTTCTCCAACAAGTATCGAGCGTGCGGCACGGCAGTATTCGTAAAGCTGGTCTACTGGGACGATCGTCTCATTCGCAGCGATTTGAAATACGGAGTCTGCTGATGTATATACAATGAGTGAGCCGGTACGCAGGTGTTCCTCGCCGAAGTCCTTGAGGACTTCGGTACCGGAATACGGTTTATTGCACAACACGGAACGGCCGGTGCGTTGTTCAAATTTTTGGATGATCTCCGGTGGGAATCCGTGAGGGTAAGTAGGGAGAGGAGATGAGCTTTCCAATCCCGCAAGCTCCCAGTGCCCGATGGTTGTATCCTTTCCCATAGAGCGCTCGCGAAGACGGCCAAAAGCTCCCAGAGGTTTAGGGAAGGAGGGGAGAAAATCGATCCCATCCAGATTGAATAGTCCAAGTGCGCGCAGGTTAGGACAGTTAAAGCTGCTGCTCTGGGCAATGGAACGCAGCGTGTTGACTCCGTAATCGCCGAAGCTGGCGGCATCCGGTTCCTCTCCAACGCCAAAGGAATCAAGAACGACCAGAAAAACGCGTTTAGCCATGAAAAAACCTCCTTAAGGAAAATATCCCCGTGCAATGTGCGCGGGCTTTATACCTGATACAATGTCACGCCCCGTTCCTGCAAGATGTTTCGCCATTCGGGAGAAAGGCCGGTGTCCGTTATGACGATGTCAATGTCTTCCAAATCGCAAAAATAGGCGGAACGAACCACGCCGAACTTGCTTGAATCTGCTACGAGGATATGCTGTTTGGCAGACTGCAGAATAGCACGCTTGATCGGCACTTCATAACTGTTGGCGCAACTGATGCCCAAATCTTCATGAATACCTGCAGCTGAGATGAAAAGTTTGTTGGCACGAATGCTGCGGATGAAATTGACACCGTCTTCTCCAGCAAACAGCTGCGTTCGAGGATAATAGTATCCGCCGGCCAGGGCAATGTTCACATGAGGGAGACGGCACAACCTCTCCAGTGTGTTACGGGTGAAACACAGTGCCTCGAAATCCATTTCCGGAGGAATCGCCATCGCAATCTGCTCTGTGGTGGTGCCGGTGTCAAAAATCACGCAGTCTCCGGGAACGATCATTGTGGCGGCAAAACGTCCGATTAGTTTTTTTACTTCGTTTTGCACCTGCGTTTCATTCAGCAAGTCGTATTCCTTATCCAAAACCTGAACAGTGTTCCCGGAATTAGAGACCAAAACACCGTTTACGTTTTTTACAAGCCCGCTTTTTTCAACAGCGGCAAGGTCCCGCCGCACGGTCATCTCGGATACATGCAACAGCTGCGCGATTTCTTTAATGGGGATGTAGCCGCGCGAATTTATAATCTCTACCAGACGGCTCATCCGCATTTCTTTTTTGCCCATTTCAGAAGCCTCCTATGCTTCATTTTGTAATAAATAATAACACTATTTTCATAGAAATTCCATAATGTTAGATATTTAAATCTAAAATTTAACATTTTGGCCGCGAAATGAGAAAATATAGGGCGATATACCAAAATGAAAAACTCATTTCTTATTAAAATGTTAGAAAATTGTCACATGCACTTGCTAATGAAAAAAACAATGCGTATAATTGTGGCAAAGAAACAAAACATTTTCGGAAAGGAGGTTTTTTTATGGAAAAAACGGAGATATTAGCGCGCGTAGACCATACAGCTTTAAAATCAACTGCTACATGGGAGGATATCCGTCTTCTATGTGAAGAAGCGGTTGAATATAAAACAGCTTCGGTCTGCATTCCCCCGTCCTATTTAAAACGGGCGCGCGCAGCTTTCCCGCAACTGAATCTATGTACAGTGATTGGATTTCCACTGGGCTACAGCACGACGGCGAGCAAAGTCTTTGAAACGAAAGACGCCGTTACACACGGTGCAGATGAGATCGACATGGTGGTTAATCTGGGCGATGTAAAAAATGGGAATTTCGAGGAGGTGACCGCTGAGATCATGGCGGTTCGGGAGGCGGCGCAGGGGCGTCTGCTGAAAGTAATCGTTGAAACATGTTATCTCACTAGAGAGGAAAAAATACGCATTTGTAAATGCGTGACGGACGCTAAGGCGGATTATATCAAAACGTCCACTGGCTTTGGTTCTGCAGGCGCACAGTTGGAGGATATCGAGCTGTTCCGCGAACATATTGGCAGCGATGTGAAAATCAAAGCAGCAGGGGGAATACGCACCCAAGAGGCGATGGAAGCATTTTGCCAAGCAGGCTGCAGCCGTATCGGATGCAGTGCAGCCATAAAGGCACTATGCGGCAAATAAAAGTTGTGCAAGGATTTTTGAAGTGCTGTGAAAAATGTTATCTATAAAAGAAAGGTAGTGTCTGTTATGGAATTGGAAAAGGGTATGATGTATCACATTCGCTTGAAAAAAGGCGACGTGGGGCGCTATGTATTGCTTCCCGGAGACCCGTTCCGCACAGATCTGATTGCTACATACTTTGATGAACCGAAATTGATTGCACATAATCGGGAGCACAAAACATGGGTCGGCAAACTGGACGGAGTCCCGGTGGCGGTTACGTCTACTGGTATGGGCTGTCCTTCTGCCGCCATTGCGTTGGAAGAATTGATCAAGTGCGGCGCGGATACTTTTATCCGGGTGGGAACGGCAGGGCGAGTTTGCGACGCAGCCTTTGATGAAACACTGGATGGTGTTATCAATACGGCTGCGGTGCGGGATGAGGGTACGACGATTCATTATATTCCCATTGAGTATCCGGCGGTGGCGGACAGACACCTTGTAGACGCACTGGCGGTGGCGGCCGAAAATCTTGGGTATCACTATGCGGAGGGAATCACACAGTCTAAGGATTCTTTCTATGGGCAGCACGAACCGGAAAACATGCCGGCAGAGGCGCGCTTGAAAGAGCGATGGGAAGCATGGCGCCGCGGCAATGTAATGACGTCTGAGATGGAAGCGGCTGCGCTATTTGTAATTTCTTCCATCCGCGGATGTCGTGCTGCATCAATTATGTCGTTTGGGGATATGAAAAAAACAGTTGAAGTAGCGCGCGACGCGCTGAAGATTCTGATTCGTCAGGACGCTGAGAAGAAATAGGCTCAGAAAGGGGTGTTCGTAATGGCTTTTGATAAGCATGCGTCGCCGGATACAAAACAGTATCATATTCAGGTGGCGCGCGGCGAAGTGGGGCGGTATGTGTTTTTGCCTGGAGATCCGTTTCGCACGGACCTGATTGCAAGTTTTTTGGAGGATGCAAAGCTAATCGCCCACAACCGGGAGCATAAGACTTGGACGGGTACGCTGTGCGGCGAAAAGGTGTCGGTCACATCAACGGGTATGGGGTGTCCTTCCACTGCAATCGCGGTAGAAGAACTCATCAAGGCGGGGGCAGATACATTTATCCGCATTGGAACGGCAGGCCCTGTGCGGGACAGTTCAGACTGCGAGCGGTATGACGGCGTAATCGTCACGGCAGCCGTACGGGATGAAGGCACGACGACGCATTATATTCCCATTGAATATCCGGCAGTGGCGGACCGGCATGTGGTGGAGGCACTGTCGCGAGCAGCACTTGCGAAAAAGCTTAATTATGCGGAGGGGATTTCTCAGTCCAAAGACTCTTTTTACGGTGAGATTGACCCGGATTGTTCCCCTGTGAGCGGACTCTTGAAAGAACGCTGGAGGGCTTGGCAGCGCGGAAACGTAATGTGCTCGGAGATGGAGTGTGCGGCGCTCTTCATCGTCTCATCCATTCGCGGAAAACGTGCAGGCGCCATTATGAACTGGGGCGATATGAACGAGACGATTCAAACGGCCTGCGATGCGGTGCGCCTGCTGATTGGGCAGGATAAGGCGAATTCCGAGCAGGGCGGCTAGGGGGAGAACATGAGTAAACCGATTATTGAAGTAAAAGATTACAGCTATCGTTACGCGTCTACTGAAGAACTTGTGCTGAAAAATATTACGTTTACCGTCAATGAGGGCGATTTTGTGGGCGTGGTAGGCTGTAACCGCGCGGGCAAGTCCACTTTGTGTAAATCCATCGTTGGGATATTGCCTTTTGTATCCGGCGGCGATTGGAGCGGTGAAATTGTCATTGACGGCAAAAGCTTGAATGATACGAAGGGGAACGGGACGACAGACGTGGTGGGCATCGTGTTTCAGGATGCGGAAAGCCAGTTTACGCAGCAGACTGTGGAAGACGAAATTGCTTTTGCAATGTGCAATTTTGGGTATGAACGCAACCAGATGCGCGAGCGCGTAAAATTTGCTGCGGAGGCCTGCGGCCTGATGGGAATGCTGGATCGTTCGCCCTATCATTTATCAGGCGGCCAGCAGCAGCGGCTGGCTGTGGCCAGTATCCTGGCATTACAGCCCAGGGTTATCATTTTGGATGAATCTACTTCGCAGCTTGATCCAATTGGACGGGATGAAATATTCCGTCTGGTGGGGGAGCTGCACCGGCTGGGCAAAACGGTCATTATGGTGGATCACAATATCGAGAAAATTGCGGATACCGTAGATAAGGTAGTTGTGCTGCATGAGGGCGAGTTGGTCGCGTATGATGAGCCGCATATCGTGTTTGGAAACAAAAATCTTTTAAACGAGCATTTCGTACGTGTACCACAGGTGACGGATGCTGCAATTGCACTGCGTGATCGGCTTTCTATTGACGGCAGGTTGCCTATCACGCTTCAGGAAGCGACGCCTATTTTTGCGCTGCTGACACAGGGAGGTGTATGACCCATGGCACAGGTAGCGATTCGCACTGAGAAACTGGTACACACCTATCCCCGTGGTAATGTTATGGCGCTGAAGGGCGTCGATTTGGAAATCTACGTCGGTGATATACTCTCTATTGTGGGGCAGAACGGCAGCGGTAAAACAACACTAGTGCGTCATTTTAATGGTTTGCTGCGCCCTACTTCCGGGAAAGTTTATCTGATGGGGGAGGATACCACAGGACAGACAGTGGCACAGATGTCGCGTCGGTGCGGATATGTATTTCAGAATCCAAATCATCAGATATTTTGCACAACAGTGCGTGAGGAACTGATGGTTGCGCCGAAAAACTTTGGATTCAGCGAACAGGAGACTCAAGAGAGCCTGAATAGGGTGTGCGGGCTGATGGATTTGGAACATTTGCTGGATAAGCATCCGATGACGTTGGACTATACTACGAAAAAAATCGTCACCATAGCGTCAGTGTTGATGTTCAGCCCGGAAGTGTTGGTGTTGGATGAACCCACCGGCGGCCTTGACGAAGTGGGACGCAGGATGCTGACAAAAATTATCCGAATGATGCATGATAACGGACACACCGTCGTTGTTATCTCTCACGACATGGATTATGTAGCGGAAAATTCTAGCCGCATTATTATGATGGCCCAGGGGGAAATACTGGATGATACTTCCCCGGACCGGGCGTTCCTCAATGCAGGGATGCTCAAGCGTGCCCAGGTGGAGCCGCCGCAGATCACGCAGCTCGACCTTGCACTTCAGGGAGGGAAAGCACAGAGCGCAGCACTTTCTGTAGAGGATTTTGTTCGCAAATACAAGTCGTAAAGCGATTGCCCTTGATTTTGTATTCTGCATCCGGTGTGAGGATGCAAAAATAGAAACGAAATATTTAAGGAGGAATTATCAATGGCTACTATGAATTCGATCGACTCATCCAAAGGCAGGCTTCGCGGCACTTATATCGCTATCATGATCCCGCTTGGCGTTGCTATCAACTATGTGGGCGGCCAGATCGCAAGCAGTTTGGGCCTTCCCATTTATCTGGATTCTATAGGCACCGTCATTGTGGCGGCTATTATGGGCCCGTGGGTAGGCGCGATTTCCGGAGCTTTGTACAATATCATCAGTGCGTTGATCGGCGGAAATATTCTCGGCTCCTTGTTTGCAATCTGCAATATTGGTTCAGGTCTTATCGTGGGCTTTATGGCGCGGCGTAAAAAGTTCCACACGATTCCGCATGTGCTTGTCGCGACCGTTCTCGTCGCGCTTTGGAATGCGATTGTCGGTTCGCCCATCGCAATGGTTGTTTACGGCGGTGTGGACGGCAATACCGGCACCAATTTGATGATTGCGGGCCTGCAGGCGTTCGGGCAGGATCTGATGGGCGCCGCATTCCTTGCCCGTATCCCTGTCAATCTTCTCGACAAGGGCATTGCCTGCTTCATACCGCACAGAAAAGTAGGCGCGATACTGCCAGAAGTGATATAATAAGGCCATGGATAAACAGATGACAATGTCTGCGCTTAGTGATGAGTTGGCGCAGGTACGGACAAAGAAGAAAGAATTTCTAGCCCAGATCGAGCGGATCGTCCCGTGGAAGGAATGGCAAAGCAGCGAGCCAAATTCAATATCATGTTCGCATTGGCGAATCTGCTTCTGGCTGACAGGCCCTGCCTGGCGGCTTGAAGCTGCGCTCGCGAAGAAATGCGCCGGGAAGCCTATGGTTTCCTGCCTGATGGGTGATTCGACAGCGCTTGCCTCAGCAATTGTGCGGTGCCAGCGTTGTTATGATCATCAAAGAGAAGCATATGGGATTGTTCAAGCTGATCCTTGTGACTATGGTGGTCATGGCCGTTTCAATGTATGGCATTCATGGAGCAATGGCACCGGTGATAGACAAGGCGTCAGATCCCGTCCTGTTTCAGGTGTTCGGTATCCGCTATTATGCGAAAGGGTTTGCGTACGC
>VOFI01001299.1_pt1 | contig 16001 bp, 27 predicted proteins | sample 5384131 | NCBI WGS metagenome assembly VOFI01 (sample SAMN12384728, study PRJNA508395) | human gut metagenome | isolation source: healthy gut H | host: Homo sapiens
AACCTTGGAATTTACCACCTATATGGAATAGGCAGTCTCCAAATATTTCTCCAGCGCTTTTCGTTTGATCAGCCGTTTACTTCCATTCCAGAGCACGAAGGGACAGCTTTCCTCGTTGGTCAGATCCCGGAGCTTGTTGATGCCGATGCCGAAGTAGGCCGCGGCCTCCTCCAGGGTCAGGTTGGCCTTCTCCCAGACTGGAACCATCTCAGCCATCCCCATCACCGCCGCTCTCTGATCCCAATGACGGTAATGACGGTATTTCCTCCGCGGGGGCGGAATCGTCATCATCGTCATCACCGTCATGCTCCTCATCTTCCTCCTCGTCCTCCGTGCGCAGGAAGGTGAGCTGCTTCGGCTCTCCGGTCTCCGGGACTTCCAGTATTCGATGCCCTTCTCCTCCTTGAGCCGGCGGGTGAGGGCGTTGAGCTTCCGGGTCAGCGTGTTGGCCCGGTAAGGGGAGCTCCGGGTCCAGCCGGCGCAGCCCTCCAGCAGCTCCGTGGCTGTCCCCTGCCACCCCCGCCGATCACTTGGTCGATGAGATCAGCAGCGGCTCAGGCGGCTCCGCGATCTCCGCCTCCCGGCTCACCACCTTCCACAGGCAGCGCTGCGGGTCAAAGTCCAGGATCATCCGCTGTCCCGGCAGATCCTTCCCGGTCTGGTCCAGAATCACACGGCCCTTTTCCCGGTACAGCAGGAAGGCCCGTCCGCCGCCCCCAGCAGGCCGTTTGTGCCGCTGATCCGGTCAAAAGGAGTTCTCGCTCTCCGTGTTCTTCCGGGTGTGGTGGACCAGGATCGGCGCCACGTCGTGGATGTCGGTAAATTCCTTGAAGGGGCGGATCTCCTCATAGTCGCTCTGGTATCCGTATGTATCCTGGCATTGGCTTTGCTCTGACGGCCTGCGGCCCGGCGCCGTCTGACAGCGCAGTCTCCACCGGCGATTCCGCCAGCGGAGATCACGCCTTCGACTATGGCGGTGACGTGACGCTGCGCATCCTCTCCGGCTCGGAGAACCAGGAGCCGGAGGGCATCCTGGATGACTTCGCCCGGGAACGGGGCGTGAACATCAGATGGAGTACCAGGGCTCCCTGGATATCATGCGGACCCTCGGGGGAAACGGTGGACTATGATGCGGTGTGGCCGGCCAGCAGCCTGTGGCTCACCGCCGGAGACACCCAGTACCGGGTAAAAGCACGCCCAGTCCATTTCCATCACCCCGGTGGTATTCCGGAATCCGCCAGGGGGTTAGCCGGAGGCTGGGTTTCGTGGGCACGGAGGTGTCGGTCAGCGACTTGCTCTCCGCCATCCAGGCGGGGGCTGGAGTTCTGCATGACCTCCGCCACCCAGTCCCAACTCCGGGTGCAGTGCCTACATCGGCTTCCTCTACGCCCTGCTGGGCAATCCGGATGTGATCACGTCGGAGAACCTCCAGACCCCGGGCCTGGCGGAGCAGATCACCCAGCTGCTCTCCCGGCGTGGATCGATCCTCGGAAGCTCTGACTGGCTGAAGGACCTGTTTTCCTCACCGGTGGCTACGACGCCATGGTGAACTATGGTGCCTCGTCATCAGCGCCAACCAGGAGCTGGAGGCGCGGGGAGGAGACGCTGTACGCCGTCTACCCCACGACGGTCTGTCCATTGCCGACTCCCCTTTAGGCTATGTGGACAACAGGGGACGCCGAGAAGGAACAAGGCCTTTCTGGATTTACAGGGTATCTCCTGTCCGACGAGTGCAAAACGGATCCAGCGCACCGGCCGCCGCACCGGTTACGAGGGGGTGTCGGCGGAGAACGCCGACGTGTTCCGCGCCGACTGGGGCGTCAGCCGGACCAAGGTGCTCTCCCATCCGGATGCCCTCCACCGATGTGCTCATGGAGTGTCTGGATCTGTACCGGACGCAGTTCCGCAAGCCCTCCCTCACGGTCTACTGTCTGGACTACTCCGGCAGCATGGAGGACTGGCCCGGGGAACAGATGGTGGAGGCCATGAGCCAGATCCCAGTTCAGAGAAAACGCGGAGCAAAATCTGCTCCAGGCTACCGGAACACGAGTCAATATCCTCATCCCCTTTGAGGGGCTACCCCGGGACGTCTACACCGCCGTTGGGAACGGGAGGAGCTGGAAGCCCTCTATACTCAGGTGGGCGGAGGAGGCCGTGGGCGGCACCACATCTATTATGCCGCCATGGAGGGCCTGCGGCAGCTGAAAAACCTGACCTGAGCCAGTACACCCCTGCCATCATCCTGCTGACGGACGGGGTGTCTGACGGAGTTTTTCCGACTTCCGGGACGGCTACGAGGCCTTCAGGGGCGAGATGTGCCGGTGTTCTCCATCATGTTCGGCTCCGCCGATCACACCAACTGGGGGCTGGCGGAACTGACCCGCCCGGGTCTTTCGACGGGCGGAGGACCTGATCGGGGCCTTCCGCAGCGTGAAGAGGTACAACTGAGATGAAGAAAGGACAGCTACGGCAACTGGTGCTTGTCGCTGGGCGTAAAGGAATTGCAGTCTTTTTGGTTCTGGCCCTGGGCCTGCGCCGAAAATTTCCTGTTCAGCGCCGCGCTGGGGTAGAAAAATTTTATCTGGGCCTTTGGTTTCTGCCTGACCCCCAGGGCGGACCCCATCACCCTCTATTTCGCCCAGCGGCCAGACGGCGGCGAGATGCAGGCCCTGATGGAGGAGGCGGAGCGGGATCTGAAGGCCATCCGGTCGGCCGCTCCGGCCGCATTACGGACGTCCGGACCCATGAGGACGCACTGGCCCTCACGGAGACGGGGGGATCGCCTCTACTGCTATCTTCGGGAGCATCCGGAGAAGATTTCGTCGGCCAACCGCTTCCTCACCTACTATCTGGACACGGTGGGCCGGATCCTGGGGCAGTATGTGAAGTTCCAAGACGCCGGGCTGGGCACTTCCGAGGTGCGGAGTTTCAGCGGAAGGTGCGGGCCATTTTGCCAAAACTGAAGACCGGATTTGAGGAACAGCTCAGCCAGCTGATGGCCTCAGGAGCGGTTTGACGCGGAGGCGGACATGAAAGGTCATGGAGGGGCCTGCTGAACACGGAGGATTCAATGGGAAGCAAATCAAAAAATGGATCGGTCTGATCATCCTGCTGGTTGTCATCGGGGCGGCGGCGGTCTATCTGCTGCTGGGCGGCGGCCCCGGCCGGAGCCAACCGTTCTGCGGGGCTATGTGGGGGGGAGAAGATCGGCCTGCTGGAGGACGAGGCGGTACAGGATGTCCTGGGCGGGACTACAAGGGCTCACCCTGGACTATGCCAAGGCAGGCTCCCTGGACATGGTCACGGCGGACCATGAGGGCCAGGATTTTTCTCTTTCCCACTCCAGCCAGACCGCCCTGGGTACTACCAGCAGCTCTACGGCGCGCCAGGCAAGAGCCAGATCGTATTCAACACCCCCATCGTCCTCTACACCCACCGTCCCATTCTGGAGGCGTTCCAGAAACGGGGACTGGTGACGGAGCGGGACGGGGTCTACTATATGCATATGGCCGGTCTGGTGGCGGAGATCGAGGCGGGTACCGCCTGGGCGGATCTGGGGCTGCCGGAGCTCTACGGTACGGTGGCGGTGAGCACCACCGACCCTGTGCGCTCCAACTCCGGGAATATGTTCGCGGGGCTGCTGGCCAATGTGCTGTGCGGCGGGGTGGCGGATGCGGACAGCGTGGAGACTGTGCTGCCCCCGCCTGAAGGCCATCTTCGAGAAGCTGGGCTATATGGAGGCGTCTTCCTCCGACCTGTTTGACCAGTTCCTCAAAACCGGCATGGGGGCCAAGCCTGTGATCATGGCTATGAGAACCAGCTGCTGGAGTTCGCCGTGGAGAACCCGGAGGACTGGGCGCAGTTGAAGGATGACATCGTGCTGATCTACCCCACCCCCCACCGTCTGGTCCTCCCATATCTACATCGCGCTGCTGACGAGGCGTGTGGGGGAGGCGGGCATCGACGCCCTGCTGGACGAGGTCCAGCGCCTGGCCTGGGAAAATCACGGCTTCCCGCACCGAGGGTATCCGGCACGGACGCCGACGAAAACCCACTTCGGCGTCCCTCACCTGGCCGCGGAATCACCCAGGTGGCCGCCATGCAGCTACGCCGCCATGGAGAAGATCATCGCCGCTCTGTCGTAAACGTAAATTTTACCGCAGGGCTGGATAAATGCGCTGCAATGCAAAGGGAGGCATTTTCACGAAGATGGATGGGCTCATCGTCTGGCAGCTTAAATACGGCTGCGACCCGCCGGTATGCGGAGGAGCTCTCCCGGCTCACCGGCCTGCTTCCCGCCATCCCCTGTGGGAATTCCACAGGCTGGCTGAGGGGGTATCCTTGTCTATCTTGGGGCGCTCTATCTTAGGCGGGGTGCTGGGGCTCAAGCAGGTAATGAAAAGGACTTTCCCTCGGGGATGGCCAGCGGCTGATCGTGGCCACTGTGGGTCTGGCTGACCCCCAAATTCCTCCAGAACCGGGCGCATATCCTCGCATCCCTGAAACGGCAGATGTCTCAGAACTTCTCTCAGGCAGTTTTCTTCCACCTCCGGGGGGTATTGACTATGCCGTTTTGTCCCCGCCATCGGGCCATGATGGCCGCCATGTGCTTCTCTCTGCGGAGGAAACCGGCGCGGCAGAGGGTCTGAGAGGACCAGGCACTGCTGGAGACTTACGAGGAACAGATGGACTTTACAGGATCTCTCTGCGCTGGCTCCCATCGCCGGTGAAATCCTGCGCGGATAAAGATATGCCGGGAAAAGAAGTGCCTTCGACCAGAGCGGCCGATGATCGTCTGATCGCGTACAGGGGTCAGTGATCCAAACCCGTTAGCAGCTATCCTCAAAATGGCGTTGAGTGATTTTCGAATGCTTACAGTCTGAAGAATTTACGACCAGAGTTCTTGTGGTCACGACTGAAAAGTGGATACATAAACATGATCAGCCCACATGGGTTCTTTTTTTCGGAACCGGCGGGCTGCAATCTACCTATCAAGCGCTGGATTTGGTGTAAATCAGGGGACACCAGCCACAGAATATCCAGCGGTATCAAGGGTCAGCGGCTGTTTTTTAGTACATGCCGCCCTTATCCCTGGTCAAGGGCTGTTCATCCCGCAGCAGCCTTGCATCGATGCCCAGAGAGGCACAAGTGTCCTGGCAAGTTCTCTTGTTCAAGCGGACTTAAAGACGCTCAAATAATTTGCATATATAGAAGGGTCCTCTGAATATATTCATCATTTTCAAACATTGCAGATAGCCTTCCCTTTGCGTGTCCCCGTCGCTATGCGGTCAGGAACACGCAAAGGGAGCAATAGCCATTCAAATAAACAATTAACTCAAGACCTGTTTAATTGCAGGCAGTCAATCCACAACTCTCATTAATCGCTTCAAAATCAATTTGCCAACTGCAGCTCCGCCATCCAGTAGCCCCCACACTTTTCTCTCCATAATATGCAGCTCTCCCCCAAACCGCTTTCATTGCTCGCGTCTCCTCAAATCCAGCGGCGGCTGCTCTCATGGCTGCTTCAAATGCGACTTTCGGGGCATCCTTCGAATGATCTTCCAACACTTTTACCGCCGGAACCATTGCATCCAGGATCGTTTTTCTCCCGGTTTCGAACCGGCCTTATTCATAATACTGTCAGTTCCCGCTCTCATCGCATCCGCCAATTCTACCAGATCAAATGTTTCTTTGCCATTGAGTGCAGCCGCCATTCCTTTCATGAAGAAGGAGAGAATGGTTCCAAGGCTGCTGGGGGCATCCCTGTTAAATACATCTGCGGCTAAACCAAGGACTTTTCCCACGTCTTTTTCCTCAGTCTCTCTGACAGATCTCAATGCCCCCTGAAATCCAGTTTTTACAGAAATGCCCAGATCTCCATCTCCCATCTTTTTGATCCAGTTCGGTCAGCAGCTCAACATTTCCGGAAATTTTCTCAAATATGTTTTCGAATGCAACTTCTAATGAATGAACGTTCATATCTTCTTCCGCTTCTTTCTACTTATTATGATTGGTATAAAGGGTGTATCCGCCGGATCATACAATAAGCCTTCCAGCTCATCGTCAATCTGCAAATAGTAATGGAAATACCAGCCATCTCCATGGGGTTGCATACTCTCCAATATGCGGCATTAGCACATGGACTCCAATCTCTTTTTAGCATCTGAGCAGCTTTTGCGGTAGATAATAAACTGTTCTTCAAGAGGGTTGCCCCCAATCCGTTGATCATGAGCGAAACCTCATCATTTCGATTCAGCGGCATATCTTCTAAAATCTTACCCATGATGATTTCTGTTATTTTATCTGCGGTCATCATTTTACGGACCTCAAGACCTTTCTCCCCCATGAATACCCATACCGAACTCTATCTCATCATCAGCAATAAAAAATGTGGGGTTTTCCAACTTCCGGTATTACGCAGGAAAAGCGCGATTCCCATCGTACGTGTATTTTCCACAGCCTTGCTTTGGCCACCGGGGAACCTCTTCCGAGCGGCATCATACGATTTGCTGCTGCGCATGCCATTTTATACGCGAAAAAGTAATCCCGCAACTCCGCGTCTTCTTGCCTCTTCCCCTTTGGGGCCGATGCAATATCATCAGAAACACGAACGCTTTTTACCCTGATATTGTCTGCTTCTGCATCCTCACAGGCCTGATTGAAGTTCATCTTATCTCCGCCATAATTTCCATACAAGCAGAGAGAACGCCAGCTCGAAGTCACATGCGCGAATAGCTGTTAGTATTGCCTGGTAGGACGGTGAAGTAAAAACATTCCCAATGGCACAGCCATCGGCCATTCCGTCACCAACATATCCCTAAAAATACCGGCAGATGTCCCCGATCCGCCCCTGTGACGATGCCTACTTTTTCCCCTTTTCTTATGGGGATATTTTGAGAGAATAACTCTGTTGTTCTCTTCCGAAATCTTTAACTTATCCGGATAAGCTAAAAAAGAATACCCTCTATGGTTTCCTTCACGAAGTCAGAAGGGGAATTCATGATTTTTTCATGGCCGTTATCTCCTATAATAATCAACAATTAAAATGTCAAACATTCAGAAAAGCTGTGTTCACAAGTCATACGGCTTTCATATGTGTACCTGACTTGTAGCAAGATAGTCAGAATCTATCCTCAGCAGATACTGTAAGGTCATCAGGGCCTCTCTATCACTCTTTAGAAATGGCCTTTTACCTGAGCACTGACTCCGACACAGACTCCTCAACAATTCCTTTCAGTGCTACACATTTTAGTAAGCATCATTTCTTCAAGTGTCAGCATCAATCCCTCTGTGCAATTCCACTCATTTATGTCCGCCGAAGGGGTGTATATACAAGGTGCGGTAATCACCGCAGCCATTCACAACTACTTCGTCCCGCTCTCAAGTTTAAGCGCTGTACTCAGTGCGGCCTTAATATCACGCCCAATAACTCCTCCGGACAGCCCATATTTTGTTTGATTAGCAATTTTATTGCCTCATCATTTTCCTCAAACTCAATAATCGGAACAACAGGCATATCTCCATATCTTTGGCAATGTCCATATCCCGCCGTAACATCTTTCAGAACTGTCGGTTCAAAATAAGTCTTGTTATATCGTTTTCCGCCGAAAAAACACCTCGCCCCTGTTTAATAGTCTGGTTCACTTTATTTTCGACTTCACATGCAGCCTGTTCACTAACCAGCGGCCCCATGTCGCATTCTTTCTCATGTGGCTCACAAACCTTTAATAACTTCAAGGCGTTAATCCAGTCGATTCGTATACTCCTCCAGCAATACTCTTTTGCACCAAGACACGCTTTGATGCGCAGCAAACTTGGCCCGCATTAAACATTCGTCCTTTTATCGTCTCTCTCACAGCGAGATCAAGATCGGCATCTTTCATAATGATTAACGGATCATTGCCTCCCAATTCAAAAAGACCCGGGTCAAATTTCTGGATGCCCGCTCAGCAACACTTAATCCAACCTCTGTGCTGCCCGTTAAGCTAATCGCGTTAATTTTCGGAGGCGGCCAACTGTGCCCCTATTTTTTCACCGCTCCCAGTAATAATCTGAAGCGCTTGCGGTGGGATTCCGGCCCTCAGCAAAAGTTCGGTCATAAAGATAGATGCCAACGGGGTTACAGATGCTGGCTTTACAATCACTGCGTTTCCAGCCGCCAGAGCCGGTGCCGCCTTAAACGCATAGAGGCCAATAGGAAAGTTGAAAGGTATAATACACGCAACTACTCCCCAGAGGTTCTCTCTTCACCACAACCATATCTGTAACATCGCTGGGAAGCATTTCGCAGCAGCTGTGTTTTTTTTCTGCAAACGACCGAAAGGTTTCGCCAACGCTGGCTGCCTCGTCTAAGCACTGTTTGTAAGGTCTCCCTAATTCTGCACACAAGAGGTCCGCCATTTCTTTTGCTGTTCTCTTCAAGAATACCCGCGGCCTTTATTAAAATGGACACTCGCTCTCCAACCGGTGTTCTTCCCCAGATTTTTGCTCCTTGTTTTGCATAGTCTAACGCAAGATCGACATCTTTTTCAGTTGCATTCGGTACAGTGTCAATTATTTTATGTGTTGCCGGATTGTACACCGGTATTTCGCAATGATTAGTTGCGTCAACTTTTTTTTTCCGTTCAAAACCATACGCATTTCACTGGGATCCCCTTTCAATTCAAATTGTGTGTTTTGTTCTCTTGATCAGGCTATCCTGCACCTCTTTCGAAAGTGCAATGAAATAAGCGGACAATCCCCCAACCGGACCCGCAGATTTTGATACTTTTCCGGCTCTCTCTGCGCCTTCTCCATGGTCTCTCGGTCCACGCCGGTCATCGTCAGCATTAAACCGCCAAGTTCCAGAAAAGATTTCATAAGAGCAACAAGCCTGATCAATCCCTGCTCACCGCAAATTTCTCCCGGATTAATCTGCAAATCCAACGGTCCTCCGATTGCATACGGCAGCAAGTCCGGTTTTGTTACAGATTTGACTGCTGCAGTGGGGCCAGATATATCCATGCCAATAGCCGGTGCTCCTGAGCCAGTCTTCCGTCAGCTGTTGCACCCACATCGTGCCCAAACTTAGCATAAAACTCAAATGTCGCAATTCCGCAGCCAAGAATATAGTCGGATGGACAATCCTTGCGAACGCGCTCCACAATTTTGCGTAGTCGTCTAAGAGCCGAACCGCCAGGTCATCAACCTCAGGCTCGTCATTCCCAAATTTGGGGATTCTGTTTAAGAGCATTTGTCGGAAGCTTTCCTGTCCGGCAAAATTACTCTTCAATATTTTTGCAAAATCAGCCAGAGTCAACGCCTTATCTTCAAAAACCAGTTTTCGGATTGCTGTCAGAGAGTCTACCGTGCTTGCAAATCCTGTAATCATGAAGCAGAAAAACTTATACTTGGCTCCGCCGTTTGAATACTCTCTGCCTCGTGTGATACAATCATCCATCAATGCGGAAAGCAGGGGTGAGGGTGCAATTTTATAGCGCGCCTTACTGTATTTAATTTATTTATTTTTCATCTCCAGGCGCACAAAGCGTTCTAATAAAGCAAGATAGGATCTGTAAAACGCCTCAAATGAATCATAGCTGTCTATTGGAGGAATATCTTCACATTCCAGCCGGTTGCGCACCAAGCTATATCCATTTTGCAGCAGATATTCTAACTGTTGCAAAATCTCTGTACCGCAGAATCCGAAATTGTCTTCCCAGGAATCAATGTCTCCCAGCAGCCATCGTTGGCATAGTCGCGCGCATCCTCAAGGGGAATGCCCATTTTGCACAGTCCAGGAATGATTTCATCATCATTATACAAAACCGGTTCTCCCGATCCCTTCCGCAGAATATCCGCACACAGTTCAAACAATTCTTGCGGGCTGTTTTTATGCAGCCGTACGGACATTACAGGAACTATCGCCTCAAGATATGACCAATTTTTAAAATCATATATGTCAGCTCATTTGTTGCATCTTTGCCATCCCGTGTCTGTCCGCCTAAAATCATATTAATCAGCCAGTGATTAGCGGATGTGCCAAAATTGTAGGATTCGTCATTCGCATAGCCTGCGGAAGCAGCTGACCCTTTCAGCCTTTCGGGATCTGCTCCATTATATTGTGTATCCTGTTCGGTCAAATGCATTTCCCATTGTTGCGGATCAAGCTGTACCCGCTCGCTAAATTTTGCAAGCCAACTGCCAACCAGTTCATCGGCTTGTTCCGCTGTGATGACATGATTATCAATATCGCGTCTGTAGTATGGGTAGAGATATTGGTCGGAGCGTCCAATCGGCAAGAATTCCACCGTACTGTGAAACAGTACAAACGTTATCCAAAGAGACTGCAGAGCCTCATGAAAACTGCTCGGCGGATTTTCCGGAACTCTTGTGCAAATTTTTGACATCTCAAGCAATTCCGCCCGCCGAGCCATATCGTCGCAAATCTCTGCTTTTTCCATCAATAGTACGGCGTAGCGCCGAGCCAGTTCGCCAACTGCATCCAAGCTGATCAAAACAGATCTGTAGAAATCATACATTTCTTGATCTGTCTCCCGCAAATCCTCTTTCTGCTTCAGGCTCGTGTAAATCTCTTGTCGGATTCCTTTGAGGCCCAAGGTCAAAAGCTTTTCGTAATTTGCCGGATGATGTCCAAAACGGATTTCTCCGTATAAGATGATTGGGCCGCCTCTTCCTTTTCCTCGGGTAAAGCATAGGAGGAAAACATTTGCCGAAGCCAACCGAGGCCATCGTCGGAACACCAACAATCAGCTCATCATCTTTAACTTCGATTGGCATATTCCTCGCTACATGTAATACGGCCAGAGACTTTCTAACAATAAGCGGCTCAGACTTTACCTCTTCGTTTACAAGAATTGTCTCCCCTTCACCCCACCATGATTTACGAGTTACATACTCTCTGTTAAATAATCTCTCTTTAATTTTTCAATTCTTTTCATATATGCCTCCTATCAGTGCAGAGAAAGTTTTAAGTCCTCCAGCGTTGCACCACGCTCACATTAGTAAAGGCAAGTAGACTTATTTATGGTATAATGCGGTAACCTATAAGGTCACCGCATTATACCTACTTTACTACCGTAGCTTTTTATTGCTCCGCAAGAACCTCATCCAAGTCAATATAAGAGCCTTCCAAAACTTCAGCCATATTGTCTTTTGTAATAACGCTTGCGCCCATGCTGATCGTGGGAATGTTTCCGTAGCCATTGTTCGTATTATAGTTCGGCTCAATATGGGGCTTAACATTCAGTTTTGCAGCCAGGCAGCTGTTCGCCAGTTCCTGAACCATCTGGGTAATATCCTTATAAATCGTCATGGACTGAGTTCCTTCCATCACCCGCTTAAGCGCAGCGCCCTCACTGTCCATACCCGTGACAACCACTTTCCCGGCCAACCCTTTTTGCTCGAGGACAGAGATAACACCAGAAGCAATGCTATCATTCATACACATAAAAACGTCAATGTCATTGTCCGCCAGTGTCAAAGCGGACTCTGCGTGCTTCATCGCCTCTTCCGCTTTCCAGTCCTCGCAATTCTGCTCCAGAACGATATTGATGTCACCGCTGTCCACATACTGCTGGATATCGGTCATCATGCCGGCATAAATCTGGGGAACATCAGTAATTTGCCGTGCATCACCTTTCAAAATCACAAAATTCCCGGAAGTAATGCCTAATGTATCCACAATATACTGGGAATGCAGCTGACCAAGGAGCGTGTTGTCAGTATTGCAATGATAGGCCACTGGGCAATCTACCGGGAGGCGGGTCTGGCTGACAACGGGAATTCCCATCTCAGCAATTTCAGTAAGAACCGGCCCAAGCATGGAAGCGTCATGAGCGCCGACCCAGATGGCATCTACTCCCTGTGCCGCGAGACTCTGGAGCTGCTGAATCTGGCGATCAGCATCATTATCCGCAACCAAGATCACGGCCTCATAACCACGCTTTTTCGGCATCCTCTTCAATCAGAGTCATCTGAATCTGCCAAACTTCTTCCTGCACAGTAGGCATAGACATGCCAATCTTGTATTTTTCACCGTTTTCCTTCAGCGGCCACTTTCCGTCCTCCTGCAAAATGGAATCAAATTCCGGGAGATTGGCCCACGCTTCCTTTGAAGGGTCTGTAATCGGCACCGGGTCATTGCTGGACGTTGCTTCCGCATCATCAGTCCCGCTATCAGCCGTATTATTTCCAACGTTTTCTTCCATTTCTCCCTGCGGAGTTGTATCCTCCGGGCTCTCCTGGCTGCAGCCCGTCATCAACAGCATACACATTACCAAGATCATCGCCAAAATACGAGTCATTTTTTTTCATACGGGTCATCTCCTTCAAGTAATTCGTCATAACAATGTTTGGGGCTAATTGGCGTTACCCTCCATACCCTCCAACATTGACGTTCAAACCGTAGCCCTCAAAAATACTGCGGGCACGCTTTTAAAATATCGGGGCTTGGTTCATCTTTTCCCGCCAGCAGATAATGTCTGTCTAACGATTTCCATTTAGACTCTCCCAATTGATGGAAAGGAAGCAAATGTACCTGATATGCCCCAAACTTCAATGCATACTTTGCCGTATTGCGCAGGTTCTTCTCGTTGTCATTAAAATTTGGAATCAGCGGAACCCGGATAATTAGAGGTTTCTGCATTTTTTTAATTACCTCTAAATTTTTCAAAGGAAGCTCATTTCCAGACCCCGTATACTTTTTGTGCATTTCTGTGTCGGTATGCTTCAAGTCAAACAGTACCAAATCTACATTTTCCAGCAGGCGTGTAAAATCTTCCTCACAGCACACACCACAGGTTTCTATGGCGGTATGGATCCCGAGCTGCTTTAACTGCAATAACAGTTCGCAAGCAAATTCAATGTGTGTGCCACAGGATCTCCGCTGCTTAGCGTTACACCTCCTCCTGAATATTTATAAAAGACCTCATCCTGTAATACTTTTTCTATCACCTCTTCTACTGTGTATTTCCTGCCAACAATTTTTTCGTGCTCCAGAAAAACATACTTTGACGCATTCTCCACATTCAACGCAGCGGGTCCGGTCAGTTACGATTTCTTTCCCTTCACACTCACTGCCTGCTTGGGCAAGTTAGCGATACATGCGCCGCAATGGATACATTTGCTTTCAATACAAAAAGCTGGGTGGCTGCTTACGCTGGGTTTCCGGATTATGGCACCAGATGCATCTTTTTAAAGGACATCCTTTAAAGAATATTAATGTGCGGATTCCCGTCCCATCATGAACCGAAACCGTTGTATGTCCGTTATCTCTGCCTCTGCATTCATCTCCTCTTTCACCCCCATTGCTTTGCTGAAATCCTCGCATCCCATATTTCTCACAAGTACCTGCTGTGTGAAAGGCATCAGTGGCCATGCCAAATTTGTTCACCATTTCCGGCATTTTTCTTGCTGGAAATATCGATACTAACCGCAATCAAAAGAACTGCGCCTTTTACGATATACTGAAATGTCGAATCCAAATTCATGAGACTCATGCCGTTTTCCAGGCTTGCCATCATCATCGTACCGATAATGGCGCCTATAACTGTACCAGAGCCTCCTAAAGTACTGGTTCCGCCAACGATGCAGCCGGTAATTGCGCTAAACTCAAAGCTCTGCCCAACCATGGCAGTTGCCTGCCCCACACGCCCAAGGAATACAATGCTGGCAATCGCTGTGATCAGGCCCATAAACGCATAAACAATCATCTCTGTGCGGGGGAATATTGATGCCCGACAGCCTCGCCGCATCTCGGTTACTCCCCAGGGCATAAATGCTGCGGCCAAGCGTCGTACTCTGTGATAAAAATGTAAACATGGCAGCCAATAGGAACAGCAACACGATTGCATAAGGGAATTCCCTTATACTCCAGAAGCACTACGAGCAGCAAAATCGAAAGCCCTACGACTACAACTATTTTGAAACTCTCCACGGACACTTAACACAGGAAGCCCATAGTTTTCTGTGAAAGTCTCTTTTTCAATGTGTACGCAACAAACAGGCACATAGTCAGCACTACAAAAAATGATGCTGGCACTATTTAGCAGAAACCCACGGCCCATTTGCGCAAAAGAATCGCTTACCGGCCCTTGAGCCTTCCCTCGCCAATCAGCAAAGTCAGCCCCTTTAAAGATCAACTGTCCGGCCAATGTTGTAATGAACGCGTGGAATCCTTCGGTATGCGATCCAGTATCCATTCCAGCAGCCGATGAGAGTTCCTATAATCAATGTAAAAGAATGGTTGGCGTTGTCCCCAATTATGCTGCGCGTCCGGTAACGACCAAGCTGCAATTTGCCAAAAAGCCGAGCACTGCACTGCCGAAAGATCAATGCCGCTCTGACACCATTACCCAAACCATACCGTGATTCCTAAAATTGAAACCCCTGCAGCAGCAGATTGCTGAGATTCAGGCTTGAGAGAAACACACCGTCTTCGTCAACATCTGAAACAGAAGGAAAATACCGCCATTTCTATAACCATTGCAAACTTCGTGATATTTCCCCCGATGTCGATCTTTAACACTTGGTGTTCATTCTGCTGAGCTTCCAACATATTCACCTCTTTCTCCTGACGCACAATACAATATTTTTTCCTGAGTTGCATTTTCTCTTGTCAGTTCTCCATTGATCGTTCCTTCATGCATTACATAAATTCGATCACTCATTCCGAGAATCTCCGGAAGTTCCGAGGAAATCATAATAATCGCAACGCCTTTGGACACCAATTCATTCATAATCTGGTATATTTCGTATTTTGCGCCGACATCCACTCCTCTGGTCGGTTCATCCAAGATCAGCACTTCTGGTTTTGCCAACATCCATTTTGCCAAGATTTCTGCTGATTTCCGCCGCTTAACGTCTCTGTGCATTGATCAACATCTCGCACCTTTGATATTGAGGTCTTTTACATACTGCTGGGCCTGTGTAATTTCCAAATTTTGATACCTATTCATAAGTGTCAATCGCTTTAGACTTTGGCGACATATTGCGTTTAACGTCGCGATAATATTAGGCCGTATTGCTTTCGTCTTCTGACACACATAGCCGATCCCCCATTCGGATAGCTTTTGCTCCAGATCTGATTTGGACTCTCTGTCCATTAAGCCACAATTCACTTTTTTTTCATCTGCCTTGAGCATTCCAAATAAACTCAGTGCAAACTCCGTGCGCCTGGCACCCATCAGTCCAGCAATCCCGAGTATTTCCCCTCTATATACGCTTATGTTGACATCATCAACCAACTTTTCCCAGGCTGCTTTGCGGTTCATAACGGTCCACCGGTGAGTTTCAAAATCTGCGTGTGTGTGCCTGGTGGTAAAATCGCTGAACCAACTCGCGGCCAACATGGATATCAGCTTTCTTCGTGCTTTACTTAATCGCTTTGATGGTCTGGCCGTAAAATACTCATAACGCTGTCTGCAATTTGAATAACTTCATTTAACTTGTGGGAAATATAAATACATGTTGTTCCATTCTCTCTTTCAGTCGCTAATCTCCCCATAAGTTTCCCACTTCATTTCCGGTTAAAGCTGTTGGCTCGCCGAGACCGACAATCAATTTGCTTTTTATTAAGGCTTTGGCAGTTTCAATGGCTGTTGTTTGCCTACTCCCGATGAACTGACCATGGTTTTGGGCGATTCTTGCAGCTTTACCGTTCTCCGCTTGGAGTCTGGCACAATTTTGTATTCATTCGTTCACTGGTTGCCTTTCTCGTTAATTTGCCAAGAAAATGTTTTTCGCAGATATTCATGCTCTTAACCAAAATTCAGCTCTTGATAAATATAATCCCTGCCAATGTCCGGCAAGCTCCATGTCCTTGTGCCCAAAAATCTGCTGCTCTTCGCTTGCCAGTATCAATCGGCCTTCAGCTTCCATCTGGATATACTCACTACGAGGAATTTCGTAATGTGGACTTACCTGCTCCATTTCTCAAACTAAAAGCGTACATTTTCACGCTTTTTCCACCTCGAAGGAAACATCATCTAGTGCTGTAACAC
>VOFI01001547.1_pt1 | contig 16001 bp, 17 predicted proteins | sample 5384131 | NCBI WGS metagenome assembly VOFI01 (sample SAMN12384728, study PRJNA508395) | human gut metagenome | isolation source: healthy gut H | host: Homo sapiens
GCAGCCTGCCCGCCTTTTGAGAATTTCGGATACAAACCGGATCCGTATTCGCCACCACAATTCCTCTGCCGGCCGGAGCGCAGGCGGCCCGAAAGCCTCTGCCAAACCCGGCGGGGCAGTCGATCACAATGTGGTCGTAATAGGGTGCGAACGCATGGATCAGCGGCTTCATCAGCCTGGGGCTGACCACATCCTCTGTTTCCAGCGGAGCCGGCAGCAGATAAAGCCCTTTCACCGGGCTTTCGTAAACCGCGTCCGCGGGGCGGCAGCTGCCCTTTACCAGGTCGGCCAGGTCGAACACCAGCTTTTCCCCGATGCCAAGCATATAGTCCAGGCTTCGCAGACCCGGCGTCGCAGTCCACAAGCAAAACCCGCCTTCCTCTGCCGGCTAAAGCGTACCCCAGCCCGGCCGTAAACACGGATTTTCCCACGCCGCCTTTTCCTGATGTGATTACTGTGATTGTTCCCATACTGATATTACCCTCATATTTAACATGTTAACACAAAAAAAGCAATACGTCAAAGCGTTTTTTTGAATTTTCTGTGAAAAAACGACGAAATTTTTTCCACTAATCTATGACATTATTCAACTTCCGGCATGGTTTCCGGATGGAAATATCCATCCATGATCGCTTTTGCCACGTTGGCGGCGTAAACGCTTTTTCCGCCGTGCTCCATAATGATGCCGATGGCGATCTGGGGATCGTCGTAAGGGGCGTAGGCGATCAGCGTAATATTATCCACGTCATATTCGTTGCTGTTAGGCAGATAGGTCTGGGCCGTTCCCGTTTTCGCCGCGATCGGGATTTCATAGGAGCCGTAGCTGTAATAACCGGTACCGGACGGGCTGGTCACCACGTTGCGCATGGCGCCCTTTACGGTTTCCAGTACTTCCTGGTCAAAAATGTTTTCTTCCACTACCTCTGGCTTAGTTTCCTCCAGCACGGTCTGCCGGCTGTAATCGGTGATTTTATCCACCACATGGGTGCGCAGCCGGGTCCCGTTATTGGCGATGGTTGCCGCGTAGGTGGCGAGCGCACCGGGTGATCAGGTTATCCGACTGGCCGATGGCCGCCATGATGGTATCTCCGCCGTACCAGTCCTCTTTTTCGTCCGGACCCGCCAGGGTTCCGTCGCTTTCATAAATCTCAACGCCGGTCAGTTCTCCCAGGCCCAGCTTTCTCTGGTAAAGGTTCATATTGTCAATGCCCAGGTTATAGCCGGTATCGTAAAAGAAAATATTGCAGGATACCGTCAGTGCCTCGATTACGTTCAGATAGCCGTGGGTTCCCATGCACAAAGGATGGAAGTCCGGCATATCGGCGTTATAATAAGTATACCCGCACCGGAACTGGGTGGAGGTGTCGATCACGCCCTCCTGAAGCGCCGCCAGCGCCACCGCCGGCTTCATAGCCGAGCCGATCGGGTAGCCCTGCCAAAAGCACCGGTTCCACATGGCGTTCTGACCGTCCTTATTCAGCAGCAGGTCCTCACGGTACTGGGGATCGTTCATATATTTGTCCAAATCGTAATTGGGATAGCTTTGGGCGCACAAAACGCTGAAATCATTTACATCCAGCACCACCACGGAGCCGGTACACTGGGAGCCGTAGCTTTCCTCCTTCTGGGCGGCCTCCACGTTTTCCTTTAAAGCGTCCAACGCGATCTTCTGCAGCCGGGCGTCAATGGTCAGATACACCGTGTTGCCGGAGGTCGCCGGCGTCTTTTCCGTCTCGCTGACAATGGTGCCGTTAGGTGTCACCTCCACCAACTGCTCGCCCCGGTGTCCCACCAGCTTATCCTCCAGGGCCGCCTCGATGCCCTCAATGCCGATTTTAGAGTCCAGCTGATAATCGCCGGTATCCTTTTTCTCCTCATAGGTGTCTGGATCAATCGCGCCGATATATCCCACAATATTGGTGGCCAGGCTGCCGTTTGCGTATTTCCGCTCAGAGTAGGTTTCCACCGAAACGCCGGGCATTTTCTGGCTGTTTTCCGAGACAATCGCCACCATTTCGTTGGAAATTCCCTCGGCGAAGGTGTACTTATTTTCGTTATTGTAGCCGGTTTTCGCCATATTGTAGCGCACCGCCAAAATCGAGCGCTTATCGCTGTTGCTGTAGCCCTCGCAGTCGTACCACTGGTCGCTGGCCATCAGGTTGATGCACTCCTCGGCGGTGGCGTACTGCTGCAAACGGTAGTCGCTTTTCAGCAGGCTGATCGCCGAATCCACCGTACCATCCCCGTCGTCCTGCTTGAAGGCGAAATTGCCGTTTTCATCCACCACAATAGGGAAGCTGTCGATCCACTCCTCATTCCGGGACTCAAACAGGGCCACCAGCTGGAGAATTGTGGCGTTCAGGGAACCCTTGGGGACATACAGGTTATTGAACACCACCTTGTAGCCGGTTTCATTCACCGCCAGGCTGACGCCGTTGGCATCCAGGATTTCCCCCCGGGAGGCGTCCTTTTTTACTGTATAAATATTGGTGCTGTCCGCCTGGGCGCGGTATTGGGCGCCGTGGACCAGCTGCCAGTTGACCAGCTGCGCGCCGAACACTACAAAAACAGCCAAAATTCCCAGCACCAAGGCTAAAACTCGAACGGACTGGCCTTTTTTTTCCTTGTTGTTCTCTTCCATGGATACTCCTTTCTGCAGCCGGTTGGCAGGATGTGAGCTTTCTAATGTACTGTCCGGATTCTTATCAGCGGCCGCTTATCGGATGGTCATGCGGTCATACTGTGCGGCGGAGCTTTTCCCGTTCCGCTTCTTCCTGACGGATAGGATCAGATCGTTTCCCGTTCCCGGACGCCCACTACAAAGGCTTTGTTGAAATAATATAGGATAGGCGTGGGCAAAAAAGCTGTACAGCATCATTGGCAGGTAATATTTCTGATAGGCGTAAGAGGCCATGTCGTAGCCCCGCAGCAAATAGAAAAACACGAAATGGAGGGAAATGACGGCGAACACGGCGGCCGCGGTGCAGAGCAGGGAGGTAAGCACGTTGGTTTTCACCAGGTTTACCGCCAGCAGGCCGATGAAAAAGCCCAGCACTCCCAAAACAATCGCGTGAAAGCCGATGACCGATCCATAGCCCATATCCATCAGCAGGCCGGCGAACACGCCGAAGCCCAGGCCTATTTTTTCATTTTCCAAAATAGCGATGGTCATAGGGGCGGCGATGAGCAAAAGGGGCCGCACTCCCAGCAGGCGGCATCAGGTAGGGAAGCTCCTGAAGGATAAACAGTAAAATAATCTCAATGGTATAGGCCACGCAGCGGATCACTTTATATTTCAGCGCCATGGTTATTCCTCCGCCTGGCTGGAGCTGTCGTCAGGAGACGCCACCTCCGGCATTGTGGAGCCCTGGCCCAGGAACTCGGTGATCACGCACACGTTGGTCAGCGTTTTGATGTCCTCATAGGGCTGGATCACCGCCGTAATGGAATCGGCGTTTTCCTCCTGCCTTTTTTCCACAACCTCGCCCACCGGCAGCTCTCCGGGGTAAACGCCTCCCACGCCGGAGGTCACGATAATATCCCCGGCCTTCAGCTTATTTTCAGCGGTCAGAAAACGCATCTCTACCTGGCCGGCTGCGGCGTATTCCAGACTTCCCGCGCCGAAACCCATCCCACCAGGCCCCGGTCGGTGATCACCGGGTCGTTTTTCTCAATCCCGGACAAGGAGCCCTGATCGATGGTAAAGCCGTAGAACAGATCCGCCGGGTCTCTGCCGATCACAGAGGCCAGCGCGAACTGGTAATCCTTTTTCTGCTCCTTCAGCTCCAGGTATTTGACATTCTGCTCGTTTTCCCGTTTGATATCGTAATAATCCACGGTCAGGGCGATCATCTGGTTAAGCTTCTCCTTCAGCTCGGCGTTTTCCGCCTCCAGCTCCTCGATGGTCTTTCCACTGGGCCCCACGGCTCCCGCCGCGCCCGCGGCCTGGCTGGAGATCTGCTGGACCGGCGTGGTGACAAAGCCCATCAGGGATGACAAAAACGAACGGCCTGTAGCGGCGGTAAACAGCACCACGCCCAGCAGCACCAATACCACGCCCGCCAGAACCTTGAAGCTCCGGCTCTTAAAAAAATCTCTCACCTGTGAAACCTCCTTTACCGGGGAACCTGAAGCCCCCTTTTTCCTTTCAGCTCCAGGCATGTATAAGCCCTCTCAGGGCTGCGGCCGGCGCGCCAAGCGTGCCAAAAAGTCATTCCTTTCTCCTGTTTGCTCCGCCGCTTTTTCCTGCCGCCGAAGCCAACGGCTCTTCGGAACCCACTCAGGCCGCCGGGGAATAAAAAGCGGCGGAAGGAAAAGATCGATAGGATATTTTCCTCCTGCCGCCGCGCTTTGTATGGTTTTTCGTTAACGCCTTCTGGTTTTATAATACTCCTTGGGCATGGTGACCTCCAGCCGCTTTCCAGTGCCGTCTACTACGCAGTCCAGGGGGCTTTCCGCCACGTGCACGGGCATACCGGTCTCCTGGGCCACCAGAAGATCCAGGCCTCTGAGCAGCGCGCCGCCGCCGGTGAGCATGATGCCGTGGTCGATGATATCCGCCGAAAGCTCCGGGGGGTTTTTCCAGCGTGCTCTTGATCGCGTCCACAATGGTCACCAGCGGATCGGCCAGCGCCTCCCGGACCTCGGAGGCGGAAATCGTCACATTTTTCGGCAGGCCGTCCACCAGGTTGCGGCCCTTGATCTGCACGCTGCCCTCATCCTCATAGGGATAAGCGGAACCAATGCTGATCTTGATTTCCTCAGCGGTGCGTTCGCCAATGAGCAGGTTGTATTTTTTCTTTACATAAGAGATGATTGCCTCGTCGAATTTGTCTCCGGCCACTCTCACGGAACAGGCGGTGACGATATCCCCGGGAGATCACGGCCACCTCGGAGGTGCCTCCGCCGATGTCTACCACCATGCTGCCGGTAGGCTCCGCCACAGGCAGGCCCGCGCCTATCGCCGCGGCCATAGGCTCCTCGATCAAATCCACTTCCGCGGCGCCGGCCTGTCTGGCGGCGTCCTCAACGGCCCGGCGCTCAACCTCGGTGACGCCGGAGGGAATACACACCACCACTCTGGGCTTGCTGAACAGAGACGCCTTTACCGCCTTGCGGATAAAGTGCTTCAGCATGGTGGCGGTAATGTCGAAATCAGCGATTACGCCGTCCTTCAGGGGGCGGACAGCCACGATAGAGCCGGGGGTGCGGCCGATCATTTCCTTTGCCTGGGAGCCTACGGCCAAAACGGTATCAGAGCGGACATCCACCGCGACAACGGACGGCTCCCGCATAACGATTCCTTTGCCCTTCATGAAAACCAGGGTGTTGGCGGTACCCAGGTCGATTCCGATGTCTTTTGAAAACATAATTTATTTTCCCCTTCATCTCTTATTGATAGATTCCATGTCTTTTTGTTCTGCATATGGATACATTATACCCCGAAACCGATAAATTCTCAACAAATAATTCCCGCCGTTACAAATTTTTTTAAAAAATTTCCATAATTTACATAATTCTGGTTTTCTTTTTTCCTGCCAGGACTATCTGAAAGGCACAAAACCGAGGCCGCGGCCTTGGTTTTCAGCGCGCCGGAAAGCTTCAAAGCGGCTTCCGCTGAGCCTCCGCCGATTTCATTCATGCCGGCGGAGGAGATACGCTTATCCGCCCCGCCGCCAGCATCGATACGGCGCGCTTGCTTTCGGCGGCTCTCATAAAACCGGGGGTTTCCCGCCGGGCAAGGCAAGCCTGTCCTCTGCTATTTTCCTCAACTCAAAACGCCCCTCGGCCAAGACAGATTTCAGTCTTTTCTCTGAGGCACACAGGCTTCGCGGTCTCTGAGCGGAGCTCGGCTTTGTCCTTCCCCATTTCGGCAGTCTCGCTTCCGGCGGGGCAGGCCTTTTCCTGCTCCCCGTGGAGCCGAAGCCGTCCGTCCCTGGCGGAGCGGGCCTATCCTCAGCTTCTTCCCGTGGAGCCGAAGCCGCCCGCGCCCCGCTGGGTCTGATCCAGCTCCGCCGCCTCCTGCACAGGCAGGGGGCATACAGGCATAACCACGAGCTGGGCTATCCGTTCTCCAGGCTGGATCTCATAGGGCTGGGTTCCCAGGTTGCACAGGCCCACACAGATTTCTCCCCGGTAGTCGCTGTCGATAACCCCGACCCCATTGGACAGAGAAATCCCATGCTTGACCCCCAGTCCGCTGCGTGCGAATACGAAAGCGGCATAGCCGCTGCCCCGGCAGGCTGACGGCGATCCCGGATGGGATCATAGCCAGGCCGCCGGGCGCCAGGGTGACGGGGGCATCGATACATGCCCGCAGATCCAGGCCGGCGGCGCCTTCCGTGGCTCTTTGAGGCACCTCCGCCCCGGGCCTCATTTTTTTTATTTTTAAAATCTGCTCCATAAGCAATCGCTCCCTGTCTGTGCAGTAATCTGATAGGAAAGATGTTTTTAGGCTATAAGAAGACGGTAAGATTCCTTTTTGGGCATCCTCTGAAAAAGAGGCTGCCTGCTAGGGCCGGGAATCAGAGGAGGCCTTTCTGTATCACGCGCGCCGCGGGCCCTTTGCTTCGTTTTTCTCCGGCCCTTTTTCCATCTGAGGCCTTATAGATAGCCGGCGCTTAAAAAATTTATCATGATTCCGCGCGGGGTTTTTCAGGCCTCTTTGCGCAGGCCCCTCCGGCCGGGCGCTCTTCAAAATGAATCAAAGCCTTTTCGGAGGCTTATCCAGCCGTTATGATTCCTTTTTCACAAATTAACCATCCGGTAACAGAGTTTTCCCCAGCTTCTAACGGTTTCTTAAAAATTCGACAGTTTAATCCACACCTCGATAATATAATCCACGCGTGAAGCCATCTTTAGGGGCTTGTCCGCTGTGGAAAGCGTGAAATTTTTCCTCACTTTCCACAGAGTTTTCCACAGTAAATCTTAAAACGGTGAAATCCATCCCGGAAAAGTCGGATTTCCGGTCTTCCATCTCCAACGGTACGGAATTGAGAATTTTGTGCAAATATGATCGCAAATCATCGGAAAGGAAACCCCTTTCCGATCCTTTAAGGAGGAGGCCTCCCCGCAGCCGGAGCAGACCCGGCCCGTTCCTGTTGGGACAGTTCCGGGTGAGCATCAGCGGCAGGCGGCCGTAGGCGATCAGGCCCAGGGGAAGCCTTCCTCCGATTCGCCTGGCCTGCTCCGCCGTCAGCTCAAAGGAAAGCTCTACGTCGCTGAGGCCGTTGTCCTCACACCATTCTACGGAGGCTGTGTTGAAAATATTCAGGCTGAACCCGCCGTGGATAAACATATCCGTTTCCTGGGCAAGGGCCAGCGCCCCTAAATTGCCCACCCACACGTGGCTCACGCCGATCTCCTCCGCTTGGGCAAGCTGGCGGCGGACCGCATCCTCCCGGCCGAACATGCCCCGGGGCATGTGGACCGCCAGATTTACCTCCTGGTTCAAAAAGCTCCTCCAGCCGCTGGGGCGGGGTGGACAGCGGCACGTAAACCAGGTCGCAGCCCTTCATGCAGTCCGGCACCCGGTCGTGTTCAAACCAAACCCGCAGCTTCTGCTTTTTCGACGCCTGGTGGTTTTCCCCCTTGGGCGGCGCCACGGTGGAAAACGGCGCCGGCCTTCTCTGCCCTCTCTGCTTTTCCAGGCTTTCCACCACGGCCCGGCGCATCTGGTTCAGCTCGGATACCGGCAGTGAAAGCCCCGGATCAATGTGGGCGTCCAGCCTGCGGCAGAAAAAAGGGGGTGCCGGTGACCGCCAGGGTTTCCGCCCTTTGGGGCGCCGGTCCCCTGGGCCATGGCGCTGTGGCCTTCCGAGTCCTTGCCGTGAAGGGCCGCGGGCCTTCCTTTATGAATCTCCACCCGGAAATCCAGGGGGATCGTCTGTTTTTCATCCTTATATAACTGCCGCAGCTCCTTCAGCACATCGCTGGTGGCGGCCTCTACGTCTTCCTTCTGCCGGATGCCGAACATTCCTCTGCCCAGCTCTCCGGTAAGATAGCCGTCGGTGAACCCGGACCGGGAAAACACCGCCTCCAGCTTTTGGGCCAGCTCCTCCGGAATTTCCTTTCCGTCGGCGGCGTACCGGCACACGGCGGTGGCGGCGGCCACATATTCGGGGCGCTTCATCCTGCCCTCGATCTTTGCCGAGGCCACCCCCGGCCGCCTCCAGCTCCTTAAGGCGGGAAACGATGGAGTAATCCTTCAGGCTCAGGTCATAGCCGGTGCCGCCCTCCACAGAGAAGGGCAGGCGGCAGGGCTGGGCGCACTGGCCCCGGTTTCCGCTGCGGGAGCCAAGCATGGCGCTGAAATAGCACTGTCCCGAGACCGACATGCACAAAGCGCCGTGTACGAATACCTCCAGCTCGATGGGGGAGGCGTTATGGATTTCCTTGATTTCCTCCAGGGACAGCTCCCGGGAAAGCACCACCCGGGAAAAGCCGGCGTCATAAAGCGCGGCGGCGCCGGCTGGTGTGTGAACCGACATCTGGGTGGAGGCGTGCAGCCGGATTTTCGGCGCCGCCTCCCGCAGTAAGGAGGCAAACCCCACATCCTGAACGATAAAGCCGTCCACCGGCAGGGAGGCGGCGTACTCCGCCAGGCTCAGGGCTGTTTTCAGCTCCGGGTCCCTCAGCAGAGTATTGACGGCGAGGTACACCCTCACGTTCCGGATATGGCAGTATTCTACCGCCTCCTTCAGCTCCTGGCGGCTGAAATTCTGGGCGCCCGCCCTGGCGCTGAACTGCTCCGCTCCCAGGTAAACGGCGTCCGCGCCCATGCGGACCGCCGGATATATGCTTTCCATCCCCCCGGCGGGGGCTAAAATTTCGATCGGCTGGCTCAAGCTACGCTACAACTCCTTTTTCGTAAACACACAAATCCTTTGTCCCGGCGGCGCCGGCGGAACAGCCGGAACAGCCCGGCGGCGTTTTTCTATGGCGGCCGGGGACGCGCGGGAGTCCTCGCAGGCCGCCGGGAACAGCGGGGAATAAAGAAGCGGGAAGGAGCCCGGCCCTCATCCGGCTTCCCTCAAGGAACTATTCCTCCGCCTCGCCTGACTGGAAAAACTCCATGATTTCCTGATCCAGCGTGCTTTTCTCCTTCTGCTCCGGCGCCGGCTGGCTGTAAGCGCGGTTTTGCCCGGCAGGCCGGGAGATGGGCGCCGGGGCGGCTACGGTTCTGCCCGGCACCTGGGCGCCTTTTTTCGGCTCCGCGGCCTGGTGCTCCAGCCTGGAACGCAGGGTCTGAACCTCCTTTTTCAGCTTTTCATTTTCCCTTCTGGCTTCATCCGCTTCCATTCTGGCCTGAGAGGAATCCTCCAGGTAGTCCTTGATCTGGGAGCGCAGATTATCGGCGCTCTCGGTGGCCTTGACCGCCTCGTCGCAGTAATCAAGGGCCGCCAGCACCGCCGCCATGGTCACGGACAGCCGGGGGTTGTCCCTGGTAATGCCCGCGATCCGCTTTTCTGTCTCCGCCGCGATCTGGCGGACGTAATTTTCTTCCTCTTCCGAGGCAATAATATAATCAGATCCAAGGATACTAATCTTAATTCTGTTTTTCGCCATAACAGCAGCCCCTTCCTGTTCATCAGCCTTTTCGGCAGCTTTTCCCATTCTATCAGTTTTTATGGATACTTAATTTTATTATAAAGGATTTTTATTGAATATCAAGTTTTGGGCCTTAATTTAAGCCTTAAGTTTTTTCCGCCGCCGGCCTGCCGCCCTTTTCCCAGGGGGACGGCTGTGTGAAAGGAAAATTTTTAACAGGTTCTTCCTGGGTTAAGCCCTGCCTGTCCCACTGTAAAAAAGACCTTGAATGTGATACAAATTTTCCGGCCGGTTTGCGGGAAGAATGGTTTTAATCTGCTGAAAATTCCCAAACGGCAAGTCCCAGAGCGCCGGTTCCCTTGAATTGCGGGGAACGATCAGGTATAATTTTTCTAGAATCCCGATAAGAGAAACGGGAAAACCTAAATTTTTGGAGGTGCGCTATGAACTACAAACTATCCGCCAGTGAAATCCGGGAGCTGATCGTGGCAAAGCTTTCCCACAATTTCGGGGTGACGCCCGCCGAGGCCACTGACGAGCATTACTATAAAGCCGTGGTTTTAATTCTGCGGGATCTGATGACCGAGGGCCGCAAGGAATTCATTGATCAGGCGGAAAAGGAAAACCGCAAGCAGGTCTATTATCTCTGCATGGAATTTCTCATGGGCCGTTCCTTGCGGAACAACCTTTACAATCTGGGTCTGGAGGACGCGGTTTCCTCGGCTTTGAGCAGCATGGGCCTGAAGCTGGAGAATATTTATAACCAGGAGCCTGACGCCGGCCTGGGCAACGGCGGACTGGGAAGGCTTGCCGCCTGCTTTATGGACGGCCTGGCCACCCAGAAATATCCGGCTATGGGCTACTCCCTGCGGTATGAATACGGCATTTTCCGCCAAAAGCTGGTGGACGGCTGGCAGACCGAGCTGCCGGATTTCTGGCTGCCCGGCGGCGCCGTATGGCTGCAGGCTCATCCGGAAAAGGCGGTGACCGTCAATTTTAACGGCCGCCTGGAGGAGCGCTGGGATGGAAGCTTTCACTCCATCGAGGTAAAGGACGCCACCAAGATTCTGGCGGTGCCCTACGATATGATGGTTTCCGGCAAGGACGGCAAGGGGATCAGCCGGCTGCGGCTGTGGGCGGCTAAGTCCGAGGAATTTGACATGAAGCTGTTCAACGGCGGCGACTATCTGCGGGCCATGGAGCAAAACGCCATGGCGGAGGTCATTACCAAGGTGCTTTACCCAGAGGATAACCATCCGGAGGGTAAAAGCCTGCGGCTTTCCCAGCAGTATTTCTTAGTTTCCGCCACCATTCAGGATATTATCCACCGCCATCTGCGGATCTACAGCAGTCTGGAGAACCTGCCGGATCTGGTGGCGATCCACTTAAACGATACCCATCCGGTGCTGACCATCTCCGAAATGATGCGGATCATTCTGGATGAATGCGGCTACGGCTGGGATGAAGCCTGGGACATCGTGACCCGGACGGTGGCTTACACCAACCATACGGTGATGGCCGAGGCGTTAGAGTGCTGGGACCAGGAGCTGTTCAAGCGGCGCCTGCCCAGAAACTATCAGATCATCGAGGAGATTAACCGCCGCTTTTGCGCCCAGATGCACGACCTGGGCCTGGATGGCTGGCAGGTTGGCCGCATGGCGGTGCTCACGACGGCATCGTTCGTATGGCCAACCTTGCGGTAATCGGCTCTCACTCCATCAATGGGGTCTCCAAGCTCCACAGCGAGATTTTAAAGGAAACCGTCTTTAAGGATTTCTACCAGGTCATGCCGGATAAGTTTAAAAATGTGACCAACGGCATCGCTCACCGCCGCTGGCTGAACCAGGCAAATCCGGGCCTGGCCTCCCTGGTCACCGAGCTGATCGGAGACGGCTATGTCTATGATGCGGAGCTGAAAAAGCTGATGGCCTATAAAAACGACCCCGCTGTGCTGGAAAAGCTCAAAAAAATCAAGCTGGAGAACAAAAAGCGCCTGGCCGCTTATGTGAAGCAAGCAAAACGGAGTGGTGATCGATCCCAATTCCATCTTTGACTGCCAGGTCAAGCGGATGCACGAATACAAGCGCCAGCTGCTGAACGGCCTGCACATTCTCTCCACCTACCAGTGGCTGCGGGGGAGAACCCTAATGCCGACTTCACCCCTAAAACCTATTTCTTTGGCGCCAAGGCGGCGCCCGGCTACTATTTCGCCAAGGAGATTATCCGTTTTATCGCGGAGCTTGGCGAGGCCATCAACAAGGACCCGGCCATGAAGGATAAATTAAAGGTTATTTACCTGGAGGATTACCGGGTTACCGTTTCCGAGATTCTGAATCCGGCGGCGGAGATCAGCCAGCAGATCTCTCTGGCGGGCACCGAGGCCTCTGGCACCAGCAATATGAAGCTGATGATCAACGGCGCCATCACTCTGGGCACTCTGGATGGAGCCAATGTGGAAATTCACGAGGCCGTCGGCAGCGAGAACATGTTCCTGTTCGGCATGACCACTCCCGAGGTGAACCTCCTGCGGCAGAACGGCTATAATCCCTATCTGTGCTATAACAACAATCCCGCCTTGAAAAAAGGCTATCGACGAAATGTCGGTTTCCGGGTTCAACGGCATGAAATTTGAGAAAATCACCCAAAACCTGCTGAGCACCGACCGTTATATGGTGCTGGCGGATTACAGCGATTACGCCGCCGTCCAGGAGAAGGCAAGTCAGGTTTATAAGGACCAGACTGCCTGGAACCGGATGTCCCTGGTAAACATCGCCCAGGCGGGCCGGTTCGCCGCGGACCGGGCGATCCGGGAATACGCCCGGGATATCTGGGGCGCCACCCCGGTCAAGGGCGAAATAACGCGATAGTGGGCTCGCAGGCCCACGGATACTATTTCCCTTTTCCGTAATTCAGCAAGGCTTCTTTTGTTTTTATCCTTTTCACCGCTTTTCCCTCCGTGTGAGGCGGATGACATTCAATCAAATCACCAAACGGGCCTGTGTGAAGCCGCCTGTCCGGCTGTTTCCGCTTTAGGCCCGTTTTCCCAATCATTGGGCCTGCCGGCCTTTATTTTCCGCCTGCAAGCGAAGGACCGGAAAAGCGAGGGCCGCCGGGAGTTCCCGGTCTGGAGCCGCAGCTCCGGTTTCCAGTTCCGCCCGCCGGACAGCCCTTCGGCGTGGAGTTTCGGAGAACCATATGCCGCGGCCGGTTTCCGCCGGTTTCCTGGTACGAGAGGGGCTCTAAAACGCATTCCGGAAAAAAGGCGGGGAAAGGGAGGTCTTTTCCGCCCCTCACAGGCACTCCAGCGGCTCCGTATTGCCCTAATGATTCTTTTCCTTAATTTTCCCCAGGAAGGAGACAACCAACATGAACCAGCTGTTTGATTCCCGGGATCCCTTCTACCGCCGGCCTGCCGGAGCGGTGGAGGAGAAAACCCGGATTCATTTTAAAATACGGCTTCCCAGAGATTTAAGATGCTCCGCGGCCTACCTGCTGGTGCAGGATGATAAGAGCAAAAACGATATGGTCAGCAGCATGTTCTGGTGCGGCATGGACGGGGACGGCCATGAATTTTGGGAATGTGACTTTGCCCCGCCGGAGGCCGGGCTTTACTGGTACCGGTTTGAGCTGGAGACCTGCCGGGGCCGGATGCCTCTTCTGAAAAGGGAAGGGGGAAAGGGTGCCCTTTCCTCGGGAACATTTTGGCAGCTTACGGTGTATGAAAAGGGCTTTCAGACCCCGGACTGGCTTTGCGGCGGTATTTTCTATCAAATTTTTCCCGATCGATTTTACCGCCCGGAGGGTCCGGTGAATAATCCCTTTCCAGACCGGACCATCCGAGAGGACTGGGGCGGCCAGCCCTATTGGCGGCCCAACGGACAGGGTGAGGTGACCAATTCCGACTACTTCGGGGGCACCTTAAGGGGAATTGAGGAAAAGCTGCCCTATTTAAAATCCCTCCATGTCACCTGTCTCTATTTGAACCCCATTTTTGAGGCCCATTCCAACCACCGGTACAACACGGCGGACTACACCAAAATCGATCCGGTCCTGGGCACGGAGGAGGACTTTCAGAGCCTCTGCGCTGCCGCCGGAAGGCTGGGCATCCGGGTGATGCTGGACGGCGTATTCAGCCATACCGGCAGCGACAGCGTGTATTTCAACCGCCAGGGCCGGTATCCCCAGCCGGGAGCGTACCAGTCTCAGCAGTCTCCCTATTTCAGCTGGTATCATTTTATTTCCTGGCCGGAAAAATATCATTCCTGGTGGGGGTTTGAAACATTACCAGAAGTTGAAGAAACCGATAATAATTACAATAAGTATATTAATGGACGGCAGGGCGTGGTCAGAAAATGGCTGAAAAAGGGCGCTTCCGGCTGGCGGCTGGACGTAGCCGATGAGCTGCCGGATTCCTTTCTTGACCAGCTCACGGAAGCCGCCAAGGAGGAGAAACCGGACGCGGTGGTTCTGGGAGAGGTTTGGGAGGACGCTACCACCAAGGAAAGCTATGGAAGCCGCAGGCGGTATCTTTTGGGCCGGCAGCTTGACAGTGTGATGAACTATCCCTTCCGGAACGCGGTTTTGGGATTTTTCACCGGGGCTGACGCGGCTCAAATTGCCGAGGGATTTTATCCGTTCTGGAAAATTATCCGCCCCAGGTGGTCCGGATGCTGATGAATCACATTGGCACCCACGATACGGAGCGCGCCGTTACCGTGCTGGCGGGAGAGCCCTCTCAGGGACGGGGACGGGAATGGCAGTCGGCCCAAACTCTTTCCTCCGGGCAGAGAGAACGGGGCGTTCGGCTGATGATGGCGGCCTCCGCCATGCAGTACACCCTGCCTGGCGTGCCCTGCGTTTACTATGGCGACGAAGCCGGCATGGAGGGTTATAAGGATCCCTTCAACCGGGGCTGTTACCCCTGGGGCAGGGAAAATCAGGAGCTGCTTGCCTGGTACCGGCGGCTGGGGGAAATCCGAGAGGAGCATCCCGTTTTCAAAGAGGGAAGCTTCCGCCTGCTGAAAGCCAAAGGCAGCCTGCTGGCCTACGTCCGGGAGGACCCGGAAGGAAAAAGCCCGTCGGTTCTCTGCGCCTTCTGCTCCGGAAAAAATCCGGAGACTCTGGACCTGCCTCTGGAATTTCAAAACGGTACCGTTTTGCTGGGCGGCTCCTTAAAAGACCGTATCCTGACCTTACAAGGGGAAAGCTGCTGTCTGATCCGGGCGGCAAGGGATCTCTCCGCTTTTGCGGCGGGCGAAGAGTGGGACATGAAAATCTATGTCCCAAACGTCCCGAAAGCGTAACATCATCGGTAAATTGCTTAAAGGCTGGCGGGTTTTCTTAACCAGCGAAAAATAGTAATTTTTATTGTAAAAACAGGCAAAGCATTTTGAGGGTTTAAAAGCGCCCTATGCTTTGCCTGTTTTTTTCGATTCCCGTCAAAAATCTATTTATGAAGCTTTTTCAAAAGGGAATCCGCCTATTATATAATTGTGCGCTAATATATTTTTAATTTCATGCCTTATTCCGGCAAAGCGGCGGCTCTTTGTGCAAAAGCATACAATAGCAACAGCCCGGCACAATGTGCCGGGCTGTTGCTAATCTATTTCTGCTATCCGGAAAATCTTGCAGAAATTACGGCTCCTACACGTCATTTTCCTGTTCGGTAAGGCGTCTTATCATAATCTCACTTAGTTTGGTAAGATAATCTGCAATTACCAATTCGGTTGAACTTTCTAATACGAAGGCTACCCGCTGATAAAATAAAAACGCTTCTTCCTCCAATGAAATAGTAATCTTTTTCATAAAAACTAATCCTTAACGTTTTTTCTCACAACTTTTTTTAACTATATTGAGTTAATAATAACATATAAAAGCGGCCACATCGCCGTACTTATCCACGTGATAGTTCAGCAGGCCCTTGCCGCCCCGGTACTGAATCCGGTAATCGGAGATGGGGGAGAGCCTGCCGTAGCCGGTCTCAGAGACCGTCAGCACCTTGCCGCCCTCACGGAGACGGGCCATGCCCACCACGCAGTCGTCTTCGCCCAGGGTGATGGCCTTCACGCCTCTGGCGGTGCGTCCCACAAGGCGGACGTCCCTTTCATGGAACCGGATCGCCATTCCCTTCTTGGTGGCCACGATCAGCTCGTTGCTGCCGTCGGTGACCCGCACCCAGGCCAGCTCGTCGCCCTCATCCAGCTCGATGGCGATGAGGCCGCCCTTTCTGGCGGAATTGTAAGCGCTCAAAAGGGTCCTCTTGATGATGCCGTTGCGGGTGACCATCACCAGATATTTCTCCTCGTCAAATTCCGGCACCCGGATCATAGATGTGACCTTTTCCTCAGCGGTGATGGGCAGCAGATTGGCGATATTCATTCCCTTGGAGGTTCTGGAGCCCTCGGGAATCTCATAGCATTTCAGCCGGTACACCCGGCCGGTGCTGTAAAGAA
>VOFI01001634.1_pt1 | contig 16001 bp, 16 predicted proteins | sample 5384131 | NCBI WGS metagenome assembly VOFI01 (sample SAMN12384728, study PRJNA508395) | human gut metagenome | isolation source: healthy gut H | host: Homo sapiens
GACAGGTGAATTGTGATGCTGAATCTGCAGTGCGTGCATACTCTTTTATCCGTTTTCGTTGGTTGGATAATGCGCCGGAATTAAAGATGACAAATGCGGTTTTTTTGTTAACAGATTTCACCAATGCAGACGAAGCAAATGATTTGCGTGAATTGTGGGAATCTCAGGTAGATACCTTGCGTAGAACATACGTTTTTTTTTGTGCTAAAAATTTTACTCCCTTTTGTGCGTTTATTGCATGAAACAAGTAAAATGCTGCGCATAAAAAAGTTAGATATATTTGTTTTGAAGAGCTTTTGCATGCTCTTTATGGGTACTTTCTTTATCTGCCTTTTCATCTTCATGATGCAGTTCTTATGGAGGTATGTGGACGAAATGGTGGGAAAAGGATTGGAGATGAATGTTCTTGCCCAATTTTTTTCTATTCGGCGCTGACGCTGGTGCCGGCTTCATTGCCTTTGGCTATTTTGCTGGCAGCTCTTTATCACTTTTGGCAATTTTGGAGAGCGGTTTGAATTGCTTGCCATGAAAGCGGCAGGTATTTCTTTTGCTTAAGATTATGCGTCCGCTGATAATTTTCATATCCATTATTTGCTGCGTTTCCTTTTATTTTCAGAATGTTATTGGTCCTAAAGCGCAGACTAAGTTATGGACATTGCTGGTATCCATGAAGCAGAAGTCGCCCGAAGTGGACATTCCTGAAGGAGTGTTTTATGATGAGATAGACGGGTATAACCTTTACGTAAAAGCATAAGAACCGTAAGACAGGTATGCTGTACGATGTATTGATTTATAATTTCGAGAAAGGGTTTGAGAATGCGCAGATTATCAAATCGGATTCCGGCAGATTGGAAATGACAGCGGACAAACAGCATCTTTATCTTCACCTTTACAGCGGTGAGCAGTTTGAAAATCTGAAGTCGCAGAGCATGAATCAGAAAAATGTGCCTTATCGTCGGGAAGCGTTCGTTGAGAAGCATGCGATTATAGAGTTCAACTCGGATTTCAATATGGTGGATGCCGGATTTATGAGCAACCAATCCAATAGCAAGGACATGAAAATGCTGCAGGCCGGCATTGATTCTATGAAGGTGCAGAACGATAGCATCGGGCGTACTTATTATAAAGAGGCTATGGCGAGTACTTATAAGGCGACCTCCAATACGCTGAGTAAGGCTGATACGATAAAAATAGAATCTGCGACTTTGGGTAGCTACGATGTGGACAGTCTGTTTAATGTGGCTACTTTAATGCAGAAACAGAAGATAATGTCTACGGCTGTCAGCCGTGCGGAGAGTGCTGCAAGTGATTGGAGTTTCAAGGGTTTCAATATATCGCAGACGGAAAACAGTTTGAGGCGCCATATGACTTCTTGGCACGAGAAACTGACGCTTTCGTTGGCATGCCTTATTTTCTTCTTCATCGGTGCACCGTTGGGTGGTATCATTCGTAAAGGCGGTTTGGGCATGCCTGTAGTAGTGTCCGTGCTTATTTTTATCATCTATTACATTATCAACAATACGGGTTATAAGATGGCTCGTGACGGTAAATGGATTGTGTGGATGGGTATGTGGACCAGTACAGCTGTGCTGGCGCCATTGGGTGCATTCCTTACTTATAAATCCAATAATGATTCGGTGGTGCTGAATGCTGATGCCTATGTTAATTGGTTTAAAAAGATAGCAGGTATTCGCAGTGTCCGCCATTTGTTCCGGAAAGAAGTGATTATTCACGATCCTGATTATGTACGTTTGCCGGGAGAACTTCAGCGGCTGTCGGCGGATTGCCGTGCGTATGCCGAAAAAAACTCTGATGCGAGCACCCAATTATTTCAGATTATGGATGAACGATGCGCCACACGATGAGGAAGTGGTGGCTCTCAATGAACGGTTGGAAACTTTGATAGACGAGATGTCTAACACAAGGTCTATACCGTTGTTGACAGCATTGAATAATTACCCGGTAATAGCTGTTCATGCCCATGTGCGTCCTTTCCGTAATTATTGGTTGAATATGCTGTGTGGAGCGATAGTGCCTGTCGGCTTGTTCTTTTATTTCCGTATTTGGGCATTCCGTATCCGCTTGAATAAGGACATGGAGCGGATTATCCACACAAACGAAGAGATACAGAATATTATAAAAGTCAATCAGAATAAATAATAAAGATATGGAAAAAGTAAAGTTAAATACGATAGAGGAGGCCATTGAAGATTTTAAGGCTGGCAATTTCGTGATTGTAGTCGATGATGAAGATCGTGAAAATGAAGGCGACTTGATTATTGCAGCAGAAAAGATAACATCGGAAAAAGTGAATTTTATGCTGAAGCATGCACGTGGAGTATTGTGTGCTCCGATTACGGTGTCTCGTTGCAAAGAGCTGGATTTACCTCATCAGGTAACGGACAATACCTCGGTATTGGGTACTCCTTTTACGGTGACAGTCGATAAATTAGAAGGTTGTACAACCGGTGTTTCTGCAGCAGACCGTGCTGCAAACCATTCAGGCACTGGCCGATCCGCTTTCCACTCCGGCTACTTTCGGTCGCCCCGGACATATCAATCCTTTGTATGCGCAGGAGAAAGGGGTATTACGTCGTGCTGGGCATACCGAAGCTACGATTGATATGTGTCGTTTGTCGGGTTTCTATCCTGCCGGCGCGCTTATGGAGATCATGAACGAAGACGGTACGATGGCACGTTTGCCCGAATTGCGTAAAATGGCAGATGAATTTAATTTGAAACTGATTTCTATCCGCGATATGATAGCTTACCGTTTGCAACAGGAATCTATCGTAGAAAAGGTGTAGAGGTGGATATGCCGACAGAGCATGGACATTTCCGCTTGATTCCTTTCCGTCAGAAGTCCAACGGATTGGAGCATGTGGCCTTGTTTAAGGGTACTTGGGCTCCCGATGAACCGGTGTTGGTGCGTGTACATTCTTCCTGTGCTGGGGGATATATTCGGTTCCATGCGTTGTGATTGCGGCGAGCAGTTGCACAAGGCGATGGAGGTGATAGAAAAAAGCCGGTAAAGGAGTTATCGTATATCTCAACCAGGAAGGCCGAGGCATTGGTCTGATGGAAAAAATGAGAGCGTATAAACTTCAGGAAGACGGTATGGATACAGTAGATGCCAACATTTGTCTCGGACATTTGGCAGATGAACGCGATTATGGTGTGGGGGCTCAGATACTGCGTGAATTGGGGGTGCATAAGATGCGTCTGCTTACAAACAATCCGGTGAAACGTGTCGGTTTGGAAGCTTATGGCCTGGAGATTGTAGAGAATGTATCGGTTGAAACTACTCCGAACCAGTATAACGAGCGTTACTTGCGTACGAAGAAAGAGCGTATGGGACACACTCTCCATTTTAGTAAGTAACTGTCTTTTTGTTTTATTATATCAAAGAAAATCGTTTATTTTGCAACCGGATTTGCATAACAACCATTAAATAGAAATAGAATGAACCAATTATCAGATCGTTTAAACAGTTTGTCGCCTTCTGCGACGCTGGCTATGTCTCAAAAAAGTGCAGAGTTGAAAGCTCAAGGTGTAGACGTAATTAATTTAAGTGTCGGAGAACCTGATTTTAATACACCCGACCACATTAAAGAGGCTGCAAAAAAGGCGATAGACGATAACTTCTCTCGCTATTCTCCCGTTCCGGGTTATCCAGCTCTACGTAATGCTATCGTAGAAAAATTGAAGAAGGAGAATGGTCTGGACTATACAGTTGCGCAAATTTCTTGTGCTAATGGAGCTAAACAGTCGGTTTGCAATGCCATTCTGGTATTGGTGAACCCAGGTGATGAAGTGATTGTGCCTGCGCCGTATTGGGTCAGCTATCCTGAAATGGTAAAGCTGGCAGAAGGTAAGCCGGTGATTGTCACAGCGGGCATTGAGCAGGACTTTAAGATTACACCGGCTCAATTGGAGGCTGCTATTACGCCAAAAACCAAAGCACTAATTCTCTGTTCTCCTTCCAATCCTACGGGGTCTGTATATAGCAAGGAGGAATTGGCCGGATTGGTTGCTGTGTTGGCAAAGCATCCGCAGGTAATTGTCATAGCTGATGAAATTTATGAACATATCAATTATATCGGTAAGCACCAGAGCATTGCACAATTCCCTGAAATGAAGGATCGTACAGTGATTGTAAACGGTGTTTCCAAGGCTTATGCCATGACAGGTTGGCGTATTGGTTTCATTGCAGGACCGGAATGGATTGTAAAGGCTTCTAACAAATTGCAGGGGCAGTACACATCAGGGCCGTGTTCTGTATCTCAGAAAGCCGCTGAAGCTGCTTATACGGGAACGCAGGCTCCGGTGGAAGAGATGCGTAAGGCTTTTGAACGCCGTCGCGACCTTATTGTGAAACTGGCTAAGGAAGTACCGGGATTCGAAGTAAATGTACCGGAAGGTGCTTTCTACCTGTTCCCGAAATGTAGCTCATTCTTCGGTAAGTCTGCCGGTGACCGTAAGATTGAGAATTCGGATGATTTGGCTATGTACTTGTTGGAAGTAGCTCATGTAGCTTGTGTAGGCGGTACATCGTTTGGTGCTCCCGAATGTATTCGCATGAGTTATGCTACCAGCGATGAGAATATTGTGGAAGCTATTAGCCGCATTAAGGAAGCATTGTCAAAGCTGGTATAATCTTTTGATGACAGAAGTTCATCTCAGGTGTATGGGGTGTAACTCTGCAATATAAAAAGCCAACTAATTCACGTTTGAAATGTATTGTGGATTGGTTGGCTTCTTTGTATATTTAGATATTTCACGCAAAAAGCGGGTTTGGCCAGTATAGATAAAGATGTATATTTTCTTCTTGGCACTGAGTCTTTTTAGTACTGAAATAAAAAGGCCCGATTTCATTGAAACCGAGCCTTTTTTCTTTTTCTTAGGATTGTATTATTCTCCCGGATGAATTGCTTCAGAAGGACAAACATCTGCACAAGTACCACAATCAGTACAAGTCTCAGGATCGATAGAGTAGATATCACCTTCAGAGATAGCGCCTACCGGACACTCGTCGATACAAGTTCCGCAAGCAATACAATCGTCACTAATTACGTAAGCCATTTTCTTTAATTTTTTAATTATTAGTACTAATTGGTTTGGCAAAAATAGTGGTTTTCTTCAATACTTGCTATCAATCTTGATTAAAAACATTTAATTTGTATCTTATCTAAATAACAGCTGAGGTGAATGTACATATAATCAGGTTATAAGCGCTGGATATGTGAAAAATATAATCGGATTATTTTCACAGTTCTCTACACGATAACTTCCGTTGAAATGTTCGAAAAACAATAGACTGATTCTTTGTAATATAGCTTCTTTTTGTGAGGCAAATGCCAAATCAACAAGTGGACTGTTGTCTATTCGGGAGTTTATTTCCTGTTTTTCCTGATTGTAAACCAGTTGCATACCTATTCTTCTTGGCTTTTTGCACTCAATAGGATAGAGCAACATGCTGGAAATTATTTGTGTGAAGCGGCTGACATCCGTGTGTATGATTGCATTGTCCACATTGGCTTGAAGCTCCAGATGTATATATCCTTCACTTCGCATCTGCACCAGATAGGGGAGTTCGTTGCACCACTCTTTTGCACATTGCAGTTCTGTAGCTGGAACTTCATCATGTTGGCTTCCAGACGTGAAAGGTCTAATACGTTATTCACAAGTTGGATTAATTCAGCCGAGTTGCTTTGAATGATGCCGGAGTATTCTCGTTTTTCCTTTTCGTTCAGGTTCCCGTCTTCGGTCATCAGCTGTGAGAATCCTACTACATTATTTAAGGGTATACGGATGTTGTAACTCATATTTGTCAGAAAGTGACTTTTTATTTCATTGGCTTCTTCGGCAATGGAGGTTAATCTTCTGATTTCTTTTTCATTTTTTTGCAGCCGTTTCCGGCTTCGGTATATATGGATATTGGTAAGTAGTAGAGCTAAGATAATGATGACTGAGATGTATAAGCAGGCTTGATGAAACATACTGCGCCTTTGTTCTCTTTGCAGTATGAGCTTATCCATGTTGTAGAGTGAAAGAATTTCTTCCATCTGGGAGTTGGTAATGAGATTGTACAATGAGTCTTTTGACTTAAGGCTGCTCTTGTAATATGTAAGTGCTTCATCTGGTTTTCCTGCTTTTACCAAAGAATCGGCTTTTCGGATGTCGTTGTTTATGAGTCCCTCTATTTCAATGGAATGCTGGCGGAGTACGGAATTTTGGCTTTGTACATCGGCATTGATAATTTGTACGGGCAGGAGTAGGGTGAGTAAGGTTGGTATAATAAATGATCTTTTCATGCGTTATTCTCCTTTTGGGTTTTAGTGGACTGTGATTGTCGGATGGGGTGAGTGAAGAAGAAGCGTGAGCCGCCTGTATAGTCTGGGTCAATCCATATTTTTCCACTGATATGTTCAATGATCAGTTGACAGATGGAAAGTCCCAGCCCGCTTCCTTGTGCATTTTCATTTAGTTTCTCGAATCTTCGGAAGATTGCGGCTTGCTTCTCTTTAGGGATACCGCAGCCTGTATCTGTGACAGAAAAGAGCAGCTCTTGTTCCGATTGCTTCCTAAGCTCCAGGATAATACTACCCTGCGGTGTAAATTTGGTTGCATTAATCAGTAGGTTTATCAGCACTTGCTGCAGACGTGCATCGTCTGTCTCTATATCCATGCTCTCTAATTCGGTTATGAAGCATATGGCTGCCTGAGTCTGTTTTATTTTGCTGACAGTATCGATTACATTTTGGCAAATATTGACAACGTTATGTTTGTTGATGCAGAATTGTATTTTCCCGAATTCAAGGCTTGATAGGTCTATCACATCATTGATGAGTTTCAACAATAACTCGGAATTTTGCAGGATTACTTCATTGCACTGACGACGCGTCTCATTATCCAGGTTTTCTTCGGTCAGTAGTGAGGAGAAGCCGGAGAGTGCATTGAGCGGAGTACGTATTTCATGGCTCATATTCGAGAGGAATATGCTTTTGGCGGATGTGGCATTTTCGGCATTGGTGCGCAGGTGTTCCAGCTTTTGTGTAGATAGGGCGATTTCCTGTCGCTGTTTTCTAAGCATGATGGCTATAATAATAAATATGAAGACTAATAGGATACTCCCGGTCAATATGCCAGTGATGAATTTATTGTGCTCTTCTCTGCTGGCTATTTCCATTTGGTCTATCTGATACTTGGCTCGTAGAATATTGATTTGTCGGACATAACCTTCTGCAGTGAGTGTGTCAACTGTGGAATATAATTCTTGATACAATAGGCAGGCGGCCATTGATTTCCCTTGTATCTTATATAGATATATTGTTTCTTGCGTAATCCATCGGTAATAGGCAGACTGTTTGTTGACTGTGTATTCTTGTCGTAGCTCTTCATACAGTTGCAGGGTTTTGTTCCAATACATTCTGTTCCAGTTGCCCATTGCCCGATAGTAGGCGGCGGTAGTATATTTCAGGTGAAAACAGTAAAACTTTTCAGGATGTATCCGGTAGATGGAATCCATGTTGTGCAGATATGCTGCGGCTTCCTTGAGATAAGCCTTTGAAAGATGTCCGTGAGAGATTGCATAGTTGGCTTTTTCGATATTGGCAAAAAAACTGGTGGCATAGTCCGGTTGTTTCTGAAGAGTTTGTTCTATGTCATGCAATGTTTTTTGAGCCTTTTCCAGTTGTCCTTTACGTTGTAAAGCATTGGATATCTTTAATAAGAGTTGTATCCGGTAGGGATGTTGCTGCGAGAGATGGTTTAATTCCTTTAAAGCATCCTGGTACGAATCCAATGCTTTGTCGCATTGATTGGCTATGGTGTAAGCATCGCCGATGGCTTGGTTGGCAACTGCAATTCCGAACTCATATTCCGTTTCTTTGGCTTCTTCGTACATTAGTCGTGCCCGGTCTATGGCGAGGCTGATGTCGCCTCGTAATGTATAGGCATTGGCAAGTTGCAGTTGCAGCAAAAAGTAATTTTCGTCATTCCGATTGTTTGTCTTGATAGTCGGCAGGATGTTTTCGCTCCAGCAGATGACGCTGTCTACCGGTACGTATTCATCGTAAAGTATTTTTTTTCGAAGAAAAGCTTTCAGCGTATCTAATTTGTTCGGAGTGGCTGAGGCACATATAAAGGTCGCGTATGGTATACACATCACCCACAGCACCATTAATACGGCAACGTCTTTTCTCATTGTTTGCTTTGTTTGTCTATTATTGGCAAAAATAAACATAAAAAGCGATATGCAAAATAAAATATAATGCTTTTATTTTCAATAAGTTGTGACGTGTAAGTGAATATTGAGCCTCTTTACTTATAATGCTTAGTAAAGTTCCAATCCGAATTCGTCTTTCAATTGTAAAAGAGCATTGTTTTTCTGGACCATCATTTGGAATTTTTCAACACGGCCGTATGCGCGGACTTTTTCAGTGGGAGTACTGATACGTACACTCATGGTTACCTTGCGGTTTTTCAGGCGGGTACGTAGGTACTCTTGTAATTGGGGAGTCATCGAGATAAATTCTTTTGCCACAATTTCATTATCTACGACAGCTTCAAAAGTAGTAGCATTTAGCAGAGTGACGTGCATATTCTGCATGCGTTTGGCAATGGCTACTTGCTCTTTGGGCATACGTCCGGCATACTCTTGCCAATAGTAGTTTATGTCTCTTTCATTGAAGATGTAGTCCTCTTCCGGTTGTGCTGTTTGTGGTGTGATAGTAGCTGTAGCCGTATTTTTTACCTCTTCCTCGACTTTCGGCCCTTTAATGGATACGCCAAGTCCTGACATTTTTATAACCGGAATTTTCTTTTCTTCTTTGCCTTGTGCCAGCAAAATGGAGGTAGGGGTGGCGTGTGAAGCAGTATTTGCTGTTGTGGCGGTAGTGCCGGTGGAGGGGGCAACGGTAGGAACTGCTTGCGGTTTAGCTATGACGGGTGCTTGCGGCTGGGGCACAGCGGGAGTAGCCTGTGGCTGTTGGGTGGCTGCAGGCTGTGTAAATATAGGTTTTATGACTTGTTTAGGGCTGTGCCCATTAGCTATGCCGTCTCCTTCGGCGGTTATTTGTGCCACCTGTATTAAAGTGAGCTCTACCAGCAATCGTTTGTTTTTGCTGGCACGATAGTTTAAATCACAGTCATTGCACAATTTCATGGCGCGGTAAAGGAAGGGTAACGGACATTTTTGTGCCTGCGTTTGATAACGTTGCCGTATGCTTGCTCCCACTTCAAGCAGGGGAAGAGTGGCGGGATCTTTACTTACCAGCAAATCGCGGAAATGCGAGGATAGTCCGGTGATGAAATGGCTGCCGTCGAATCCTTTGCTCAGTATATCATTCAGCAGTAATAGGGCATCGCCGACTTTGTTCTCAAGAAAATGGTCGGTCAGTTTAAAGTAGTACTCGTAATCCAGTACATTCAAATTTTCGATTACGCTTTGGTAGGTGATGTGTCCGCCGGTAAAACTCACTACCTGATCGAATATGGACAAAGCGTCGCGCATACCACCGTCAGCTTTCAGTGCAATGACGTTCAGTGCCTCCGGTTCGACGGTAATACCTTCTTTGGAAGCTACATAGGCCAGATGTGCTACGGTATCTTCCACACTGATGCGGTTGAAGTCGTATATCTGGCAACGCGACAAGATGGTTGGCAATATCTTATGCTTTTCAGTAGTGGCAAGGATAAATATGGCATGGCGGGGAGGTTCTTCCAATGTTTTCAGAAAAGCGTTGAAAGCGGAAGCCGACAACATGTGCACCTCGTCAATGATGTATACCTTGTATTTGCCTATCTGGGGCGGGATACGTACCTGTTCTACCAATTGCCGGATATCGTCTACGGAATTATTGGATGCAGCATCCAACTCGTGAATATTGTATGAGCGCTGTTCGTTGAATGCTGTACACGATTCGCATTGGTTACAAGCCTCTCCCTCTGCAGTGGGACTCATGCAGTTGATGGTTTTGGCAAAAATACGTGCACAAGTCGTCTTTCCAACGCCACGCGGACCGCAGAACAGATAAGCGTGTGCCAGTTTGCCTGTGGCGATAGCATTCTTTAAGGTAGTAGTCAAAGCGCGTTGTCCTACTACCGACTCGAAGGTTGAAGGGCGGTATTTTCGTGCCGAAACGATATAATTTTCCATATTCAGGGTATTCTTGTCACTTATATAGCGTGCAAAGGTTGTATGGTTTATCTTTGCTTTTGTGCAAATGTACGCAAAAAAAAGAAAATTCTCAGTTATTCGTCTTATCTTTGTGCTCAAAGAAACAATAACTGGATTACATGGATAAACTTGCTTCTCTTTGGTTGTTTGTCCGCAGACGTAAATATCTGATAACGTTTGTGCTGTTTGTCGTACTTGTCGGATTTCTGGATGAAAACAGCATTGTGCGTCGTTTGGGGTATTATCGTGAGGAAACGCGTTTGCGCGGGGAGATAGATAGATATCGTGCGGAATATGAGGAGAATACCCGTCGTCTGAATGAACTTGCGGTCGATTCAGGAGCTATTGAGAAGATAGCCCGTGAGAAGTATCTGATGAAGAAACCCAATGAAGATATTTATGTGTTCCAAGAAGATATAGAAGAATGAAACAGTTGATACCCGCCCTCTTTGTTGTAGGAGCCGTAATGCTTCTGATAGGAGCTGCCGTTTATGTCACAGGTTGGCAACTTTCGCCTTATATATATACGGTAGGTGCTACATTTGTTGCTTTGGCGCAAATAAATTCACCTTCGCAATATAAAACTCCTACTATTAGGCGCCTGAGACGCCAGCAAATATTTGGTGCATTGTTGTTGGTGCTTACCGGAGCTTTTATGCCGTCTTTCTTTCTGTCTTTCTTTTCGTTGCATGTTTCTGTATTGTTTCCTTCCTGTGTCATTTTTCCCGTTAGCCTTTATCTTGTGTCTGACACCCGGGTGTCGGACGTGCCGAGACCCGGATGTCGAACATGCCGAGACCCGGGTGTCGAACATGCCGAGACCCGGGTGTCATACAATGCCCTTCCGTATCTCCGTATTTTCTTTCAGCCTTCCGTTGTTTCCTTTCGCGCGCATGCGCATATATTATAATGTGTCCCTTTTGTCAGACTTTCCATCCTCCTTAAAAAATATGTTCTTCAACACAATTGTCAATCAGCGTTTTATAAAAATGTTTAAGAGAAACTCGAAAAAATCCCCTTATATATTTGGTGTGTATGTTATAAAGTCCTACTTTTGCACCCGCTTTCGAGAACGGGAGCAGCGATGTATTGACATTCTGACAGGAACGGCGTAGGAACTCTTACATATTTCTTCTGCTTGGGGCTTGTTTCTTTCTGGAATTCCCCTTTGAAAAAGCAGAATGAAAAAAAACTTCCGGAAACATTTGGAAGATATGAAATAAAGTTCTTACCTTTGCACCCGCTTTCAAAAAGTAAGCAGCGTTGGTTGACACTTTTTCTTGAATCCGGGTCGGTAAAACAATCTTTCCTTTGTTCTCCCTTTCGCAAGAGAGATGACGGGAAAAAGGAAAGATGAAAAAAAACTTCCGAAAATATTTGGAAGATATACTTAAAAGTTTTTACCTTTGCATCCGCTTTCCTGAAAAGAAAGCCGACATAAGAAGAAGCGATCTTTGAAGAGATTTACATAAACAATACAAGTAGTACAAGAGCAAGACTTGTTTCTGAAAAAGAAACGGTCTTGGGTAAAATAAAAAGAACCGTCATTACTTAGTAAATAGGTAATAGATACTTTTTAAATTCGAGCGTCCTGAACAGAGCAACAACCGTTCCTATATGGAATGATTAACAATACTTTTACAATGAAGAGTTTGATCCTGGCTCAGGATGAACGCTAGCTACAGGCTTAACACATGCAAGTCGAGGGGCAGCATCATCAAAGCTTGCTTTGATGGATGGCGACCGGCGCACGGGTGAGTAACACGTATCCAACCTGCCGACAACACTGGGATAGCCTTTCGAAAGAAAGATTAATACCGGATGGCATAGTTTTCCCGCATGGGATAATTATTAAAGAATTTCGGTTGTCGATGGGGATGCGTTCCATTAGGCAGTTGGCGGGGTAACGGCCCACCAAACCAACGATGGATAGGGGTTCTGAGAGGAAGGTCCCCCACATTGGAACTGAGACACGGTCCAAACTCCTACGGGAGGCAGCAGTGAGGAATATTGGTCAATGGACGAGAGTCTGAACCAGCCAAGTAGCGTGAAGGATGACTGCCCTATGGGTTGTAAACTTCTTTTATACGGGAATAAAGTTAGCCACGTGTGGCTTTTTGTATGTACCGTATGAATAAGGATCGGCTAACTCCGTGCCAGCAGCCGCGGTAATACGGAGGATCCGAGCGTTATCCGGATTTATTGGGTTTAAAGGGAGCGTAGGCGGGTTGTTAAGTCAGTTGTGAAAGTTTGCGGCTCAACCGTAAAATTGCAGTTGATACTGGCGACCTTGAGTGCAACAGAGGTAGGCGGAATTCGTGGTGTAGCGGTGAAATGCTTAGATATCACGAAGAACTCCGATTGCGAAGGCAGCTTACTGGATTGTAACTGACGCTGATGCTCGAAAGTGTGGGTATCAAACAGGATTAGATACCCTGGTAGTCCACACAGTAAACGATGAATACTCGCTGTTGGCGATATACTGTCAGCGGCCAAGCGAAAGCATTAAGTATTCCACCTGGGGAGTACGCCGGCAACGGTGAAACTCAAAGGAATTGACGGGGGCCCGCACAAGCGGAGGAACATGTGGTTTAATTCGATGATACGCGAGGAACCTTACCCGGGCTTAAATTGCAACTGACGGAATCGGAAACGGTTCTTTCTTCGGACAGTTGTGAAGGTGCTGCATGGTTGTCGTCAGCTCGTGCCGTGAGGTGTCGGCTTAAGTGCCATAACGAGCGCAACCCTTATCGATAGTTACCATCAGGTCATGCTGGGGACTCTATCGAGACTGCCGTCGTAAGATGTGAGGAAGGTGGGGATGACGTCAAATCAGCACGGCCCTTACGTCCGGGGCTACACACGTGTTACAATGGGGGGTACAGAAGGCAGCTACACGGCGACGTGGTGCTAATCCCAAAAGCCTCTCTCAGTTCGGATTGGAGTCTGCAACCCGACTCCATGAAGCTGGATTCGCTAGTAATCGCGCATCAGCCACGGCGCGGTGAATACGTTCCCGGGCCTTGTACACACCGCCCGTCAAGCCATGAAAGCCGGGGGTACCTGAAGTACGTAACCGCGAGGAGCGTCCTAGGGTAAAACTGGTGATTGGGGCTAAGTCGTAACAAGGTAGCCGTACCGGAAGGTGCGGCTGGAACACCTCCTTTCTGGAGCGACGCTCAGGAACAAGATGAAAAGTAGGTTCTAAAGAGATTACCTCCATAAGAACCTCTTGTACTGCGAAGATTGTTTATTAATAATATAAAGAGAAAGTAGAAGCCGAGCCTTCGGGCTAGGGTTTGACTGACAGTCCTATAGCTCAGTTGGTTAGAGCGCTACACTGATAATGTAGAGGTCGGCAGTTCAACTCTGCCTGGGACTACGACATAGTCTTGGTGACAGGTACAGACGATTCTTAATTGCTAATTGATATTTTAATTACTGATTACCAATCACTGACCGCCCCTCACTAATCACTATCTCGGGGGATTAGCTCAGCTGGCTAGAGCACCTGCTTTGCACGCAGGGGGTCAACGGTTCGAATCCGTTATTCTCCACTCTTGAGAGTCCAATTGATTGGAATATTCTCAAACGATCTTTGACATGATGTAACAGAAAAAAGTAAAGTTAAAGCTGAAAGTATATATCGACCATACGTTGTCGGTAAGACTAAAAGTAAGCAAGGGCGCATGGCGGATGCCTTGGCTCTCGGAGGCGATGAAGGACGTGATAAGCTGCGATAAGCTTCGGGTAGGTGCAAATAACCTTTGATCCGGAGATTTCCGAATGGGACAACCCGATTGGTTGAAGACCAATCATCCAACTAAGTTGGAGGCTAACGCAGGGAACTGAAACATCTTAGTACCTGCAGGAAAAGAAAATAAATAATGATTCCCCTAGTAGTGGCGAGCGAACGGGGACCAGCCCAAACCACCTATGTTACGGCATATGTGGGGTTGTAGGACCACGTTGTGGCAAGAAAACTGGTGAGTAGAATGTTCTGGAAAGTTCAACCATAGAGCATGATAGTTGCGTATACGAAGCCAGTCGAAGCCTAGTGGTATCCTGAGTAGCGCGGAGCACGAGGAATTCTGCGTGAATCAGCCGGGACCATCCGGTAAGGCTAAATACTCCCGAGAGACCGATAGTGAACCAGTACTGTGAAGGAAAGGTGAAAAGCACTTCGAACAGAAGAGTGAAATAGTTCCTGAAACCATGCGCCTACAAGCGGTCGGAGCTCTTACGAGTGACGGCGTGCCTTTTGCATAATGAACCTACGAGTTACTTTTTCCGGCAAGGTTAAGGGTCTTGAGACCTGCAGCCGAAGCGAAAGCGAGTCTGAACAGGGCGTATAGTCGGAAGGAGTAGACGCGAAACCAAGTGATCTACCCTTGGGCAGGTTGAAGGATGGGTAACACCATCTGGAGGACCGAACCAATAAGCGTTGAAAAGCTTCTGGATGACCTGAGGGTGGGGGTGAAAGGCTAATCAAACTTGGAGATAGCTCGTACTCCCCGAAATGCATTTAGGTGCAGCCTTGACTTATACTGGCATGAGGTAGAGCGACTGATAAGATGCGAGGGCTTCACCGCCTATCAAGTCTTGACAAACTCCGAATGCGTGTCAGTTCTATGTCAGGAGTGAGGGCATGGGTGCTAAGGTCCATGTCCTAAAGGAGAACAATCCGGACCAACAGCTAAGGTCCCTAAATGAATACTAAGTTGAACTAACGAAGTCAGATTGCTAAGACAGCTAGGATGTTGGCTTGGAAGCAGCCATTCATTTAAAGAGTGCGTAACAGCTCACTAGTCGAGGAGTTTGGCGTGGATAATAATCGGGCATTAAGTATTCTACCGAAGCTTTGGGATGTTTAAACATCGGTAGGGGAGCATTCCACTCAGCGTTGAAGGGGGGCGTGAGCCTTTGCTGGAGCGTGTGGAAAAGCAAATGTAGGTATAAGTAACGATAAAGGGGGTGGGAAACCCCCTCGCCGAAAGACTAAGGTTTCCTGATCAACGCTAATCGGATCAGGGTTAGTCGGGTCCTAAGGCTCAGCCGAACGGCGAGGCCGATGGCAGAACCGGTTAATATTCCGGTACTACCTCAAGGAGTGACGTGGAGACGGAGCAGTGACAGTGCCGCGGACTGACGGAATAGTCCGTTAAAGGGTGTAGATGTTGATTCCTGCAGGCAAATCCGCAGGAAGAGTCGAACCTGACAGTATGGAGCGTCCTTCGGGACAATCCAATAGTGCACGTAAGCATACTCCCGAGAAAATCCGCTAAACTTAATCCTTGTGGTACCCGTACCGCAAACGGACACACGTAGTCGGGTTGAATATACTAAGGCGCTTGAGTGATTCACGGTTAAGGAACTAGGCAAACTGACCCTGTAACTTCGGGATAAAGGGTCCTCAGGGTGACTTGAGGCGCAGAGAATAGGTCCAGGCAACTGTTTAACAAAAACACAGGGCTGTGCGAAATTGAAAGATGAAGTATACAGCCTGACACCTGCCCGGTGCTGGAAGGTTAAGAGGAGATGTCATCGCAAGAGAAGCATTGAATTGAAGCCCCAGTAAACGGCGGCCGTAACTATAACGGTCCTAAGGTAGCGAAATTCCTTGTCGGGTAAGTTCCGACCTGCACGAATGGTGTAATGATCTGGACGCTGTCTCAACCGTGAGCTCAGTGAAATTGTAGTATCGGTGAAGATGCCGATTACCCGCGATGGGACGAAAAGACCCCGTGAACCTTTACTATAGCTTAACATTGAATTTGGGTAATTGATGTGTAGGATAGGCCGGAGGCTTCGAAGCAGGTAC
>VOFI01000130.1_pt1 | contig 16000 bp, 32 predicted proteins | sample 5384131 | NCBI WGS metagenome assembly VOFI01 (sample SAMN12384728, study PRJNA508395) | human gut metagenome | isolation source: healthy gut H | host: Homo sapiens
TATCCAGATGACTCCAAATCAATCATTGCATACATTTCTTTTCGTATTCTTGTTTTGAATATGTACTATACCTTTACTAAGATAGTATCTGCGTTTTACACGCATTTTTCTTTTTATATAATACTGTTGCACTCACAACTACTCCAATCAAAGTAATTGTTAACATTAACACTATAATGCCCAACATTTTTCTATATCTTTGTATTCTTTTGGTTCTATGTTTTGCCTTCATCGTTACCTCCATTTCTTATTCGTATCAATGTACTACGCTTATATATTACAAGTGTAAGATTTTGAAGCAAAAAAATTTACTCCTTTCGTTATAAATATTACACCCGTAATATTTATCAGTCAAATGTATTCAAAAGACAAGAACACAGCCACCAAAAATATGTTCTGCGCCCACGTTTGATGTTACTCTGCCGCTACAAACTCCATCTTCATAAATTCATGATCCGTCAATTCCTTTAATTTTGCAAGGACACATAATGACAATTCAACCATCTCATCATCCTCCAGATGTTTCAGTGTCTTATTGATACCTTTTCTTTCTTCCTTTGGGCTTTTCCCAAACACCATTATTCAGCACATTATCAATCATATTATAATCTCGTTCTTCTGCCTCCTCAATCTTGCAGCGGTTTATATCTGCTGGGTTTTTCGAGAAGCTCCGTTGCTCTGTTTTATTTCTCTGGTACAGCTCCCTCCGAAAAATAATGTCTGTAAGCCACGTTGTTAAATGTCCGGTATCGCCCTTGCCTTTAAGTGGATTCTGCAAGCTCTGATACATTTCTCCCGGTCATTGCAATTATCGTGATACAGTACAGTATCATAATCGTAGGAAAGTTTGTCAAGTTCTACTGCAAGCTGTTCTCCTTTGTGGCAAGTCCGGCATACGCAGTTCCCACACTCCTTTGCTTCCCATTTCCTTCACTCATCACGCTATCTATCTCCATATCCGGGCAATTTAGCCACCAGTTCCGTAATGACTTTCATTGCCTGCGGATTGTTTTTAATATCAGGAACATAGTCCAAAACCCCAAAGGTCAATCCTCTTTCCAGATAAAACATCAATCTCGTAATCCTCGAAGGGTTCCGCCCCCTCTCCCTAGGATATTGATTCCGATTGCCGGAATACCATTCATCCGCTCTGAAGGTATCTGCTTCCAGATTGCTATAGCTTCATCCACCGTAGGAATATTCTCATAACACTCACCAAGATTATGAAATTCTCCACATTCCGAAACAGTTAAAGTTCACTTCTGCGCTCTACCTTTTCCTGCTCTTCCACTGATAGGATCCTTGGCCCTTTCAAATATTCTTCCATCTGTGAAGTCCATCCTCATTAAAGGTCTTGCCTTTTAAAATCTGCCACCACACTGCTTCTGGTGTACTCCGAATAATACGATTTTGCTTCCTCTGCTTTTTCCATCAGTCCATCATAATCCATCGGTATCAGTCTATTCCCTCTCTTTGGATATTTTTGTAATCTGATTAACTGGCTGTGACTTCCAAATCCCTTAAATATCATGCAAGGCTTCCCTTTATCGTCACATCAGGGATTATCATAATTCCTCCGTCAATCTCCCCATAACAGCCCTATAATGGAATAATCATAACCGCCATCCACTCCTGAATGCTGATAAAACGGTCTGCAATAGAAATGCCAGTTCTGTTTCCTGTTCACTCTTCCAAAGTTTTTTCATTTCCGCAAGCACCTGTTCTGTTTCATCGCCAAGATCAATGATTTCTTAATTCCATCTATTTCCGGTTCTGTCTTTTGACATTTCTCGTGTCCAGAAGTGTCCTGCATTTCTTCCTTTCCGGTGCGTCTGGAGCCCCGTAAAAATCCGGTATTTCCGTATATCCAAAAGAATCCACAAAAATGAGCCGTATTCTGTCCGTTCTGATGAAGCACCACTATATCGCTGACAGATAGCGAATGTCCTCTGAAATCTTCTGGGTGGTCAAGGTTGAATTTTTCAAAGATTGCCTCTAAAGTTGCCCCTGCGTCTCTTTTTTGCAGTTCAGATAATTCGCCCACATATAAAAGTGTATAATTCTCTGGTTTAATTGCATCAAAATTATCTTTTGTAATGCCCATACGCTTTAAGCGATTCCGTCCCTCAAAACGTAAGGAATCTAATTCCGGATTAGGGCTTTAATTGATAAATTCCATATTTATCAGTACTAGCATATAGGAGCTGCTCTTTTTCTCTTTGCCATTTCAGGTGTAATAACAGATCCGTCCTCATAGTTAATAGATTCCACCCATGGTGTGATACCTAATTTTTTTTCTATTTCAAATTCCAAATCAGTTCCATAAAAAGCATTATGAATTTCTGCCACATCAGTATCTGAAATAGGCTCTGAGGTCTTGAATACCGCAGTTCTATCCCCACCCATTTCTTCTATATCGACAGCCACAACTGGATACGGGTATGTATATTCTCGCCCTGTTCGTCCATTAAGATAAGTGTAATCTTAGTCTGCTGTTTCTATACGCTCCCTGCTTTCTGCCAATGATTCGCACCGTCAGTATGAAGCAAATATACAGGCAAATCATGTTCAAATAATTCCAATGCTTTCTCTTGTGTTAATGGCAGCATTTCATTCCATTGATAGCCATATTCCCTCATTTCCGACAAACCAATCATCGGATCAGGCAGGGCATCAATCTCCGCCTTTGCATCAATTATGGTCAATGCCACATCCTGTTGGGCATACTGCTCCCCTATATGCCAGTTTCTCTGCAAGTTCCCTTGTTTTATTCATATCATCAAGTTTATAGGCATAATTTACAATCAGATTTCGCCTCAGACGTGAAAATATTTTTTTTTCTGCTTCCAACTGATTGATAAGTTGTTCTGCCTGCCCCATGACAGATAAATTGGTATCAATGGGGTGTTCCATTCTTTCCTTTACATCAATAAGCTCGTCTGTATCCATGTTATAGCGGACATCAATATGATATTCCTCCGCTTCTTCCGTCTGCTCGTCAGCAAGTTCGGTAGTCCATGCTCCTTTGCTTTCAAGATAAGATGATATATTCGATTTATCCTCTTCATTCATGGTAGAAAGAGCGGATATAAGTTCTGCACTGTCCATTCCACGGACACTGACAAGATTGTATTCTGAAAATCCTCGTTATGTACCAGCAGAATGCTTTCCTTTCCATGTTCCTGCTCCATCTCCCGGTTAAGTTGAAGCTCCTGCATTGCCCCTCAATGCCTGTAATCAGTTCTGAAGCTGTCTTTCGGATTGTATCAAGGGAAGATTTCAGCTCTTTCATATTCCTGCCGCTGCTCCAGCCTGCGATATATCCAAAGGAATAATCGGATGTATCTATACCGAAATGCTGGCACACTGTAAAGCCACACTCCGCTTCCACTTCCTTTGTATTCCTGTCCTTACCGGAATATCCATGCTCTGATTAACTTCTTTATCATGCAGCCTGGAATGAGCCACCTCATGCACCATTGTTTTCAAAGTCTGGCTTTCGCTCATATTTTCCTGAACAGCAATCCGTTTTTCTGTTGTACTGAAATACCCTTTGGAATCGCCGGGAATATCTTCAAATGCAATCGGAACAGGAGAAATATTCATAAGCGCCTGGACAAAATCCTCATATCCCTCCACCGTAGATAACAGCTCATTCACTTCCAGTTCCGGAATAGGCTTGCCATCCGTCTGCGATACATCAAAAACAGATACCGCACGAAAGGCAAACTGTAATTATGAAATTTTGACATGGTACTGAGATAGCTTTTATATTTTTCACTCTCAAAAAGCTCTTTCAAACCAGCTTCCAGCTTATCCGTAATCTCTTTGACTTTTTGCTTTTCACTCATGTAAACGGTATTTTTATCTTCCATAATTCGATTGTCCTTTCTTTTTTCCACGCAAAAAGACAACCATCTCTGATTGTCTTTTTCGATATGCCTATTCAATTTGCATCTTTTTAGATTGCTTTTTTATTACTCTTCTTTCTTTTTCTGTATCCTTCTCTAAAATATTGTTCACTAATTTTTGGAGTTCATTGCGATTTGGCAGATACAATTCATATTTTGAAACAAATAAATTGCTGTCCATACCGTAAGTTGCATATTCTACAAGCAGTTCATCTTTGTTATGACTCAGGATAATGCCAATCGGTGGGTTATCATCTGCCATATTTTCTTCTTTTGCGAAATACCCCATATACATATTCATCTGACCGATGTCTATATGCTGGACGGAATTTTTTCTTTAAATCAATCAGCACAAAGCATTTCAAAATTCTGTGGTAAAATACCAAGTCCACATGGTAATGAATATTGTTTACAGTTAAGGGATACTGCCTGCCCACAAAGGTAAATCCTTTTCCTAATTCCAACAAGAATTTTTGGAGATTATCTATTATTTTCTGCTCCAAGTCTTCCTCACTATAACGCTCTTTCTCCGGAAGTCCCAAAAATTCTAATGTGTAAGTATCCTTGATAACATCCTCTGGCTTCTCATAAGTAATTCCTTCTCTGGCAAGTGCCAGAATTCCTTCTTTATCTCTGCTTGTAGCTAATCTAAGAAACAAAGCGGAATCCATCTGTCGCCTGAGTGTTCTTACATCCCACTTTTCCTTATAACATTCTTTTTTCGTAAAAACTTCTTTCTAATTCATCATCAATCTTTATCAGCTCACAAATATGCGACCATGTCAATTTTTCAGACACCGTCTGACAATTCTCATAACAAAGATAAAACTTCCGCATATTGTTGAGGTTTGGGCGGCTGTATCCTCGTCCCAATCGCAAAGTTAATTGATGCGAGAGTGTGTTGTTAATAATTTTGAACCGTATGCTGCTTTTTAACATTTCCATCCTGCTCAAACTCAACAATATATTTTCCGATTTTCCAATACGTCTCTGTAATTACACTGTTTACTTTTTTCAGCTATCTCTTTTTGGCATTTGAAACTGCTGTTTCAATCTCATCCACCAATGGCTGAAGCATATTTGTCTGCTCTAAATCATTCATAATATATTCTTTTTTTTCGAATTTGTCAGACAGTGTCTGACAAATTCAATTTCCATTTTTATGTATTACGTTGTCTCCATTTCTCTTTAGCTTTTTTTTCCAAATCGCTCTATCACTATATTTCCCTTGAACTAATATTATATTTCATATTTGCATAAAAAGAAATATAATAATTACAAATCTCCTCCTTCCCCTTATCTCTTTGCACGGAATTTTCTATATTATTCCCCGCAGCCTTTACTTTCATAGTCTCAAGCTTTTCTTTCAAGGATACCCTCTGTGCCGGCTTATCCGCCATCGCTGCTGTGAGCCTCATTCCCTGCGGATTTCCATTCTCCACAGCATAATTATGTCGGGTATTTTCTATGGGATACGGTTTTCTGGTATCTGCCACCTGCTCAGTACCCAGTTCCGATTTATCATCTTCCATACCTATTCCGTCATCTCCCTTTTCGTCCATATTGAGCAGGGCATTTAAGGCAGAAAGGCGGTCTAACTTCTCTGAAAGCTCTGCTTCCTGTGCAAATGGCTTTGTAACCTCTACCTTCGCTGTTTCAAGCTGACGCTCCACATTCTCCAGCTTTGTGGATGCTTCTGCCAGTTCCTTTGTCATGGCTTCCAACGCATGGTTGATACGGGAAATGTTACCCAGCGGGTCAACACCAATCTCCAGATTATGACTGAGCTGTCCTTTGATGTTCATAACGAATTTATGGTTAAAGGAATCAAAGGACACCGCCATTTTAAAGCCTGCATACTCTCCAATGACTGCCGGAGCATTAACGCTCTTGATTTCTTTGCACATCTCCACAAGTGCAGTTCCGGCTTCTTTTTTATCCGTATAGACCTTATTCCCGACCCTCATAGAGAAAAACTCCTTATCTGCTGGGAGATTGGTTTTTGCAGTCTGAATATCTGCCTGCAAGCCACTGATACGCTCCTTCAGAATGGTTATCTGCTGTGGATAATGCTTTGCAATGTTGTCCTCCAGACGGTATTTCTGACTGGTGTGGTTGGCTTTCGTCAGTTTCAGCTTGCTGACCTGAATATCCAAATCCATCTTTTCTTTTTATATAGGGATTCCCCGTTGCCAGAGCCTTAACCTCTGCATAAGAAAGTGCTGCTTCGTCCACATCCTCACAACTTCGTACCGGAGATTTACTGGTCATAATCTGTCCGATGAATTTCTGCTTGTTCTCAATGAGCTGCCACGAATAACTGTCAAAAGTTCCTTCTGTCACATAGCGGAAAATCTTGACCTTCGGATTAAGATTCCCCTGTCGTAAAATACGCCCCTCCTGCTGTTCAATATCAGAAGGACGCCAAGGCACATCCAGATGATGCAGTGCAATCAGTCTGTCCTGCACATTCGTACCGGCTCCCATTTTTGCAGTAGAACCCAATAAAAAAACGAACCTGTCCGCTTCTTACCTTACTGAACAGCTCCGCTTTCCTAAGCTCCGTATTTGCCTGATGTATAAAGGCGATTTCTTCTGCGGGAACACCTTTTTCCATCAGTTTATTTCTTATATCCTCATAGACATTAAATGTACCATCTCCTTTCGGTGTCGATAAATCACAGAAAATAAGCTGTGCTGATTTCTCCCCTTTGGTATCTTCCCAAATCTCAAATGCCTTATCCACACAGGTTTTTGCTTTGGAATGTTCCTCATCGGGGAGCATATCGTTGATCAGACGCTGGTCGAGTGCCAGTTTTCTTCCATCGTTGGTAATCTTTAGCATATTATCCTGATGCGGCTCTACCAGTCTGTTACGCACTGCCTCCGCCCGATCTGCCAGCGATGTTACCATCTCTTTCTGATATTCGCTGGGTTTCAGCACCACGTTCTCATATTCTGCTTCCGGCACAGGCAGCTTTAACATATCCGGTGTCTGGATATCCGCACTCTCCTTGAAAAGTGCAATCAGCTCCGGCAGATTAAAGAACTTTGCAAATCTTGTCTTTGCCCGGTATCCGGTTCCCTCCGGTGCAAGTTCTATGGCTGTCTGCGTTTCTCCAAAAGAGGATGCCCAACTGTCAAAAATGCCCTAATCCCATCTTCTGAAGCGTGCCATACTGGAGATAACGCATATTCGTGTAAAGCTCCGTCATGCTGTTGCTGATCGGCGTACCCGTAGCAAACGTAATGCCCTTTCCGCCAGTCAGCTCATCAAGATACTGGCACTTGGCAAACATATCGGAGGACTTCTGCGCTTCTGTCTGTGCAATACCAGCTACATTCCTCATTTTCGTATAAAGGAACAGGTTCTTGTAATTGTGGCTCTCATCTACAAACAGCCTGTCCACACCTAACTGCTCAAAGGTTACAACATTATCTTTCCGGGAAGTATAGTTGAGTTTTTACAGTCTTGTCATAAGGGATTTTCTGGACTTTTCCATCTGCTTAATGGTATAACGCTCCCCGTTGTCTCTTTTTGCCTGATCAATAGCAAGCTCAATCTCATCAATCTGTCTTTCGATAATGCCTATCTGTCTTTCCTGCGACAACGGATTTTTTCAAACTGGCTATGCCCGATAATGACAGCATCATAATCTCCGGTGGCGATTCTGGAACAGAATTTCTTCCGGTTGGCTGGCTCAAAATCTTTCTTCGTTGCCGCTAAACTATTTGCTCCGGGATATAACCGCAAAAAGTCACTCGCCCACTGTTCCGTCAAATGATTGGGAACAACGAACAGGCTCTTTTGGCATAACCCTAACCGCTTGCTTTCCATTGCTGCAGCAATCATTTCAAAAAGTCTTTCCTGCTCCCACACAATGAGCAAGCAGGGTATTGTCCCCGTAAAGCTGGTGTGCCACCGCATTTAACTGGTGCGGTCTAAGGTCGATGTCCGGTGTCATGCCAGGGAATTTCAAATGGGAACCGTCATATTCTCTTGGTCTGGTGGAATTAAAGAGCTTGTTATATTTCGCCACCAAGTCCTGTCTACGTTCCTGATCTTCAAATACCCAGTTCTTAAAGGCTTCCCGGACTGCCTCCTGTTTCTGACTGGCAATCATGGTTTCCTTTTTATTCAGGACTCTCGTTTCCTTTCCGTCCTCTATCACGGTATCGTACACCCGGCTGTCCTTTAAATTCAGAGAATCCTCTAAAATCTGATAAGCATTTTCCGGTTTGTACCATAAGTCATATTTACAAGACTGTTTCCGTAATCCGCACTTTTTCCTTTTTACATTCTCACATCGGAATACTGAATCCCCATTGTATTCCGGTTGAAGAGATGCTGCGGTGTTTCAAAAACATCACGCATGAAATCTTCAATATATTTCGGTTCAACCCATGTGGCACCGATACGCACCTCAATCTCGCTGGCATCCAGTTCTGTGGGCTGCACCCTGTAAGTGCCTGCACATTTATGTTGTATTCCGGTGGTTTTCGGCGTAAATCTTCGCTGTTTGCAACTTATCCCGGACATTGCCGCTTAAATACTCGTCCGCTGCTTCCCACCTGTCTGTGACCGGATTCTGAAAGATAATGCCCGTCAGTTCTTCTTTGATTGTATCAATCTTTTTTCCGGTCAGCTCCGCCATATAAGAAAGGTCCACTTTTGCTTTTTTCTGATAAAGATACTGCCAGAGCTTCCGTTGCTGTATCCACGCTTGTAACCACTTCCGCTTTCTTAATGGTACGTTTCGTGAACATATCCGCTTTGCCTTTGAAATTTCCCTCGTCATCCAGCTTTTCCAGAGAACATAACAGACAATAGCTGCTGTCCTGATTAAATGCTCTTTTGTTGGTCTGCGAATTGATTAGACCGTATTTTCTGCTGAACGTATCATAAAGGGTATTCAATTCTTTCTGCTTTTCCTTAATCACAGTATCCGGATATTCTTCCAACTGCAAATTGATAAGCTCTTGCGTACAGTTTCGGATTCCTACCATGCCTTTTATGCGTTCCTGCATGGATTCTGACATATCCACAGGCTTCATAATGGAATTTTCACGGTAATATACCTTATCTTCCACCAGTGTGTAGTACCATCTTCCCAACAATCATTTCCGGGTGTTCCGCAAAGTAGGTATTCATGGCGATACCGTTTGCATCTTCTTGATAAATGTACCCAATCTGGTTCTATGTCCATCACACGGTCACGCTTCTTAAAAACAAAATATCCGAAGTGACTTCTGTCCCCTGCATTTTTCCTTAAATGCTGTATTCCGGAAGTCTGACTGCCCCCATAAGCTCCGCTCGCTGAGCCAGATACTTTCTGACCTCGGACTTTTTTTTATCCATTGTTCCTTTACTGGTAAATAAAGCAACCCACCGCCGGGACGGACTTTTATCTAATGTCTTTTGCAAAAGAAATAATCATGAATCAGGAAATTATTTTTATCATATTGTTTTATCCGCTACCTTATACTGTCCGAATGGCACGTTGCCGACTGCTACATCAAAAAAATCATTCGGATAGTTCTGTTTTTTCAAAACCGGATATTTTAATATCCGCTTTCGGATAGAGCTGTCTTGCAATCCTGCCCGTAATACCATCCAGCTCCACACCATAAAGTCGGCTTTCCTGCATGCAGGACTGGTATAGTGGGCATTTAAGGTGCTTTCCCTTGCAGAAGCGTACTCCTGCGACGATAACAATTCCTTTAACTGCTGATATTCTCCCGCCCATGCAGATTTGCTTTCATCAAAGGCATCGGCAAGCCCGCCCCAGCCAACATACTGTGATAAAATCTGCTGTTCCGACCGTGTGGCGATACGGTTCTCGCTCTCCACCTTTTCCAAAGTACGGATTGCTTCTATATTTCGTCGGAATTTCTCTTTCGCACTGCCTGCTCTAACGCATCGTCTGTAATGTGGAAATTGACCGCATTGGATTTATCAATCTTTGGTGCAGGCTGCTTCACAGGCTTTTCTATGGCAGGTTCTTCCACTGACTTTTTGGACATCGTGTCCAGAAGTGTCCGGTTCCATGCTTTGCAGATAGTGTTCCGCTTCCTCTTTTGTTTCAAAGGTGGGGAATTGTACCGTCCTCTTTTATATAATAATCTTCCCTGCCATGATCCCATACTGCAAAATCCTGTCCCGGCTCAAAGGCATCGCTGGTTTCCTCAACTGAGAATCGTGATTCTGTTTCCGCTACATCTTCCGTTCCTTCAATGCGTGAAAATACCTCCGCTTCGTGTCGGTCTATATCTTCCATTGCAATGAGATTCAAATAATCGTTTTCAATTTCTACCCTGCTCGGTTTGTAATCATATTCAAATGGACATTTTCGTTTATGAGTACGTAAAGAACGCATTGTCCTGCATGGAATTTCCAAGCACATAGTTATTTTCTTCCGACTTCCATTCATCAATCTTTAAACACAACTGCCCGTCAATGGTAATCTGCTGTGCCGCAATCTCCTTTTTCCTGCTCCATATACCGTCTTGTCTGATTGATAAATCCATTTAAGACCGCCGGATGGGAAGAAACAATCAAATCACGGTTCTCATACTTGGCATACGGTTCTATTTCTTTTGCCCATGCCTTATTGTCGGAGAAAATCTGCCATCGTGCGTCAGGTGCATGACAGTATTGGCAAGTACATAGCTGACACGCTCGCTACCATATTTTCGGATTACTTCATCCGGTGTATCTTTCGGCAGACGATACCCGTCAAATTTTTTTCCGAAATCGTCCGTTCAATGGCTTCTTTACAGGCAACCTTCGTTTTCCGTTCTATTACCGCCTGTGCTTTTTCCAGCGCTTTCTGTGCTTCTTCCTCTTTGTACCGGGCATAGGTTTTCTTTCCCTGCCGGAGATAAATACTTATCTTCCGCCACCAGCTTTCGGATACGCTTTTCGACTACTTTCCAAGACAGCAGCACTTTCGCATAAGGTTCGCAGATATTTCCCTTTTTAATTCAATCCCTTTAAAGTTGTGGTCTTGCCAGCTATGGTCTGCTCCGGCAAGTGCATGAGAGCCGCCTCCAATGCCATATTCTTTTTTCAGAAATTCCGCTGCTTCTTTGCTGTCATGCTTTTCCTGAAAATAATCATAGATGCGGAAAGAACCATGTGAATATCCACTTCCCCTGCCAAGATTATGGTCTATCTCGTCCTGAGTAATAAAATCCTCCCTTTTTATTTCCACATGGTCTGCGGTTGGAAAGATTTGTTTTTCTATCAGCAGATTGTCAAGTTCCTCCTGCAGCTCCTCTTTTTGGCATAACTGAACGGAAACGTAGCTTTTTTCTCTCCGGTTTCAAGCTGATGAAGTGCCTGATCCATGTGGGAAGCCACAAGCTCAACTCCTTCTTTTGTAGAAAGGTATTCTATCATTCTTGCATGAGCCTCCGGATAATTTCCTGCTTTTAGCCCAAGCTCCTCCGGCAGTTCTCCCATGCCATCCCGGAAAAAGAAAAAGAGATGCCCTGCAATCCGGTCACGTTCTGCTTCGTCAGTCAGATAAGCTTCATTTGCTCCCCATATAGGTACCGTTTACTACCTGTGAGCGGATTTTTGCTTCCACCTCCTGCCAGTTCATCCGAAGCACCGGACGCTCTGTCGATGTGCCATATCCGACACGCATCCCATCCTCATTGAACCATACCGCTAACTGCTTTCCGTCAAATTCAAAGCCCTTTCCGGTTGTTCCATACTCTTTCTGTAAGAAAGCAGCCATCTCCTCCGGTGTCTTTCCCTGCTGATATTTGGTGTAGATACGCTTTCTGCTGTTATCCCTGCCTCCGCCGCTCCGCAGAATATCCGCTATCTGCTCCGGCGGTATCTTTGTTTCTGACCGTATCGGTTTCACTGTTTCCGCCTGTTTCATGGCAAGATTGCCAGCCTGCTCCGTAAACATGGAAAATAAGTCAAGCTGCTGGTACATTCCCGCTGTTTCAATCCGCTCTGCGGTTTCTCCTGGAAGAAGATATACTCCGTCCCCCATATAGGAATTGACAAGAAAACGTGCTTCCTCCCCATGACAGCCTGCTTTCCGCTTCACGGGTCAGATAATTGCCTTTCCATAAGGTAATACCGTCCTCATCGGCACGGTAGCCGCCCCGCATTTCCCGATATTGAACTCGGTGTATTCTTCCATGCGGAACGAATTTCTCAGATAATCCGCCTGAATCTTTGCATCCTGCTCTATCTGAAAATACCCAGCTATTTCCGGTCTTTTATGCTTCAGGAACTCATCACTGCATAAAATACCACGCTGTAAGTCCTCCCCCTGCTCTGTTTCAGACAGCTTCGGAAAAAAAGAACCGGATAATGAATGTTCTCCACTATCCGGTTCTGGTATTTCTTCTTCCTGTATGTCATTTTCTAACTGTAAATCAGTTCCGTCAGCACGATCTCCTCCGCTGAATGTCTGATGTTGTTCATCTTCGCTACCCACTTCATCTGATCGGCTGCTTTCAGTTCCTCGTTCACTCCCTCTGCTTTCGCCATCTGTTCGCTCGGGCTTCCATTCTCTGCTCTGCCTGCTCCTGTATCTCCAGACAGTGTGCTTTCAGCTCGCCCGCCAGTATCATGCCCTGATAAATCCTTTCCGGTGTTCCTGTAAGAAGTTCTTCCGCATCATACCGTACTTCGTCAGCGTTCCCTCCGGTTCCTCGTTCGCTGTCAGGTTCGGAATCAGATAATCCCCCGTTCTTTTCGTATGTCAGTTTCATGTGCCGCATCCTCCTTTTTGCTCTGTATTTCTATCTCCTGATTGTTTTGTAGCTCCTTTTCGCTTTCACGCTTTAAAGCATTATAGTCTGTATCTGCTTCATTTGCAAGCACTTTCTCCGTATTTTCAAAAAGTTTGTGTGCGTCCTGCATTAGCTTTTTTCCTGTGCCTTCCTGCGGGCAATCTGGCGGTCATACGCTCCTATGGAGTCGCTGATATTCAAATCCCTGCTCGTCTTTCCACAGTTCCATATCTGCACCGCATCGTGACAGCAGTATGGTGGGCATACTGAAGAAAAGCGTATCACGAAGCCTTTCCGGCCAATACATTTAACTCGTCCCGGTTCCCTTCTGGTAAAGCTGCCCTCTTTCACATATTCGATTTCCGGCAGAAGTTCTTCATAATAATCCAAAACAATCCGATTGGATATTTCCATTATCCGCTGTTCAAAGGAGCTGTTTATCCGTTTCTCCGTATGTCTTTTCAAGCTGTGCCAGGACTGTTTTCTTTACCCACGCAATTCGGATCATCTTCTTCATTCCATAGTATCCAAGGGATTCCCGCCACGGTTTTACCAGCAATTCATCTTCTCATTCCATAGTTCTAACAGGTTGCATCCGGTCGTTGTGCAAAAATAAGTATCTGTTCATTGAACGGATATTTATAAAACCTTGCAGCGGTAGTCAGATACCTTGTCCACTCCTGCCCGTTTTCGCTATCTCTTTTGCGGTATCCTCCGCCAGATAGAAATCATCTGATATTTTGTTACCATAAGCATTCCTCCAAAATGACGGAGGGATAACCCCCGCCGCCTTATTCATAAAAACCGTGTTCTTCGATACCGTTTTCCAGAATTGTGCCAATCAGCTCCTCCAATTCCATCTCCTTCAGCTCGCTGATCACAATGAGCTTTGCAAGGATATCTTTTTCCACCGGAACGACATAGCTTTCTTCATCAGGGCAAAGCTCCGTACACAAATCTCCAGTCCGTCTGCAATTTTGCAGAGCGTACTTATATCTGCTTCCCGGATACCTGCCAGAATATCCATCAATACATCTTCCCTGACACCACACCGCTTAGAAAGTTCTGGAATATCCATATCCTGCTCTTTCATAATGTTTAAAATTTTATCTCCGGTGCTGTAAACAACGGTCTTTTTCATTTCTGTATTCATTTTTCTGTCTCCTTTTCACTTGCTTTTTCTCGGTGGAAATTCCATCTTGAATTTGTACTGCGAACCTTTGATTTCCTTTCCGTCTTTGATATAAGAATAATCCTCAATTCCCTCCGGAATCAGGTACGCATCGTAGCTTCCCTTTTTCCCTTTTAATCCTCTCACAAGGGTCTTTTTCCCTTCAAGCAGACTTTTCATCTGTGTATCGGAAAACGTTGCTCCCATTGCCCTACCCACATTCATGCCGCATTTTTGTTTGCAGTAAGCACCGAATTTTCCTTTTACTACATCGCTGCCGCATTTCGGGCATTTTTCAAGCACTTCCTGCATCGTTCCAAACAAAGACTTCTGATCGTCACTGATACTGTGGTAGGTTTGCACCAGCTCCCGCACCATATCTTCAATGCCATCCATGAACTCCTGCATGGTGTATTCGCCTTTTTTCAACCAAAGTCAGCGTATTCTCCCAATCTGCTGTAAGCTTCGGGGATTTTACCATATCCGGCAGAACAGTAATGAGCTTCATCCGTCCTCGGTGGGAAGCATCTGCTTTTTTCTCCCGTTTCAATAAAACCGTCTTTGACCAGCTTTTCAATAATGTCAGCTCTGGTGGCAGGTGTGCCAAGTCCTTTGCGTTCCACCTCATCGCCCATATCCTCTGCTCCGGCACGTTCCATCGCAGAAAGCAGGCTGTCCTCGGTAAAATGTTTGGGAGGCTGCGTGAAATGCTCTGTTACCTTTGTCTGATAACTGGAAACGTCATGCCTTCAGAAAGCTCCGGCAGTTTCTTCTCTTCCTTATCCTCATCTGTTTTTTCTACCCGGTAAGGTACGTTTCAATGCTGCTTCAAATTCTTTCCACCCGTTCTGCAGAACCGTTTTTCCGGATACATGAAAGCTGTAACCACCGCAGGAAAACTCTGCTTTTACAACGTTTCATACAACTAGCGACAAGGGATAAGATTTTCATTTTTCCGGCCCGGTTGTCTTTGTAATTTCTATGGTGGGAATAATTGCATAATTGATCGGTCAGACTGTTCAACACTCTTTTTATATCCGGCTCTGCTCCGGTCGTTCCTCAACAAGGGATAACTGCCCCGATTACCGCTTTTCAGTTTCTTCCATATCATCCGGATAAATACTGGCTGCGCCGTTCTCCGGATGACCAAGCTTTCTCATAAAGGCTCTGGGTGTACTCAATGTCTGCTTTGCAGTAAAACCAAAAGAATACGGTTGGCATCCCGCTGAAGCGTGGTAAGGTCATAAAGTTTTTGGTGGTGCAACGCTTTTATTTTCCTTTATAACGGAACGAACCACTCCACTCTGACTTTCACACGCTGCAGCAATACTTTCTGCCCCTTGCCTTATCGTCGAGCCATGCTTGTACTGCTCTTTTTCAAAATTCATAATCTTTCACGCTTCACGGTCCAGCATGGCAAGGGGTGGGCGTCTGGCGCCTCTGCCCACCTTTAATACCTTTCCGCCATACAGTACGGTAAATAATCTCGTACCATTTAATCCCACCAGCCGGTCTGCCTGCTGTCTGCAAAAGTGAACTGGTACGCAGGCTGTCATAATCGCTTCCCGGCTTTAAGTTTTTCAAACCCGTCACGGTTGCACTCTCTCCATTTGATGAAATCCACAGGCGTTTCATTGGTTTTTCCGGCAACCTGCCTGTTCATATACCAGACGGAAGATAAGTTCTCCCTCCGTCCGGCATCGGTGGCACACACCACACTTTCAACTCTTGTATCGTGCATCAGATTTTTCAAGATTTTATACTGCGTTGCTGTTTCCTTTTTCACTTCATGCTGCCACTGCTCCGGTATCATGGGCAGGCTCTCATAGCTCCATTTTTTCCATGCTTCTGAATACATCTCCGGCTGTGCCAGCTCTACCAGATGTCCTACACACCATGAAACGAGAAATCCGTTTCCCTCCATGTAACCGTCTTTTCTCTCTTTCGCCCCGATCACATGGGAATTGCCTGTGCTACGCTGGGCTTCTCTGTAACCACCCAACTGCATACCTTATTCCTCCTGTTCGTCAAAGAAATCTTCTTCCGTATCTTCCTCCGATTCCTCATCTTCGTTTTCATACTCCCTCGTTATCTTCCTCATCTTCATCTTCGTCCTCGATAAAGTCCTCTTTTTCTTGCGGACAACCTTAAAATA
>VOFI01000342.1_pt1 | contig 16000 bp, 24 predicted proteins | sample 5384131 | NCBI WGS metagenome assembly VOFI01 (sample SAMN12384728, study PRJNA508395) | human gut metagenome | isolation source: healthy gut H | host: Homo sapiens
TTCGAACCCACGCGCCCTCTCGGACAAACGGTTTTCAAGACCGCCTCGTTATGACCACTTCGATACCTCTCCATCTATTTATTTGTCTGCCGCTTCCGTATCACCTCAGCGACAAGATGTATTCTATCACAGCTTTTCACTGTCGTCAACACCTTTTTCAAACTTTTTTTTTTTTTGTATTTTTCTTATTTTCCTGTATTTTTCATCTATAAATACACTTATTTTTCATTATTTATACATAGAACCTGCCATCGGCAGCTTCTATTGCATATTTTGATATCTACAGAACCCACCATCGGCAAATTCTTCCAAATACATGGCAATTCACAAATCCCGGCACAGGATTATTGATGTTCAATAAATCCCTTCGCCGTTTCCAGATCTTCCGGTGTCGTAATCTTAATATTACAATAAGAACCCTCGAATAATTTCACAGGAATCTGCATCTCCTGTTCTACTACCATGGCATCATCGGTTACATTTTCCCTGTCATGCTGCATCAGCTTCTCATACGCCTGCGTAATAAGAGCTGTCTCGAATACCTGCGGGGTCTGAACATTCCATACGTATTTGCGTGCAGGTGTAGTAACTGCAAACTGATTTTCATCTACGATCTTTACCGTATCCTTGCTTGGCATACCGGCAACACATGCACGGTTTTCTTCCACACATGTATAAGCCCTCTTTATAATCTCTTCGTCTACGAACGGTCTGGCGCCGTCATGGATATAGACATATCCTTCTTTCGCTTCTTCTCCCGCCATACCGTCACGGACAGCCTTCAATCCATTCAGACAGAGTCATAGCGTTCTTTACCGCCCGAAACTACTGCGCGCACTTTTCCAAAATGATATTTATTTACAATTTCTTCTGTCACATAGTCTTCCTGCCCGGCTCCGACTACCATGATCACATCATCAATAATTTCTGACTTTTCAAATGCTTCCAGACAGTAACAGATGATGGGTTTCCCACACAGCTCAATATACTGTTTCTGGATAGATGTTCCCATTCTTTTCCCCTGCCCTGCCGAAAGTACGATTGCCATGCATCTCTTTTTCATTTACTTTTTCCCGCCTTAATTTTGCCTTTTTTTCCTTTTTAACGCTCGCCAAGCTTCAGATTCGGAACTGCATTCAGATCCCATCCGCTTCTGGTTCCATTGATATACTCATAGTAAGCTGCCACGCCAATCATAGCCGCATTATCGGTACAGAAAATCGGAGACGGATAATAGAATTTCACGCCTCGTTTTTCACATGCTTCTTTCATTGCCGCACGAAGAGCACTGTTCGATGCTACGCCGCCTGCGATGGCAAATTTGTCTACTTTATATTCTTCTACTGCATGCATAGCTTTAGCAACCAGTACATCGGTGACTGCTTTCTGGAACGATGCTGCAATATCTGCCTGGTTGTATTCTTCGCCCTTCATCTTGCATCCGTTAATATAGTTCAGAACTGCGGATTTCAGACCACTGAAGCTAAAGTCATATGGTGCGTCTTCTACATTTGCACGTGGAAATGTGATGGCATCCGGATTGCCTTCTTTTGCAACTTTATCAATCTTCGGTCCTCCCGGATAGCCAAGTCCGATTGCACGGGCCACCTTGTCAAACGCTTCTCCTGCCGCATCATCTCTGGTTCTTCCGATGATATCGAATTTTCCATAATCCTTCACACGAACCAGATGGGTATGTCCTCCGGATACTACCAGTGAGAAAAATGGTGGTTCTAACTCTTTATGTTCAATAAAATTGGCTGCGATATGCCCTTCGATATGATGTACTCCGACCAGCGGTTTACCTGCTGCATATGCGATTGCCTTTGCTTCTGCCACGCCTACGAGGAGTGCACCTACCAGTCCCGGTCCGTAAGTTACACCGATTGCGTCGATATCGTCCAGTGTTACCTCTGCCTCTTTCAGTGCTTCTTCAATGACCTGATTAATCTTTTCTATATGTTTTCTGGATGCAATCTCCGGCACAACACCTCCATACAGAGTATGCAGTGCGATCTGGGAAGAGATTACATTTGAAAGAACTTCTCTTCCGTTCTTTACAACGGCTGCTGCTGTCTCATCACAGGAAGTTTCAATTGCCAGTATTAATACATCTTTTGTCTCGCTCATATTTTCCCTCCTAATCTTCAAATACCAGTTCTACCGAGCGCTTATCTTTTTGCTGCGATTGAATTCTGGAATATTGCCTTGACATCGTCCATATATTCCTCTGGTTTTGTCAGGGACGGGCTATAATGTGTCAGCCACATTTCTCTTTTACTTCTGCTTCTTTTTGCAAGCTGTGCTGCTTCATAAAATGTCATATGCTTATATTCTTTGGCCTTCTTCTGCTTATCCTTTTCGCCATACATTCCTTCACAGATGAAGAGATCGGAATGCTTTGCATTCTGCTTAATAGATTCCGTCGGTCTCGTGTCTGTGGTATACGTAAGCTTGATTCCCTTTCTTGCCGGCCCGAGTACCATATTCGGTGTATATACGTGCCTCTTAGTCTCTATTGTTTCACCTTTTTGCAAAAGTCCCCAGTATTCCTGTGGGATATTTGACGCTTTCGCCCTTTCCACATCGAATTTTCCTGCACGGTCGATCTCCATTGTATAACCATAACAGGTTACGTTGTGATTCACACGAAATGCTTTTAACCGGTAGCCATTCAATTCGAATGTCTGCTCGGTTTCCGTAATTTCCATATATTTAATCTGGAACGGCAGCTCCGGTGCGATCACGCGCAGGGCATTTACTACCCGTTCCAGCCCTTTTGGCCCGATTAATGTAAGCGGTTTGGTACGGTCTGCATTTCCCATTGTAAGAAGCAGGCCCGGAAGTCCGCTGATATGATCCCCGTGATAATGCGTAAAGCAGATCACGTCGATCGGTTTAAAACTCCAGCCTTTTTCTTTGATCGCAATCTGCGTTCCCTCTCCGCAGTCGATCAACAGGCTGCTTCCATTATAGCGCACCATCAGGGATGTAAGCCACCTGTATGGCAATGGCATCATCCCTCCGGTTCCTAACAAACATACATCTAACATAATTTTCCTCTATTCTTCTTCCAGTTTAATCTTAAAACTGCCCGTCAGTTCATCATAACAGGCTTCACAAAGGTCAAAATGATCCATCCGGTTATCTTTGTCAGAAAAATATCCCCATCGCTTGTCCACGCTCAGCACATCTTCCTGGGGAACCCCTTCTATCACCGGAATCACTCTGCCGCATTTATTACATACGATACTTGTAACTTCTTTTACTTTTTGTCTGTTCTTCAAACTGGCGCATACCGTTCCTCCTGTAATTCCGGCACCGTTTTTACCGGTGCTGTTCTGCTGTTACATTGTTCTCTTTTCATTACTCTCTATCTTTTTGTTCTCTCGGTTACGCCTATATTATAGCTTTCCATCTGTATGCTGACCAGTGGAAAGTGCTGTAAGAATTACCATTGTTTCCTATAGATTCTTTGACATCAAAATGGCATTTTCCTGTGGATTCTCGTAATAGTTTTTACGGATTCCATCTTCTGTGAATCCACATTTCTCATAAAAATCTTCTGGCGGCTTCGTTGCCTTCTCTTACTTCCAACATGATTCTTGTTATCTGCTGTTCCTCACAAAACGCCACAAGTTCCTGGAACATTTGTCCGGCAGCCCCTTGTCTGCGCATAGAAGGAGCTGTTGCGATCCTTGCGATCTCGCCTTCATCTAATACGTAATAGATAATGCGATAGCCTGCGATTTTCTCCTCTGTCTTTGCTGCAAATATCACTGCATTCTTCTGATTCCATGTCTCTTCCAGACTTTTCAGGCTCCATGCATCGGAGAATATTTCACTTTCCAACGCGGCAATATCCTGAAGATCCGACAGTTCTGCCTTACATATCTTTTCTAACATGCCTCAATGTCTCTGATCAGTTCTTCCACCACTTCCGGCTTTGTTGCCCAGCTTGTACAGAATCTGACCGCACTTTCTGCATCCGATACCTTCTCCCAGAATTCAAACACATATTTTTCTTTTAATTTCTCAATATGGCTGTCCGGCAGGATCGGGAACTGCTGATTCGTATAGGAATCGTAACGCAGGCCATATCCTTTTTTCTGAAATGCCTTCTTAAGCTTCATTGCCAGTTCATCTGCATGTGCAGATATCTTAAAATAAAGGTCATCTGTAAACAGTGTATCAAACTGGACGCCAAGAAGACGGCCCTTTGCCAGCATTCCGCCATTCTGCTTGATCATGTAGCGAAAATCCTTCTTTAATGCCTCATTCGTGATCACAACAGCTTCACCAAATAATGCTCCTACCTTGGTTCCACCGATATAGAATACGTCTGTATATTTTGCAAGATCTGTAAGTGTAATATCATTGGTCTCTGCCATCAGTCCATATCCAAGACGTGCTCCATCAAGGAAGAGTAATATGTCATATTTCTTGCACACTTCATACAGATCCATTAATTCTTTCTTTGTATACAGTGTTCCATTCTCTGTAGGGTGGGAAATATATACCATTCCCTGGCTGCACCATATGCTCCTGACTTCCATCTGTAAAATGAGCATGACACATTTCGTCTACCTGTACGGCACTGATCTTTCCGTCTCCACTTGGAAGCGGCAGTACTTTATGTCCGGTTGCTTCAATTGCTCCGGTCTCATGCACATTAATGTGTCCGCTTACTCTTTGCAACTGCACCCTGATAAGGACGGAGTGCCGCACTGATCACAGTTGTATTGGTCTGGGTTCCGCCTACCAGGAAATGCACATCTGCATCCTGACATTCACACAGATCCTTAATCTTCTGTCTTGCACTGTCGCAGTATGGATCCAGTCCATATCCGTCGGTCTGTTCCATATTTGTCTCTACCATCCGCTGCATAATTGCAGGATGGGCACCTTCTGTATAATCACACTGAAATCTATACATTTCCCAGTCTCTCCTTCCGTTCTCTTTCTGCCTGAGACACACGGAGATAATCCGGTTCATGCTCCATTGCAGTTTCGATCTTTCCTTCTTTATAATACTGCATTCCCAGTGTTCCTACGGATGCAGCTCTCTGCCGGTTCATATTTGCCGGCGCAAATGTAACAGCTTCTCCCGGCAGGATCTCTTCTTTAATCTTTGTCTTGTGCACAGGAACCCCGTCGCCAAGGAAGGTTACTCTTCTTCCTTCTTTTAAATATTTTTTCAGCTTTTCTCCCAGTTCTTCTATCGGAACTGCCATCTGGTCTTCCAGTATGTGAAGCTTCTGTCCGTCAAATTCATAGATTCCCGCATACACCTGCCCGCGTCTTGCATCCATGATCGGACATACAACATCTGCGATTCCGCACAGATTGTAAGCAAGTCCCTCCAGTGTCGGAATATGGATCAGCGGTTTCTCAAGCGCAAGTCCAAGTCCCTTGGCCGTTGCGGAACCGATACGAAGTCCCGTAAATGATCCCGGCCCCCGGCTACCGCTATCGCATCTACGGTATGCAGATCCAGTTCTGTCATCTTCACGATCTCGTCCAGCATCGGAAGTAATGTCTGTGAATGTGTCTTCTTATAATTGACTGTATATTCGGCAATGACCTGGTCATCCACTGCCCCGTCTTCTACTACAGCTACACTGGCGACCAGTCCTGAGCTGTCTAATGCTAATATTCGCATATTGTAATCCTCCGGTAATCGAATCCTTTTTCCAGATCCTTTTCTATCTTAATCTCTGTGTAATGTTCCGGTAATATCTCTTCAATCAGATTAGCCCACTCGATCAGGCTGACGCCGTCTCCGTAAATGTAATCTTCATAGCCAATCTCATCCATCTCTTCCACATCACCGATTCGGTACACATCAAAATGATAAAAGGGAAGTCTTCCTTCATCATAGATCTGCACAATGGTAAATGTAGGACTGCTGACCGGTTCATCTATCCCCAGTCCTTTGGCAAGACCTTTGGTAAATATCGTCTTCCCGACACCCAGATCTCCCACCAATGTATACACCTGTCCTGCACAGGCTTTTTCACCCAGACTAAATCCCAGATCCCAAGTCTCTTTCTCACTGTTTGTCTCTATTATCATAAGCTCTCCCTTTCCATTTTTTGAAATCACTGTATTCAGTATCTTTAAGTATAACACATCTTTTTTTTTCTTCTGCTACTCATGATATACTTTCTGATAACAGCTTAAATATATTAATTTTTTATCAATAATGGAGGAAAACGTATGAAATTCACATTTTATCACAATAACATTAACGTTGCCGATCTTGACAAGTCTATCGAATTCTACAAGAAAGCACTTGGACTTAAGATTACAAAAGAGACAGAAGCTGCCGACGGAAGCTTCAAGCTGGTATTCATGGGTGATGACACCACCCCGCACAAATTAGAGCTCACATGGCTGCGCGATATGGACAGACCTTATGATCTCGGAGACAATGAGATTCATCTGGCAATGCAGACAGATGATATGGACGCGGCACTGGCATTCCATAAAGAGATGAATTGCGTCTGTTTTGAGAATCCGGAGATGGGTATTTATTTTATTAATGATCCGGATGGGTATTGGGTGGAGATTTGTCCGGCTGAATAAGTTTTCTATTTAGTTCATCATCGTGGCCTCTCGGTCCTTTAGAAAGCGTTGGTATTCTGTTTTTGGCTAAGATTCCACGATGAAGAAGTTGTAACTGGCCAATGATAATGAATTCAATAGAGGGACTGTAACTTTTGTGTGTAACCGGGAAGTTGTGGTGAAGGCCCTTGGTTTTCTGACTTTTTTGTTGCCATATGTTCGTAAGAACCTGTTGCTTGCAGGTTATGTTGGTAACGGGTTTTGTAAGCAAACTTTCGGCATCACAACGGTTACGGTTCCTCTGTTTTATTTTTTATGGCATGCGAAAACGTGACTGAAAAAAAGTATAGCAGGGATTGCTGTGCATATGAAATCAGCACAGCAATCCCTGCTATACTTTTTTCAGGTCCGGGGTAAGCCACCATAATAAATGAAACACCCCTACGCATTCATCTTCAATATCGGACTGATTTTTTTATAAACCAGGAACACGATCAAAGATACCAGTATACCTTTCAGCAGATTGAATGGTCCGACTGCCAGTATCACGAAAGTCTTAAGGTCTGTGATATGTTTGTTTACGGCAGTTCCCATTCCAACCAGGCCGTCGATCGGCATACCGAATGCTTTTGGCATATGCCGGTAGTAATACGAAGGCATTCAGGAAACATCCGACTACTGTCATGAATACGGTTCCCGCTGCCATTCCGGCTACTGCTCCGGTTCTGGTATGTTTCTTATGGTAGATCAATGCGGCCGGCACAACCAGTGAACAGCCAATCAGGAAGTTTGCAATTTCTCCGACTCCCGCTGTCATAGTTCCGTTGATTGCAAAGTTCAGTAAGATCTTGATAAGTTCTATTGCCGCTCCGGCGAGTGGTCCCATTGCAAAACTTCCGATCAGAATCGGTACTTCGCTGAAATCTATCTCATAGAAGGACGGAGCGAACGGAAGCGGAATTTCGAACAACATCAATACTGTTGCGATTGCCGATAACATACCAATCTGTGCCATTGTCCTGATTTTGTTTCTGTTCTTTTTCATTTTGTCTTGTCATTACTTTTGTACTCATCTTTCTTTCTCCTTTAAACCGAATTATATTCTAAAGGAAGAAACTTCTTAATTTTGAACCATACAATATTCACATAGCAAGCAAAAACCCCGCCACCCAAAGGGCAACGGGGCAATCATATCATTCTGATAATCCTGTAAATATCGTATCATCCTTCTCTCATCCAGACTTTACTGTCGGTTCCGGAATCTCACCAGATCGGCTGATCATCACATTGATAACATCTGTTCAGATATCTCTGACCAGAAATTCTTCAAATGACCAGTTCGCGGACTTTACCGCCGGTTGGGAATCACACCCTGCCCCGAAGAATCTTCTTTCGTCTTATATTATAGTACGGCATATCCGTCTATGCAACCATTATTTTTGTGCTCATCTCACGGATCAGTTTTCTGATCGGAAGAACAAATGTCGGAGATACAGACAATTCATCGATTCCCATCTTAAGGAATGTCTCTGTCAGAGTCATATCTGCTCCAAGTTCTCCGCAGATACCAACCCAGCATCCTGCTTTGTGTCCGTTTTCGATCGTCTTCTGGATCATGCGGAGCACTGCCGGATGATGTGAATCATAAATGTTGTCAAGTTTGCTGTTCTGTCTGTCAATTGCCAGTGTATACTGAGTCAGGTCGTTTGTTCCGATACTGAAGAAGTCAACTTCCTCTGCCAGAAGATCGCTGATCATCACTGCTGCCGGTGTCTCGATCATAATACCCTGTTCAACTTCACCGTACTCGATTCCTTTTTCTGTCAGTTCTGTCTTGATAGACTCTACGATTTTCTTAATCTCTTTTACTTCATCTACAGAGATGATCATCGGGTACATAATTCCGATGTTACCATATGCACTTGCACGGAGAAGTGCGCGAAGCTGTGTACGGAAGATATCTCTTCTATCCAGGCAGATACGGATCGCACGGTATCCCATGGCCGGATTTTCTTCATGATCAAGGTTGAAGTAATCTACCTGCTTGTCTGCACCGATATCCAGTGTACGCACGATTACTTTCTTTCCTGCCATGTTCTCTGCAACCGTCTTGTATGCCTGGAACTGTGCTTCTTCATCCGGATAGTTATCTGCTTCCAGATATAAGAACTCACTTCTGAACAGACCGATTCCGGCTGCATCATTGGCAAGTACGCTTGCAACGTCTTTTACGCCACCGATATTTGCATATAATTTGATGTGTTTTCCATCTACAGTTACGTCTTCTTTTTCCCTTTAATTCCTGAAGAAGTTCTCTTGCTTTGATGTCTTCTTCTTTCTTTTCCTGCATTTTCTTTAAGATATCTTCGTCCGGATCAATGTAGAATGTTCCTGTGTAGCCGTCTACGACTGCCATCTTTCCATTCCATTCTTCTTTGATATCTACTTCGATCAATGCCGGAATGTTCATGGTTCTTGCAAGGATTGCAGTATGTGAGTTTGCAGATCCAAGTCTGGTTACGAATGCAAGAAGTTTCTCTTTGTCCATCTGGACAGTCTCACTCGGTGCAAGGTCTTCTGCCACAACGATCACTGGTTCATCACCGAGGGCTCCACCGCTTTCGTTCCCACTTAAGATATTTACCATACGTTCCGAGATATCTTTTACATCTGCTGCTCTTGCTTTGAAATAATCATCTTCCATCTCTGCAAACATCTTCGCAAAGTTATCTCCTGTTGTAGCAACGGCAAATTCTGCGTTTACCTGCTGTGTCTCGATGATATTAACAACAGAATCAATATAATCATCATCTTCCAGCATCATCTGATGTACTTCAAATACAGCAGCATTCGCTTCTCCGACTTCTTTTAATGCTTTTTCGTACAGTCCCTGTAACTGCTCTGCTGCCTTTGCACGTGCATCCTCGTAACGTTTGATCTGTTCTGCAGTATCCTCTATTTTCACACGTTTTACAGGCTGTTCTCCCTTCTGGTAGAACAATATTTTTCCAATTGCAATTCCTTTAAATATTGATTTGCCAGTATATTTCTCCATAAATGATACCTCGTCCTTCCTTCAATCTTTGTTAACATTCTAACTCACAATACCTGTAAAGTCTAGTTTTTCGTAACTTTGTTTTCATTCTGCATTCATGCACTTTCTTAACCCATATTTCCATTCTTGTTTTGATTCAATTCGTCGTAACGCAGCTTTTCCATTGTAAATCCACGTCCTCTTACCTCATTGATCTGCGTGATCGTGATAAATGCTTTCGGATCAATCTCCTGAATTGCCTCTTTTACAGAATACAGCTTTCTGCTGTGGATGACACATAATACGCCCTGCTGCTTCTGTTCTCCATAACCGGTCTCGATGTCTACCATTGTCACTCCGGCATCAATATCCGTTAAGACTTTCTGACGGATTTCTCTGTATTTGTCCGAAATTATAAATAACTGGATCTGTGACTTTCCAAGAAGCATCACCCGGTTCAGCACAACCGTACTTAAAAATAAATTCAGAATACCATACAGTATCTGTTCCGAATCTGAAAACAACATCTGAAGTCCCAGCACCGAAAAATCTACAATATACAAAAATACCGCTACCGGGACATGGAACCATTTATGTAACACAAGTGCCAGTATATCGGTTCCACCGGTAGATGCACCTACTCTTACCACCAATCCGATACCGATTCCAAGAAGGACCCCTCCATATAATGCCGCAAGCATAGCATTATTCTCCGTCACTTTGTCTATTCCCGGAATGGACTGTACCATCGACAGGAATATTGGATAAATAAAAGAACTGATGATCGTTGTCAATGCAAACTTCTTTCCCAGAAATACTGCACCGAGAACGAACAGCACCGCATTGATTGCCAAAATGATCAGCGACAGGTTCACCGGAAAATAATGGCTGATCGTAAGACCGATACCGGTTGCACCTCCCATGATGATCCCATTTGGCACGGTAAACGCAGCCACAGCAAATGACAGTACAAGATTACCGACCAGCACACCCAGAATAGTTTTGATTGTTTTTCCCCAACTTTTTTTTCATATGTCCCATCCTCTCTCCGTATTTTATTTTGCGATTATACATATAACCCGTTACAGACAGTTATCCCCATATAACTGCCTGTAAACTCATGTTTTCCACATTTTTATATTAATAATGTGGATTCTCTTTCTTCATTTTCCAGATTATGAAATTCCTTTCATCGTAAGCTGGATTCTCTTCTTCTTAAGATCCACGCTCATCACTTTTACATCCACGATATCGCCAACACTTACCACTTCCAGCGGATGCTTAATGAATTTCTTATCCGTAATCTCGGAAATGTGTACCAGTCCGTCCTGGTGCACTCCGATATCTACAAACACACCAAAGTCAATGACATTTCTTACGGTTCCTTTAAGGATCATGCCTTCTTTTAAGTCTTTCATATCTAAGACATCTGTTCTTAAGATCGGTTTCGGCATCTCATCACGCGGGTCACGTCCCGGTTTTTCCAGTTCTTTCACAATATCCCGGAGGGTAATCTCTCCGATCTCCAGTTCTTTTGCAAGTCTTGCATAGTCTTTGATCGTAAGAGAAAGTCCGGCAAGCTTTCCTCCGCTGATGTCTTCCAGTGAAAATCCCTGTTTCTTCAGAAGTTTTTCTGCAGCTTCATAAGACTCCGGATGTACACTGGTTCCGTCTAACGGATTCGTACCGTTCTGTATTCTCATGAATCCGGCACATTGTTCGAACGCCTTTGGTCCAAGCTTTGCAACCTTCAGAAGCTGTTTTCTGTCTGTGAATCTTCCGTTTTCTTCTCTGTATGCCACAATGCTCTTAGCAATCGCACCGGAAATACCTGAAATATAAGAAAGTAACGGTGCGGATGCTGTATTCAGGTCAACTCCGACTTTATTTACACAATCTTCGACAACTCCGGATAAGGCTTCGCTTAATTTCTTCTGGTTCATATCATGCTGATACTGTCCCACACCAATCGATTTCGGATCAATCTTTACAAGCTCTGCCAGCGGGTCCTGCAATCTTCGGGCGATAGAGGCCGCACTTCTTTGTCCTACATCAAATTTCGGAAATTCTTCTGATGCGAGCTTACTTGCAGAATACACGGAAGCTCCTGCTTCATTTACGATTACATACTGCACTTTCTGCGGGATCTCTTTTAACAGTTCTACAATGAACTGCTCAGACTCTCTGGATGCAGTACCATTTCCTACGGAGATCAGTGTAATGTTATATTTTGCAATAATCTTCTTCAGCAGGTCTTTGGACGCCTGGATTTTCTTCGGTGTCGTCGGCGCTGTCGGGTAGATCACTGTCGTTCCGATCACTTTACCGGTCGGATCTACAACTGCAAGCTTACATCCGGTACGGAATGCAGGATCCCAGCCAAGTACAGTCTGTCCTACAATCGGAGGCTGCATCAGAAGCTGGTGCAGGTTCTTCTTAAATACGCTGATTGCCCCGTCTTCTGCCTTCTCTGTCAGGTCGCTTCGGATCTCACGCTCGATTGCCGGTGCGATCAGACGCTTATAGCTGTCTTCTGCTACTTCTTTTAAAATCGGTGTGGTATGCGGGTTATCACTGTGGATCATCTTCTTTTCCAGATATCTTAAGATGTCATCCTGCGGTGCTTCGATCTTTACTGTAAGGAACTTTTCTTTCTCCCCGCGGTTCAGTGCAAGCACTCTGTGGCCTGCAAGCTTTGTCACCGGCTCTTCAAAATCATAGTACATCTCGTATACCGACTCTGCTTTTTCGTCTTTTGCCTGTGAAATTACTTTTCCGTGCTGTACGGTTGCTTTACGGATCCAGCTTCTGTAATCTGCCTCATCCGATACCGATTCGGCGATGATATCTTTTGCTCCGTCAATTGCTTCTTTTACGGATTTTACTTCTTTCTCCGGATTCACATATTCTTCTGCATACACTTCTATCGGTTTCTCCGCTTTCTGAAGTGTGATAAGTGCTTTGCAAGCGGTTCCAGTCCCTTCTCTTTTGCAATCATGGCACGTGTCCGGCGTTTCGGCCGGTATGGGCGGTAAAGATCTTCTACCACTACCATTGTCTCTCTTTGCCAGGATCTGCTTTTTCAGTTCTTCGGTAAGCTTTCCCTGTTCTTCGATACTTGCCAGAACCTGTTCTTTCTTTTCTTCCAGATTACGCAGGTACATCAGTCTTTCATGCAGTGTCCGCAGTTGTGCATCGTCCAATGTTCCTGTAACTTCTTTTCTATATCTTGCGATAAACGGAATCGTATTGCCTTCATCAATTAATTTTACCGCAGCATCTACCTGCCATCTCTTGACACCAAGTTCTCCGGTAATCACCTGATTAATATCCATATGTTTTGTCTGTCCCTTTCTTGCTGTATTTCGAAGATTTTTCTCTTCTTTATTACGCGGATAATTATAACTGAATTCACTTCCGTATGCAATGCCGCCGGCAATACAGAGTTCACTCTGTTTTCTTGAAAATACATTTTCTCTATGTTATACTGAAACTGCTTGAACTTATTAGAAAATATAAATACTCAAAGGGGCTTTTACTTATGAATCAGGAAACACAGGGACTCTCAAAACAACAAATCAAATCCAGAGAAACACGCGCCAAGATCTTCCAAGCAGCCAAACGCATTCTGCAAAAGCAGGGCTATGAACAACTGTCAATCAAAAATATCTGCGAAGAAGCAGGCGTTTCCAACGGAAGTTTTTATCACCATTTTAAGACGAAAGATGATCTTCTATCTTATTATATAGAAGAACAGCCAAGTATGGATCCGGATCTTCTTGAACTTCCGTCCAGTGCTTTGCTGAGACAAAAGAAGCAATCATCTCAGTTTATTTAAATTATGTTCACTACTGCGAAGAGCTCGGAGTGGAATTCATGGCCAATTATTATACACCTAAGAATCAGTCCCTGAATCCTTTGATCCGTACAGAAAGACCATACCCGATCGTTACCGTTCATGATTATCTGAAGCGTGTGATCGAATCCGGAATCATTTCCCCATCGGCAGACCTTGAGGATATTACAACTGACATCCGTATGATCGTAATCGGAAATGTATTCGAATGGTGCTTAAAAAGCGGCGATGCTGATTTTGAAGGTAATATGCGTCGGTCCCTTACTACTTATCTGAACGGATTATTCTAACAAATCATTACATATAGATATTTTATCGAATTTCAAAAACTTACAAAGGATGAATGCGGTATGTACACATTTATTGCCAATCCTAATGCCAGATCCGGCAGAGGAATTCTTCTCTGGAAACAGATTGAGAAGATCTTACAGGAAAAAGAAATTGAATATAAAGTTTTATTTACTAAGTACCAACATCATGCTACCAGACTGGTTCATGATCTTACCTCCGATAGCGCATCCCATACGATCGTTGTACTGGGAGGCGATGGTACTTTGAATGAAGTAATCGACGGAATCGTATATCTCGATAAGGTAACACTCGGATATATTCCGCTTGGATCCGGCAATGACTTTGCCAGAGGCCTTGGTCTTCCAACGGATATTCACGGTGCCCTGGAGCAGATTCTTGCCCCAACGCATTACACCGCCATGAATGTAGGTGTACTTGATTACGAGAATAAGCACCGAAGATTCGCTGTAAGTACCGGAATTGGCTTCGATGCTGCAGTCTGTCATCAGGTGATGGTCACACCGCTTAAGGCTTTCCTCAACCGGCTGAAGCTCGGAAAGCTTACATATCTTGGTGTTGCCCTTCATAAACTGTTCACATTAAAACCAGTCACTATGACGGTCACAACCGAAAATGGTGAGACAAAAACATATGAAAAAAGTATATTTCACAGCTGTTATGAATCTGAAATATGAAGGTGGCGGTTTTAACTTCTGTCCTGCTGCCAGTGGTACAGATGACAGGTTAGATATCATTACCGTAGCAGAATTACCGAGACTTAAAGTTCTTTGTCTGCTGCCAACGGCCTTCAAAGGATGGCACACACGTTTCCATGGAATCCATCTTGATACCTGCACAGAAGTGACTGTCATAAGCGATCACCCACTGCCTGTACATACAGACGGCGAGCCCGTCTTTTTACAATCTGAGATCCACGTACATCTGGAGAAAGAAAAGTTACGTATTATTACACCTTGTTAATCATATTGTTCACGGGGAGGTTCTTTTATGCGTTTACTGATTACCGGAATTATTGTATTTCTTATATTATTTTACTTTTATCTGATCTGGCCGAGACTGTCTAGGAAACGACAGATCCGTCCATTTCTTCACACGATGTTCTCCCATCGTGGATATCATTGTATTGAAAAAGGGATTCCCGAAAATTCCATACCTTCTTTCCGTGCCGCTATCTCCCATGGATATGGGATCGAACTGGATGTCCATCTGACAAGCGACGAAAAACTTGTCGTATTCCATGATGACGACCTGTCTCGTATCTGTGGACGACCGGAAACCATTGAATCACTCCCTTTAAAAAGAATTACAAAGCTGCCGGTTACAGAATACGAATGAGACTATCCCACTTTTCACCGATGTACTATCCCTGGTGGGCGGCCAGGTTCCGCTTCTGATCGAACTGAAGATTCCAAAGTCTTCTCTTGGCATCTGTGAAAAGACCTGGGAGATTCTTAAGAATTATAACGGACCTTATATGGTACAGTCTTTCAACACACTTGGTATCTGGTGGTTCCGCCGTCATGTACCCCATGTCTTAAGAGGTCAGCTTTCTTCCAACCTGACTGCCGACCATCTTCCGGAGCCATGGATCCTGACCTTTGTTGTAAAGCATCTGCTTGGTAATGTACTCGGACGGCCGGATTTTATTTCGTATAAGCTTGCAGACCTTCCGATGTTTGAAGTCTGGTTTTTAAAGCACATTCTGCATCTTCCGGTTGCAGTGTGGACTCTGCGGACACCTGATGCTTTTAAAAAAAGGGAAAACGGCATTATGATATGCAGATATTCGAGAAAAAGAACACTTACTATTAACTTTGTAAAAATGTTAATATTCCATGAACTTTATTGTTGATTCAATTTTTTTCATGTTATAATGCGCTTTGAAACGAGATAAGATAATAACAAAGGCTTTGATAAAAAAAAAGGGGTAGTTCATATGAAAGCCATTGATAAAGCAAAGAGTTTTTTGAAGAAGTACCGTCATGCATGGGTATTATCATACTTTCTGATCTATATGCCATGGTTTGTTTATCTGGAGAAGCGCACGAATGTACGTCATTACATGATACATTCCCCAATCGACAATCATATTCCGTTTATTGAATATTTTATCGTGCCGTGTCCGCTTTTATCTATGTAGTAGTAGTCATTTTCCCGGATTTTTTTGAAGTCGGATATTCCTACCAGGAAATTGAGTTGATTGTTCACTGGCTCCCTCCTTCATGCTATGA
>VOFI01000582.1_pt1 | contig 16000 bp, 24 predicted proteins | sample 5384131 | NCBI WGS metagenome assembly VOFI01 (sample SAMN12384728, study PRJNA508395) | human gut metagenome | isolation source: healthy gut H | host: Homo sapiens
CAGTATTAGAGGCAGTTCCGGAGTTGAGCCCCGGTATTTCACCTCTAACTTATCAAACCGCCTACGCACCCTTTAAACCCAAGAAATCCGGATAACGCTTGGATCCTCCGTATTACCGCGGCTGCTGGCACGGAGTTAGCCGATCCTTATTCGTACTATACTTTCAGGCTCCTACACGTAGAAGCGTTTACCCTAGTACAAAAGCAGTTTACAACTCATAGAGCCGTCTTCCTGCACGCGGCATGGCTGGTTCAGACTTGCGTCCATTGACCAATATTCCTCACTGCTGCCTCCCGTAGGAGTTTGGTCCGTGTCTCAGTACCAATGTGGGGGGTTAACCTCTCAGTCCCCCTATGTATCGTTGCCTTGGTGAGCCGTTACCTCACCAACTAGCTAATACAACGCATGCCCATCTTTAACCACCGGAGTTTTTAACCCAAGAAGATGCCTATGTTATGGGGAATTAGTACCAATTTCTCAGTGTTATGCCCCTGTTAAAGGTAGGTTGCATACGCGTTACGCACCCGTGCGCCGGTCGCCACCAAAGTATTGCTACCTCGTGCTGCCCCTCGACTTGCATGTGTTAAGCCTGCCGCTAGCGTTCATCCTGAGCCAGGATCAAACTCTCCATTGTATAAAATTTATAAATGTTTTGTTAGAGTCCTGACTATTCGTTTATCCTTAAAAGGAAAATTGACAGATAAATACTACATTTCTTTTCTCTCAAAATATAACCAGTAATTCAAAGAACCAGTTTGAAAAAGTCTCGCATTTTGTAGTGCGAAAGGACTGCAAAGATAAGTCATCTTTTTTAATCCTGCAAATCTTTTTTCAAAAATCTTTTTCAAGAACTTTACGTTTCGGAAAATCGCGCTTACACAGAGCTTTAAGCTCCTTTATTGTAAACTTTCAGTCTTTGTAAGAACATCCGTTTTTCTTGAACGCGGATGCAAAGGTAGTGACTTTTTCTGAACCTGCAAGCATTTTCGCATTTTTTTTTGAAAAATCTTCAATTTTCTTCAAAATAACGCTTTTTACCTATATATATTAATGACACCCGACATGATGCATGATGCGGGCCCGGACGTATCCCGATTCGGCAACAAGGGATTCCATCCGGCCCCCATTGCCGGCCGAAAGGCCCGTTCGGGGAATATAATTGTCCGCAGGACGAGTAAAATCGGACGGCACCCCGTAAAACAGAGATTTTTTACTATTTTTGCGGCAGATAATCCGACGGCTATGAACTTCAAAAAAATATCACTGCTCATCCTGATTCTGCTCATCGCGGATCAGCTGCTCAAAATCTGGGTCAAGACCCACATGCACCTCGACGAGTCGATCATCGTATTCCCGGACTGGTTTCAATTACGGTTTATCGAGAACAACGGCGCGGCTTTCGGCATGCACATCGCCTCGAAAGGGGGATTCGACTGGGGAAAACTGCTGCTCGGCATATTCCGCATCGTCATGGTAGGTCTCATCGGCTGGCTGATGCATCATCTGCTCCGCCGCCGGGAGGATACGCCGAAGGGGGTTATCGTCGGTCTGGCGCTGGTGATGGCCGGTGCGCTCGGCAATATTATCGACAGCGCTTTCTACGGACTGATCTTTTCGGAATCGACGCCGTACGCGGTAGCGCATTTCGGCGGACATTACGCGGGCTTCATGATGGGAAAGGTCGTGGACATGTTCTATTTCCCGCTGTTCCAGTGGAACAACGTGCCGCGGTTCCTGAGCTTTCTGGTCGACAGCAACAACTACTTCTTCGGGGCGATCTTCAATCTGGCCGACGCCTACATCTCCGTGGCGGTAGTCTATCTGCTTCTGTTTCAGTATAAATTTCTGAGCAAGTAGATTTTTTTCGCAAAAATAGTTGGCGATTCAGAAAAAAGTATTACTTTTGCACACCGCAATTCCAATAATGCCCAGGTGGCGGAATAGGTAGACGCGCACGTTTCAGGTGCGTGTGCCGCAAGGCGTGCAGGTTCGATTCCTGTCCTGGGCACCAAAGGACGCTGATAATCAGCGTCCTTTTTTTTTGTGTAGGATAAAATGTAGGATAAATTGAATTACTCTTCCCCTTCAAAATCCTTAAAAAAGGAACTTCCCGCAAGTATAGCAGCATTCTCATCCACCCCCAATCGCAGGTAACGCATTGTCGTAGTAACCTTCTTATGCCCCAAGGCCTTGGAAATCGCAGTAAGCGGAACTTTGGAACGCTGGAGGTGCGTGGCGAAAGATCGGCGAGCAGTATGCGTAGAGATCAAAGTATATTTCTCGACCCTAATCTCTTTTAACTCGCCCCCTCGATGTTCGCAAATTGTCACTTTTTCGTCGATCCCTGCCATTTTCGCCACCACTTTGATATAGACATTCATTTTCTGGTCTGAAATCGTTTTTGACAGGTCAAAATCGCTCTCGAGGATTCTTTGTATCACGGGATGAAGTGGAATCGCAATCGGGGTATCTGTCTTACGGGTACGCATCATAATCATCCCATCAACAATATTTGACTCGCTGAAACGACTAAAGTCAGACACCCTCATGCCCGAAAATGCCCCGATAAGAAACCGGTTCCGTACCAGTTCACATGTAGCTATGCGCTGCCTGACTGCTTTCTCTCCGCACAGATCCGGCCACTCATTCAATACTGTGTTTTTTGTGATTCTCAATCTATACAACTTCATCAGTTCGTCAACCGAAAGATAGACAGGATCACTCTCTTTTGCTACCGTGATAAAATTTTTATGAGCTGTGCCATTCAAATTATGCAGGTGATCCACCTCCCGGGCCTCCCTATAAACCTGTTTGATCACTTTGATAAGACTGCCGAAATAATTATCCGAATATCCCTGCCTATATATCCAGATCCGGAACTGATTATAGAAATTGATATTGATATCTTCAAATTGCAAACGACACCGAATCATCTTTTCATACTGCTTCAGCTTATTCAGGACTGTTCGGTAATGCCGGATCGTTATTATCGACCTCGCATCGGCATAGCGGGCAATATAACGCTCAAAATAATCAGAGTAATAGCCAGAGGGGGACTCCGGAGTATTTATTGACGGAACAGGTCGCTCTAAGGCTTTGTAATACTCTTCATCCACGACCTCGAAAAAGTCTCGCGAAGATGGAATCGTATAACCTTTCTTAAAGTACACTTCAGCTCGTTGGGCAGCTTGGCACCACAGCTCCAACGCATCATTCGTGCAATTCGCCAATCTGTTTTCACGACACACCCGAACCCTCTGTCGCTGGGGGTTCCAGAACTTTACCAAAGTCGACTCTTTTGTCGTGCGTCGATACTGTTTGCCCTTAAATGTTACGGATAAGATAATCGCCGATCTCTCCCGCTGGGGAGTAGCTAAATAGAATTTTATCATTTTGTTCGATATACTATTATGGAGTCCGTGTTTGAAAATTGGATCCCACTACAATATACCAAACACAGAACTACTCTTTAATATGCTCTTTATCAGGATATTCCACGCCAACGCGGGGGGGGGATATTTTTTTCTGGTGTAGTTCCATGAAATGATCATTTATGAAATTTTGTTGTTGAAGTAATGTTTCAGCCTGAGTTCTAATTATTGTCATAAGCTCAGCTATCATTGAGTCTTTTGCAGTATTCTCCCCACGAATAGACGAAGAATCCAATTCCTGCTCAACAATAACAGCATCGCCAATCCCAGTTAACAGCCAGTGAAGATTAACATCCGGAACAATACACAATATATTTGCTATCGCATTTGAATTCAAAGGTGTATTCTTTGCTTGCCCAGTAAAACTTCCATAAGACATTCCTATCTTCTCACAAAAATTCTTCTTGCCAAATCCTTTTATTTCAGCGAGATACAATATCCTATCCTTAATTGTAGGAAATTTATTTTGCATATTCTTGCTTATTGGGAAATATATTTGCTATATTTGCATTGTGGTACGTGCGTACCGAACTTGCGTACCACAATAAATTGGGTAAAGTTAAGAAATAACATTTGTAAACCAAAGACATGGCTCGAAAAATCACTTTCACTGAAGTGCCGTCTTCTAAAGGGTGGGAACCATTTTTAAAAGGAATGGCGGTAAAAGATCCTGCCATTTTCAAAATTGTAGGGAATGTAGTCACAAATGGCCGACAAGCAATAAAGCGGTATAACAAGAAAATAAAAACAGGGAAGCTCGAGCCACGAAAATTTGAGACCAAAACGTATCCTGACGACAATTTATTTACAATCACGAGAATATCATAAATCGTAATTAGTCATGGAAGACTCTACACATATCGACTCCACCAAGATCAGTCTCTACATTCAACAACTCGAATTCACTGTGAGTAATCTGGAGGCCACGATTACACGGATGAAAAAGGAATGTTTCGACCCTAAAAAATTCTATGGAACCGCGATAACCGTTGACGCTTGTGCCCGAATGCACAGCGTATGCACCGTGACTGTTCGTGAATATGTCCATGCCGGTCTCATTCCCACTCACCCGGACAGCACCTCCCGGAAAATTCTCATATTCACAATAGATGCCTTATTGCTCGACTTCAAACAGCTCAAGCAAAAATATAAAGAATTGAAATTATCAATATAAAGCACAGGAGACTTGAGGGGAGTGGTGATAAGACTGCATCACTGATCCCACGGTAGCAGTTGGCACACCATATCCCCTCTCTCTTGTTTATCCACGATCATGGCAGTACAAACGATATATAGCAACAAAGACTCTCGAGTATACAAAAGCGAGAGCTTGATCGTTCCCCCAACCCTCCCGACTGGCGAAGCACCACTCGAATTAAACCAGCCAAACATGATCTTGGATGCCAAATACAATTACCGGCTGATACAACTATCGGCAATCGTAAAAATCACCAACATTTTACAGCCGATCATCAATCAAAATATAGACGAATACGTCACGCTGTGCCGACGCTTCGGAAACAAAGAGGAACATCCAAAAATTGATTACCTTTTGGGGGAAGAGCGGAACCTCCGATTGCACGCCGAAGATGTTTACTGGAAGATTAACGAGCGGACACTCGAGGTTAGGATACCTTTAGATGCTTTTACGAATATCCGAAGCCATTATAGCCGGATCAGAGCAGCCATCAGCGATCTGATCAGGATACCGGTTAAATTTCCCACATGGTCGGAATTAGCCAAAGAAACACTGACTGACGGATGCCGGCCTTTATGTCAAGGAGTATTTATAACAATGACAAGTCTCAGAAAAACAGAAGCTATATCCACATTTTCTTCGATGAAGACATAGCCAGATTACTGGTCAATCCCTGTTACGGATACTCACGCCTATTACAAGCTACCGTCGACAACTGCCGTTCTATTTATACCGCGAGGATCTACATGCAGATCTGCCGACACGCAGATGGGAAGAAATGGGCTATTCCCTACCCTGATCTCCGATTGCTTCTGAATGTCGACTCACCCAAGAAGAAAGGGAGTACAGAATCCAAGCAGCGTATCCGCGCCAACTCAGTCCCGAGGTACCATGAGTTCCGTCGGCGCGTCCTCGACGTCGCACGCGATGAGCTGCTCCTTATGGTGCAAAATAATACGACAAACTATTATTTCACCTATGCCGAAGAGTTCCCAAGCAATCGCCATTCCACGCCAAGCCATATTATTTTTAACATATACGAGACACATCCGTCGAAAAAAGATCTCTACGCTTACGAGAACCATCTTTCCCAGATGCGGCATTATGCTGGGCATATTTTAAAAATCGGGCAAGACAGATACAATCGGGTATTCAAAAATATAACCCTAAGAAATTACACATACGTGTTTCAAAGACATCTCGCAGCATGGATTTACATGGAAGATCACGGCGACAAGATCAATAATCGCGACGCATATTACCTCAAATCCATCGAAAACGCGATAAAGGAAGAGAAGATTTCTCACGAACAGGGAGTGATTCAAATGGAACTCAATTTATAATACCAAATACAGTCTGCTACCATGAAAGTTTTAATCTCCATCAACCAAAAGGGCGGTGTCGGGAAAACAACCACCGCAGCAAATGTCGGCTTCCGCCTATCCCAACTCGGAAAGAAAGTCCTCCTGATCGACGGGGACGAACAAGCGAACCTCTCGCTAATCTTCAATGCTACGAAACACAAGGAGACTTTATTCAAACTCTTTATAACAGGCGAGGCCGTAAAACCGTACGAGATCAATCCGAACCTTTACATCATCCCTTCGGATGTCAGGACATCGAATATCAACGTTCAGCTCGCAAACGACGTGAACGCCCCGTTTTTCCTGAAAAAGTACCTGGCAATGCCCGAATACAAAGATTATGATATTGCCATCATCGACTGCGCTCCAGCTCTCGATGCAATCATCATAAATGCAATCACCGCCGGCGATGCCATGCTCATTTCCTTGTCGCCCGGAGAATTCTCCTACGACGGCATGCGACGTATCCTCTCTGCCTCAAACACGATAAAAAAGAATTATGGAGCCAAAATCCAACTCGGAGGCATCATATTAAGCATGATTAACGCCCGGACAAAGGTTTACCAACAAACGGTCGAACTATTACGGGCGGATGATCTTCTCCCTGATGCGTTCAACACGAATATCCGCCTATGCGAAGCCTTCAAACAGGCAGAGGCCGAACATAAAACGATTTTTGAATTCGCACCGAAATCGAAAGGCGCTGACGACATGAGTGCTTTGACAGATGAAATCATTGCTAAACTCCTTCAGTAGACACTCCATATGCCAGCCATAGAAGACCGCCCCTCCTACGACGAGGACATGATGAGCATCGCGTTGGCCGGTATTACGCAGCGCCAGAAAAAGAAGCGTAGCCGGACATATACATTCGTGCAAAAGAGAAGCATCGACTTCACGGAAGAAATATGGTCGATCATCGAGGCGCACCGAAAGTTACCGGGGATACAAGACAATCTCCGGGAAACGATCTACAAGGGGCTGTTGCTCCTCAAGGAAAAAGAAAACTTATAACGACCGGCACCATGATACCCGACGCTGAAATGACGAGCCGCCATAACCGCCGTGCAATACATGAAAGGAGAGTGGGAACTACAAGATATTCTCTCCCCAAACCAATAACAATATGCCGAATATGAAAGTGTATGCCATCACTATCGAGGACGCACATGGCGAATACGGACGCTTATATGCCCTCGCAGACAACGACTCGGACAAACTCCGGCTCGAAGAAATGGCCCAGGCAGAAACTATGGGCGACGACACGGAAGTCTGTGTCCGGGAGATAGAACTCAATATCCCTATTAAAAACTAATTGTCAAGACTATGGAGTGGAATTCAAAAGAGAAAAAAGAGTTGATTAAACTCTATCCAAAGTATACGGCTAAAGAGCTGGAGGTGAAATTCAAACGGAGTTCCAAAGCCATACATCGAATGGCGAACCTATTAGGTATTTACAAAACTGCCAACAAAGTTCCCCCGGGCCTATATGATGTCGGGTTACGTTTTATGATCGTGCATTGCAGAGTTCGGGCAGACAACAAAAAAAATGCAAAATACAGGGCGATAGAGAAAGTCGAACGCAGTATACTGAAGCGTCAATCAATCAAGAATTATGTATTTTTTTCAAAATCGACAGTTGAAAAAATCAAAAAACAATGAGTGAAAATATAGATAAAAAACTCCAGCAGATTATTGATCTGGAAATACGAGAATTATACGATTTAGCCTTTTTCAAGCCCTACCTCGTCAACTACATCGCGGATTTTAAGCCCCAGTTTCACCAGTCTATGTCAGATCGAGAATACCGGGATTACCTCGAGCGCAAAAACGAGGAAGCCATACAGGAGTTTTGCAGGAGCATCAAGGCCGACTGTTCCCGGGACGAGGCGATAACGAATGCCCTGCATGTTCTTCTTGCCGATCTTTTATGAAAAAATGGGCAAGAATATCGCTGTTCCTCCAACTGCTTCCCATAAGTTTATGGGGACAAAATCCATATGCACTCTATACAGCAGGAAATAAGGAAATATTAGATATCATTGCCCAACTCCCGGCAAGAGCGCCGCAGATCCTCGACATCCCATGTATCTCCCCTGTCCAACAACCGAATTTTGACAGGCTGCGAATCTCATCAGGTTACGGTCTGCGCATTCACCCTATCACACAAAAGGTACACCGGCACTCAGGAATAGACATTCCCCCTTCAGGGAATGATACGATCTACGCTACTGCAAACGGGATTCTCGATACAGTCGCCTATAATGATCTTATTGGGTTACACATCAAGATACGACACAAATACGGCTTTAAAACCACATACGGGCACCTGAAACGTACTTTTATCCGGACTCCGCACCAAAAAATACATATCGGAGATCCGATTGGCATAATGGGGACTTCCGGCCGCAGTACGGGAAAGCACTTGCATTATACCGTCCAAAGGAATGGCCAAACACTCTCCCCTCTTCCCTATTGCTATCTTTTTTATCAACACAAGAGGGCCTTAAATCAAGCCTCCTTCTATTACTCCTTATTTTGTCTCTTCCGTAACTTGCCGGCCTGCAACGCTTCGCGTCTGCTGACTTCCATCTTACGCACATGCTCCGGCCGGGGAACAACTTTGAGCTTCCCTTCCTTCTCTGTCTCACGCTTTAAACTCTGGATCGCTGCAATAAATATATCCACATTGGTCATTACTATCCCCTGGGATAAAAGCATTGCATACTTGTAGTCATTAATATACTCCATCGTTTCGATATCAATATCCAGCAGGAGCTTTCTCGTATCCCCGTTTTTCGCCATGTTTTTCTTGTAGAATTCAATTGCACAAATATAATCATTCTTTTTTAGAATCAAACGATTACAAAAATGGGAAGCCCTTCCAAAAGTATCTATAATTTGCTTTGCACCTCACAGAACGGGTACCTTTGCATCGCATAACGTATTAAAATCTAATCATGTATAAAAGCATTGGTTTGCAAATTACACAACACTCCGGAATGAAACTACTGGGGCGGACAATTTCTCTTTCCAAGCAGACTGAAGGGATTTAATACATTATGCAAATGCGTCCGCCCCACTTTTTTCACAATATCGTCAATATGAAACACTATCTCCTCATTATCGTATCGCTGTTCACGTTTTCAGCCTCTTACGCCCAGTTCTCGTCCGTATCGACCAACATCGTCGGATGGGCTGCCGGTAATATCAATGCGGCCATTGACGTGAATGTGAACCTACACAATACGCTCAACATTCCGGTCTCGGTCAATCCGCTCAAGTTCGGGGATACCCAATGGAGCCATGTCGTCCTGCAACCGGGATGGCGACACTGGTTCGTCGAGCGATACATCGGACAGTTCGTCTCCCCCCGCTGTTTTATGCCAACTACACCATAGGCTACGACAAACGCACCTTCAAAGGCAACGCCTACGGCATCGGCTGCTCATGGGGCTACTCGAAGCTCCTGAGTACGCGCTGGAACTTCATCGTCGAGATCGGGGCCGGTATCATCTATACCCCCTACACCGAGAAGCTGCGGCCGAAATATATCGGAGAGTTCGACGATGAGTACACCTACCATCACCGACGATTCCTGCTCGTCCCGATCAAATGCAACCTGTCATTTTCCTATTTGTTCTAATTCACAGATCCCATGACAACAACTTTTGAAAATTCCAAAGGATACAAAGTACTGCCATTGTCTGCCGACGAAATCAAGGTATGGCCACGTGCCAAGACCTGCGACCGCTGTGGCCGGAAAATCAGTTCAAACGGGTTCTACGTAGGAGCCGTCAATCTCATGTATTGTCCCGACTGCTATGAGGAGTGGCATGCCACGGCACCGGAGAAGCAGGAACTTCAATGTCCGCGGGAGAACTCGCATCTGGCAAAGGCAAACGAATATATCGCCGAAGGATTATCGGACATCAAATCAACTAAGAAATGAACCCATATAAAACACTCGTTTCCATAGCTCTGACTGTCCTGATGCTCTCTTGCGCCATGACGCACTCCTTGCAGCGCAGCACCCCGACGGCCGACATCCACCTGCCCGGCAATGGCCCCGTGGAGACACCCGAAGTAGAAGACGTCGAACGGGCTGTCACGCAAATGCGAAAAATCTCGATGAACGGCGGCCGTGACAGCGCCTATCTGGCCGAGGTCGAACGCGACTCCACGGGAGAAGTCACCATCAAAGGCGAGAACATTCAGACGGTCTACATCGTTGCCAAGTCGAAAACCGTAGCCGAACGCAACGGCGAGATTGCGATTGACTTCATCGTAGGCATACCCGCTGCTCTCCAGAGCAGCACGTGGGGGTTGTCGCTCACCCCGATCATAGAGAACAATGGGATGGAAGAGGCGCTGCAACCGCTCTCTATCCGGGGTGAGCTTTTTTCCGACATCCAGAAGCGCCAGTACTGGCAGATGAACAAGTACCTGAACCGTATTCTCGGCGACTCGACAGAGCTTACGACCACTACCGGTCTGGCCGCGAAGCACTACGAAGCCTACAACCGCTACATTGCCGGCGGCCAGAAGCGCCGGGCCGACAAACTGGAGTCCACCTACAAACAAACGATCTCGTTCCCCCTACCTGAACGATCCGCGGCTCGACTCCGTACTGATCCGCAAAGGCGAGATACGCTACTATTACACCCAGACCTATCGGCCGACGAAGGATACGAAGCGCCTGCATCTTTTTTCCGGGGCCGCGTCGATGCCATCGACCGCAGCCGTTACGACCTCTCGAACAGCGACACGCTGACCTACACCGTGACATCCATGTTGTCGCTTTTGGATAACAAGCCTCGGTACATGCTCAAAATCATAGACAAGTATGTCGAGGTACGCGACCGTAACTACATCACCTTCCCGGTCGGCCGTGCCAATGTAATCGACACGATGGGCCAGAACCATGTGCAGCTTGACAAAATCGAGCGGCTGATGGACACGCTTATCAACCAGTACGAATTCTTCGTCGATTCTATCACCATTACCGCTTCATCCTCTCCCGACGGTTCGATGGCGACCAACAACCGTATTGCCGGCGAGCGTGCCCGCTCGATCAAGGAGCGCTTGGTGCGCAAGTTCGGCCACGAGGTCGATACGCTGATCCGAACCCGCTCCATCGGCGAGGACTGGACGCTGCTCAAGCGCCTGATCCGACACAACAGCGACGTGCCCAACTGGGAAAAGATTACGGACATGATCGACCGGAGCAGAAACCTCGACGTGACGGAGCAGCAGATCCGCCAGCAGTTCCCCGGAGACTACGCCTTCATGAAGGAGATCCTCTATCCCCAGTTGCGGGCCGTGGACTTCCGCTACAACCTCCGCCGCGTCGATATGGTCAAGGATACCGTCGTGCTGACCGTACTCGACACGACCTACATGCGCGGGGTGCAGCAACTCCGCGACCGGGATTATGTCGGGGCGCTGCGCACCCTGAACGACTACAAGTGCCAGAACCTTGCGATCGTGCTGCTCTCGCTGAGTTACGACGAGGCGGCTTTCGAGATTCTGGAGCAACTGCCGCCGGCCGAGAAGAACCCAAAAACCGATTACCTCTCGGCCATAGCACTATCGCGCATGAATCGACCGCGCGAAGGACTGGAGTATTACCTCAAGGCGATTCAGGCAGACCCGGTGCTGAAGTTCCGCGGCAACCTCGACCCCGAAATCCAGATACTCTATAAGCAGAACAACGTAAAATCTACGGCGTATGACAATTGAGTTAGGTGTATTCGACATCGTGCTTTATACGCTTCTGCTATGTACAGGCACCATATTATGCTACATGCTACCGCACTCGGTCTCCTTTCGTCGAAAAAGCTACGAGGCGATGGCTCTCGACCTTTTGGAGCAGGGAAAGATCAAGGACGCAGCAGACATCATGGATTGCCTGCATTGGTGGCATTTCACAAAAGAGACACACCACTGGCCGCCTTGGTATACTACAAGGCCGGGCGGATCGACGAGGCAAAGGAACACTTGGCCATGATCTGTAAACCCCGAAATATGCTCTTCCTGTATTTGGCATCCAACGCGAAGCTCAAGACGCTATTCGACGAACTCAAGAAACACAACGAATAATATGAAATACCTCTGCTACATACTCACGGGGCTTTGGCTCGCAAGCCTTCTCCCCGGCTGCGAGATCCACGACGACATCGACGTCGATGTGAAGCGCAAGGCCATCGTATACCTGCGCTACAACTACAACGACGGGGAGCACGACACCATGGACGAGGTGCAGACCCTGCGCCTGTTCTTCTTCGACCTGAAGACCGGCAGGCAGTACCGCGACACGACGCTTACGCGGGACGAATTCCTGACCGATACCGGAGCCATGCAGACCTACATTTCCAATGGAGAATATGGGATTGTGACGCTTGCCAATGTAGGGCATGGCTCCTCGGTGTCGGCAGACAACACCGGGACGCTGCGATCACCTTCCCGGGTACGGGTGCCGACCCGCTTTTCTTCAACCGCATCCAGACGCCGATCCAAAGGGCGACTCGCTGCGCTTCGACATCGACCTGTTCAAGTCCGTTTACAAGGTCAACGTCCGTGTCGAAGGGATGCAGAACATCAACAACCCCGAAGATTTCTATTTCGGGCTGAACAACTACGCCGCTCTGAGTTTTGACAACAAGCCCTGCGGCGGCTTCAGAATGTATCGTCCCCAACTGGCCCGCGACCCGGCGGCCGGCACCATGTCGGGATCGTTTTACACGCCCTACTTTCCTTCGGACTCGCCAATCTCAATCGGCATCTACACCGACGATCCCACCTCGATTTACGGGCATGAACTCTTTGTGGCCACGATACAACGCTACATAGAGATCGCCCCTAATCCGGGACACGACGTCGAGATAGACATCCGCATTCTCCTGAACGGAGCCAATGTGACGGTGATTATCTCCGACTGGGAAGGAACAGTCATTCAAGAAGAACATTTCGGAGCATAGGCTCGAAAATAACTTATTTTCTCACTTAATTTTTAATCATCCTCTATGAAAAAATTTTTTATGAAACTGACCGCAATCGCGGTAATGCCGATGCTGCTTGCAGCCTGCACGAAAGACGAAGTTAATCCTACACCGACCAACGGTGGAAAGGAAGGCGAAATCGAACTTATCCTGAAAAATGAAAGTGTAGCTGACGGAACCCGCGCCTTTGGCTCCGGCACTACCGAAAGTTGGGAGAAGTCGATCTCCTCCGCCGTACTTATCGTCTACAACACCTCGGGGCACGCAAATCCTGCGCCGCGTACTGACCGCCGCCGAAATGAACGGCTCGACCACGACGCCGATCAAGTTCGTACTTCCGGGCGTGAGCGCCGATGCCTCGTGCGATTTTTATGTCGTTATTAACCGCACCGTAGCGGACAACATCACCACCAAGGCCAAGCTGCTCGAAGAGTTGGAGAGCGACATCGCCTCCTACAACGGCACCTACGCAAACGTCACGACAAAGGCCATGCGCTCCGGAGGATTCGTAATGACCGGAGCTACAACCGCCAAAATCGCAGCAGGGACAACGTCCGTAACCATGACCGTGAAGCGCGTCGTGGCGAAGGTCGAGATTCAGACCACCATGACGGATGCGTTCCGGAGCAAATATGGCAACGGTTGTATCGAGATCAAGAAAATTACATTGAGCAAAAGGAGCCGAGAAATCTTATCTGATTGACCAGACGGCGAGCAAATATGCAACCGTAAGTTCTTCCTTCACCTCGGCACAGGACGCCTACTGCGACAAGACCGGAGCGTCGAAAACGAACGCATACAAGTACAACAACCTTTTCTACATCAACGAGAAGGCCGCAGCCGCTACGGGATCGCGAATAAAAGTAGTCCTCGATGCTATCTATGATGCTGATGGAAATCTCTCGACCACGGCCGACCAAGTACCGTTATCCTATGAAACCGAACTAACAGGCACCACCGACGGAAAGATGCTTCGCAACGGTTCATATAAACTCAATGTAAACCTCGACGGACTTACCGGTAAAGACATGACGCTGTCAATCGCCATAGCCAATTGGGAAGCACTTTCAACGCAGAACGTGAATGTAGGAAAGTAATCTATTTCATCATCCCCGCATTGTCGGGGATGATTCTGGCCACCGTAGCTCAATTGAAAGAGCACACCTCCCATCGGGAGCTGAGGTTGTGGGTTTGAGTCCCACCGGCGGCACTTTCACCAAATACATTGTGCCATGAAAATACGAATTATTCTATCCTTACTGCTTGTTATTACCATCGCATGCAGCAAAGACTCCACAGAACCGGAGACTCTCAGCCCGGAATCTACGATCAGCATGGCACTCGATTACCAGAGCCGAGAATACGAGTTAGGCGAAGTAATCGAGGCAACACTGACAATCACCGAAAAGAATCCGGCAGCAGACTATTTCCTGTTGAACACCTCCTGCAACGGAGGTAAGGCCGTGGCAACAGTAGACGGCCATGAACTGCAATGGCAAGCAGAACAGCAGATTCCCTACGAAATTGTCAATGACGAATTCTCCTCGAAAGTGCTGCACCTGAAGATAACGCCCCAAGCCGGGACAACAGCCAAACAGCCGTTCAACTTCGGGATCTATGCAATCTCGGACGGCGGGACAAAGGTCGAAAAAGAATTTATGCAGTGAGTGTCAATACTGCGGAAATCATAACGAATGTCGAATGTATCACCCCGACAATCAATTTGGAACAGCAGTGCAAATTTATTTTAAATTCTGAACGGTTTCGTCTAACCGTTTGATGAATAAACATTTAACGGAGTATCTGAAAAGTAATGGTAACGACTAGGAAACCGTGCGATTTTCAGCGTTTTGCGGTGTTTTACTATCAAATAACTCTTTCAGGTGCAAAGATACGACAAATCTTTGATATAGTATCCAATACAAACAGTATTCGCCATTTTTGCCTTTCGATATATACCTATTTGCTTATGCCGTTATTTTTTGCAGATTTGGATAAAAAGGAAAGGCAAAATTCAGGAAGCATTGAAATTCTTTACTTTAGTTAGTGCAAAAATCGAATAATTTATTGTAACTTTGCAGCGGATTCGGTGTGCATATAATACCATCCCAATTAAGATAAGTCGCAACATATATAGTGGTTTTCAATATGATTATGAACAATTGTACAATATTAACAGGTAAAAACACCGTTAATATTGCATATCATAAACCTTGGTAATTTTTCCACATTCAAATCTAATTAATTCGATTTGAATGTCATTGTCTTTGTAATCCGGCATGCTATTTCAGGCTTGTCGAGAGATTTTTTGTGCTATAAAATCAAGAAACATTCAAAAGATAAAAGGAAAAATTCAAATGGAAAAAATCAGAAATTGGAAACAAGATTTCTATACAATATGGGCGGGGCAAGCTGTGTCCCTGATAACAAGTGGGGTTCTTCAAATGGCCATCATCTGGCATCTGACAAATACAACAGGGTCTGCGATGGTGTTGTCAATGGCGACCTTGGTTGGGTTTCTACCTCAAGCGGTTTTAGGTTCTGCAATCGGAGTACTTGTTGACCGCTGGAACCGGAAAATGGTCATGATTGGTGCAGATGTCATCATAGCTTGTGCTGGACTGGTACTTACCGTAATTTCCCTGTCAGCGGAACTACCTGTATGGATAGTAATGCTCATCCTCTTCATTAGAAGCGTTGGCACTGCATTCCATTCCCCTGCGTTAAGTGCGGTAACACCTCTTTTAGTGCCTGAAGAACAGTTAGTCAAATGTGCCGGCTACACCCAGTCCATCCAATCGGCAAGTTTCATCCTAAGTCCGGCAATTGCCGCTTTTCTCTATGCAAAATGGGGTTGAATTCTGCGGTTGCCCTTGACGTATTCGGAGCAATAATTGCCTGTATCACTGTTGCAATGGTTCACATCCCAAAACAACCGATGAAGCGCTGCAGCAAGAAAACTTTTTTCACCGAACTGCGCATTGGCTATAACGCAATACGACAAAA
>VOFI01000971.1_pt1 | contig 16000 bp, 17 predicted proteins | sample 5384131 | NCBI WGS metagenome assembly VOFI01 (sample SAMN12384728, study PRJNA508395) | human gut metagenome | isolation source: healthy gut H | host: Homo sapiens
CTCCGATTTCAATTATACACGCAATCGCATCCTATGGGCTACAAGGAAAAAATCCAAGCATAAAAAGGAGTTCCTAAATCTATGGATCAGATTCTTTCAAAAAAAAAGGAAAGAAACGTGGATCATACAAAAAGAAAAAATCAAAAGTAATAAATAGAAAATTATAATAATGTTGAACAATGAACATAACAAAAAAAGGATCTCAGTTTTATAACCATAACTGAAATCCTTTTAATCATTAAAAACAAATCTAGGGGTCTATAGGTTCATGCTTGATCAATTGTATTTGTACAAACGAATCCAGTTAACTTAGCAGCTTTTAAACGATCGATAGCAGGTCCTGAAAGGATACCATGTGAACATGAAGCATAAACCGCTTTAGCTCCCTTGTCTTTCAACATTTTGATACCAGCAGTTAATGTACCATGTCATCGATGATGATTGCAGTTTTACCATCAACACACCAATTAGGTTCATAGCTTCAGCTACATTTGGTTTAGGGACGACGTTTGTCGATGATTGCGATAGGTGCTTAAGCATTTTTACGAGCACGTACAGCTCCACCGTGATCAGGGGAGATACAACTACGATTTCACCTAATCCTTCTTGGTGTTTGAAGTAATCAGCAATCAATCCATTCGCAGTAATATCGTCTGCTGGAATATCGAAGTTTGAATCTGAGTAGCGTGTAAGTCAACTGTAACTACGCGATCAGCTCCAGCTCTTTTTCTAATAAACTAGCAACTAATTTAGAAGTGATTGGTTGACGAGGTTTCGCTTTACGATCCTGACGAGCATATCCAAAATATGGAATGATAGCCGTAATGCTTGCAGCACTTGCACGTTTACATGCATCAATACCAATTAAAATTTCCATTAAATTTGAGTTTACAGGTTTATTTGTACTTTGTACAAAATATACGTGTTTTCCACGAACAGATTCTCCAAGTTCTACTAAGATTTCTCCATCCGCAAAGTGTTTACACATTTACCTAATTCCAATCCTAATTCTTTACAAATATCTTCTGCTAAACCAACGCTAGATGATAAAGCAAATACAATAGTGTTTTTCATGATTTATCCTTTCTCATACCCTATCAGGTTTATTTTATGGTTTTATTATTGCTTACATAAGACATAGGCCCTACAACAGAACCTTCTTCTATGCAAGAATTGACGACTTTACTTGAATCTACAATTGCACGATCTTCAATTTTCGAATTATTCAAATAAGAACCTGGTAAAATCTCAACGAAATCACCGATTTCTGTATGTCCAAGAATTTCAACATTTGGATGAATAATTACATCATGTCCAATCGTTACATCTTTTCCAATAACTGTTCGCAATGGGTCTACAATCTGTACCCCTTCTTTCATCCAGTTATTGTTGATTCGATTGCGCATCCATTCATACGCTTTATGTAATTCTACACAATCATTGATTCCCATGACTTCATCACGGTCTTCAACTACCAACCCCTTAACAACCTTTCCTTGATTTGCCAAAATCTTAACCAAGTCTGTTAAGTAATACTCGTGTTGAGCATTATTTGTTGTTAATTTATCAAGATTGTCAAATAAATCTCTGTTCTTGAAACAATACATACCTGCGTTGATTTCACAAATTTGTTTTTGTTCTTCTGTACAATCCTTTGCCTCTACAATCGCTTGAACATGACTATTTTCATCACGAACAATACGACCATAATGAGCTCCATCATCCAATACAGAAGTTAATAGAGTTAATGATGCATCTTGATTGGTTTGGAATAGTTTTTCCAATGTCTCAGGCTGAATACATGGTCCGTCTCCATTAATAATCAATGTATCCCCATCTTTATCCTTTAATTGTGTAGCTTGCATAACCGCATGACCTGTCCCCAATTGTGGTTGCTGCAAAGCAAATTCAACATCTGGAAAAGCTTCTTTGATACTTTCAGCCTGATATCCGACAATCACTACAATTCTTTCTACAGATACCGCTCTTAAAGCATCAATAATGTAAGCCAACATTGAACGATCAATAATCGTATGCATTACTTTGCTACGATCTGATTTCATTCGAGTTCCTTTTCCTGCCGCCAGAACAATCGCATTACGCATATTTTCACCTGACTTTCCGTATATATTCTAACAAAAATCACAAGACATTAAAAAGGTCACACAAAGAAAAAGACAATACATTTTTTTGTAATTGTCTAATCTGAATTCAATGAATTCAATTGATTTTGCACTATAATCATTATTCTGTAAAGAAGAAGTATCCGAATTCTTTTGTGCAGCACTTAATGCCGTTTTTGCATCAGCCAAAGCCGATTTTGTTGTGTTTACATTATCAACCAATCCCTGATGTTCAGCATATAATTGCTGTAACTCTGTATATTGATCTTGCGTCAATTCGCTATTTGGAATTTGCTCCAATTCACTGCGACGATTCTCACATACCTGTAGCGCACTTTGTGCATTATCGTAATCCGCTTGTGCACTAATTACAGCACTTTGAGCATCACTTACACTGCCACCTGCAGAATCAATCTGAGACTGTAATGAATCGACATCACTTTGAGCTGAAGACTGTGCATTCTGCGCATTTTCTAATTCTGATTGTGCACTCAACAACTGCTTTTTAAGATCATTGATTTTTTGTTTCAACTGCGCTTTCTTTTCAGCAATTTCAGTGTTGTTGTTGTCTTTTTTCGTACTTGTCTTCTTATTTGCACTCGCAAGTAATTCATTGAAAGTTTTACCGGTAACCTCTTCTAAAATTTCATCAATCTTCTCTCTTTGTTTACGCGTTAAACTGTTATATTTACTTTCAAAACCAATAATTTTCTTTTGGTCACTTGAAGATAAATCATCATAGTTGTTTGCAAAATCTAATAATTCCTGGTAATTCTTCTTTTGAACCTCCGATGTTTTTTCATCAGAACTAGACAATCCACCAGTCATTAGTTTCATGCCACCAAATATCAATAATGAAACCAACAACACACCTACAACACCTAAGGCAACATACATTCCAGTTTTAGAATGGCTCTTTTTTTTGGTGCTGATTTCTTTTTTTGTGAATTTGACCACTAATGTTTTCGTTTGATTTGCCAAAATCCAAAGTGGATGTGCCGCTTTTAAAACAAACATGCAGTCCGGATGGATCAACTGCTTTGCGGCCAATAGCTTTTGCTGTGCTTCCAGTTGTACAAACATCATCCACCAACAATATTTTCTTTTTAGGCAATGGATACAATTGTTTCAAACCCAATACATTCTTAATTTGTGATCTTTGCAATTTTGTTGCTGAAGACTGCTTTATATCCTTCTTTTTGTAGAAAGGAGAATGAACAAAAACATCTAACGACGAATACATATCAATAGCTGGTTCAAATCCCCTTTCCATACGTTTTGCATCACTACTGCATAAAGTACAGACACAATATTTTTTAAAGATATTCTTTAAATATAAGTGTTCACACAAAAAAACATCTTTTAATACAACATCCCTTTGTTCCTTATACTGAAAAACAACCTCTCTAAAAAACTCATCATACTCATAGAGAACATATAAAGGGATACCATCTATATTATAGACTTGTTTATGTAGCTTGAAATTTTTGAACAATCCGGACATATCAAAAGATCATTATAAAAGAAAATCTCAAAATTGCGAATTGCACTCATTTTTTGTGGCAACATAAACAGTATCGTTCATCTTCGTAATTTGACTCACACAATCTTTGATAGATTCGCTTGAAGCTTGGCATAAACACACACCCTTTCCCTCTGGATCTTTAAAACTTCGTCCCACACGTCCAAAAATCTGAATAAGACTGGCCGTGGTAAAGACTGAATGATCTCCTTTAAAAAAACAACAACTTGAACGCTTGGAATCGTGATTCCTCTTTCTAATAGTGTGGTACAAACTAGTGCACTCAATTCTTTATTGCGAAAACAATCTAAAATTTCATCTTTATTTTGTGTAGAAGAATGAATAAAATCTGTCTTCACAAACACATTAAGAATCAGCTTCATCCACTTTCCATCTTTTTTTCGAGGGACAAAAACTAATGTTTGTTTTCCCTCTTTTTGGAATTTTATGCACAAATAAATTACAATCCATACTTGAATTAAAATAGATACCTGTATCACTTTAGGCACAATCAACGGGTGTTTATGTGGCCTTTCAAACAAACACACAAGCTCTATTTTATTTTGTTTCACAAGTTTCATACTCTCTTTGTCTGGTGTTGCACTCAACATTAGTTTTTGTCCAATACACGCCTGATTAGCTATGGCCTGAAGCACTTCGTTGCCCACAAAAGGAAAGGCATCTAACTCATCTAAAATTAATAAATCAAAGGCATATGGATAACGATACAACTGGTGTGTAGTACATACAATAAGGTCTGCATCTGTAACTTGGGTATATCCTTGAGCCACTTCACATACACTTAATTCAGGAAACGCTATCCGCAAACGATTTGCGATTTCAAGAACAACCTGTCTTCGACTGATTGCAAACCCTACTTTCTTTCCTTGTGCTAAATATCCACAGATACTTTCAAAACAAATTTCTGTTTTGCCTGGCACCTGTACTGGCGTAAAGTATTACGTCTTTTCCTTTACTTAAATATTGATATACTTCGTGACTTGCACATTTTTTGCGAAGCAGTAAGTTCATAATCAAGTTTAGGTTTACCCTTCCACGTTCTATGCTTCAATTTAACCGGATTTATTTTTTCATTAACCTCCAACCTAGAAAAATCAATGCATTTACGACAATAATAAACTCCATGATCATACGCAAATAATTTAGGATCTTCATTTTGACATCGATTACACTTCATATACTCTTATACGAAAAAAAAATTTCAGATTTTTTTATTCTTTCTGCCGCTTTTTGGATATCCTCAATATCTTGAACAAGAGCTAAACGCACATATCTAGTACCATGAACGCCAAAAGCCTGGCCAGGTGTAACGACAACACCTGTTTTTTCCATCAAATCTTTTTGTGAAGGCATATGAATCTTCATATTGATCTGGAATTCTTGCCCATACGAACATTGTTGCAGGACTCTTATCAATATGCCATCCTACTTCATCAAATGCTTCACATATAGCATCTCTTCGATCTTGATAAGCCTGACAAGTTGAGTGAATGCTTGCGCCTCCATGTCTTAGTGCTTCAATACCTGCATATTGTATAGGTAAGAAGATTCCATAATCCATATTTGATTTAAGGGTATTATAACAATCAATCACTTCTTTATTACCAACACACACACCAAGTCTTGCACCAGCCATTCCATATGTTTTCGAGAAAGAATTTAATTCAATTCCTATTTCTTTAGCTCCTTCAAAAGATAAGAAACTCTTTCCAACTTTACCATCGAATACAAGTTCACTATATGCATTATCATGTAAAACTACAATATCATATTTCTTTGCAAACTGAATCAACTCTTCATAGAATGAATCTGGTGCTATAGCACAAGTTGGATTGTTTGGATAAGATACAATCATAATCTTCGCTTTTTTCGCAATTTCTTCATCAATTTGATCCAATTGAATGACATAGTTATTCTCTTGCAACAAAGGCATATATTCAACTTTAGCCCCTGCAATCTTTGGCCCATCACTAAAAATTGGGTAATAAGGGTCAGGCACCAATACAATATCACCTGGATCACACATAGCTAAAAACAATGTGCTTAAAGCTTCTTGAGATCCTTGTAGACAGATCATTTCATCATATGTTAGCTCTACATTATAACGGTTCTTATACCAATCGTGGATTGCTGATTTCATTTCAGGTAATTCATTGATCGCATACTTATAGTTTTCTGGAACCATAATTGATTCTTGCAGTACCTTCATAATGGATGGTTCAGGCGCAATATTTGGCGATCCAACTGAAAAATCAATTGTTTCATTTCCTGTTCTTTGTGTATAATCCAGCTTCATATTTTTCAATTCTGTAAATATAGAAGATTGAAATACATCCATTCTTTTTTAGCTCTTTTCACTTTAATACACCTCACTATTTTTAATTTATTTTCTTTATTATAAACGTAGCAATAGAAGTTTTCAAATACCACAGTTATTCTCGTGTAAATTTGATAATTTTAATATAACCGAGCAAGCTTGAAACGTCTATTTTAAAGTATATTTAATTTTTAATAACGATTTTTTTATAACCAAAATAAAAAACAGTGCCATTTCTGACACTGTCATTATATTACTACTTCAAACCATATTTCTTGTTAAATTTCTCAATACGTCCCTGAGCAGCAGCGAAACGTTGACGACCTGTGAAGAATGGGTGGCAGTTACTGCAAGTATCTACACGTAATTCATCACCTTTGATTGTACTACCTGTTTCGAATTCTGCACCACAAGATGTACAGATACATTTAACTTTATGATAATTAGGATGAATTCCTTGTTTCATATTGATGTATCCTCCTTCCGCCTTAAGTCATATTGACCCAAAGTAAGTGCTATACAATTATAGCAAGCCTTTTTTCAAATCGCAAGATGTTTTTTTAAAATTGTGAATCGTCTGCTTTTTTCAAACCATTCGCGAACCAATTGAACAGTATCTTTTAAGCATCCTGATTCAAAAGGAACCTTTAATCCTGCTTCTTTTACAATTTTTCTGAATGGCAATGTTCCACCAATCTTACAAATGTGTTTGTAATCTTCAAAAGCCTTTTCATCATTCTTTTGAATACGAGCCCAGAACTGCAACGCGCATACTTGAGCTAATGTGTAATCAATATAATAGAATGGATCCATGAAAATGTGAAGCTGGCGCATCCACCATCCACCTTTTTCTAGAATATCAATACCTTCATAGTTTTTATGAGGCAAATATTGTTTTTCCAACTTTCTCCAAGTAGCCAATCTTTCTTCACAAGACATTTCTGGTTTTTCATATACTTCATGCTGGAAGTGATCTACTAAAACTCCATAAGGTAAGAACTTAACAGCTCCTGACAAATGATTGAAATAATATTTATCTACATCTTCTTCAAAGAAAGATTTCATCCATGGATATGTAAAGAATTCCATAGACATAGAGTGGATTTCACAAGATTCATAAGTAGGCCATACACAATCGATTGGGAAAATATCCTTACTTGAATACACTTGGAAAGCATGTCCTGCTTCATGTGTTAGTACTTCAGCATCATGGCTAGTCTGATTAAAGTTTGCGAAGATAAATGGAGATTGATAATTTGGAATGAATGTACAATATCCACCAGCTGCTTTACCAGGCTTTGAATCTAGATCTAATAATTCTCTTTCTGTCATAAATTCAAAGAATTCACCTGTTTTAGGATCTAGTTCTTGATACATCTTTAATGCACGTTTAACTAATTCTTCACGAATATATTTAGGGGCTGGATTTCCTGAAGTGAATTCAAACTTTTCATCCCAAGCATGCAAAGTATCATAACCCAAACGTTTTTGTTGACGAGCATACAACTCATTATCTAAAGGAACAACATCTTCTAATACTTGTTTACGATAGTTTTCTACATCATTTTTATTGTAGTCAAAACGCATCATGCGATAGTAACCAAGTTCAATATAGTTTTCATATCCTAATTTTTTAGCCATACGCGTACGCACTTGCACTAATTGATCATAAACTTCACCGATTTCTTTAGCATGTTCGTCATACCATCCCCAATAGGCTTGCATTGCACGTTTACGAGTATCTCTATCTTTATCATTTGTCTTTACTTCTAAAGCAGCAAGAGTATATGTTTCACCATCAAACTCAATTTGTGCACTCGCAATGATTGCTTGGTATTTAGAAGCTAATTTATTTTCTTCTTGCATTTCAGGAATGATAATTGGATCAAATGATTTTTCTTCCATTTCTCTTTGTAAGAAATATGTTTCTGGTACTTCTTTCTTTAATTCAGATACAAAAGAACTTTCCATTACAGCCTTATTACAATTCACAATATCTTCCTTTAATACTGGAAGCATTTCATTTAAAAAGTCATTTTCTTTTGTATAATATTCATCTCTTGTATCTACTGTATGACGCACTTCAACAAGAGTCTGATTAGTATTGATATATTTATTTACGTCATTCAATTCAATAAACGCATTTTTAAAATCATCATAAGAAGCTGCATTCTGTAATTTTGTACAAATCGCCTTTAATTGTGCCTGCAAAGCTTCAATATCCATATGTTCATATTTATAATCTGTAAATTTCATATCTTTCTCCTAAAAAAATAGAGAAGCCGAAAGCTTCTCGTATTATGCAAAGATGGCATTCCAACCAAAAATTAATAGCGCTAAAATAACAATGGCACCTAATAAAATTGGCCAGAATGTACTACTAGCTGCAATTAATAAGGCTAGAAAATCCCCTTTTCAAGACGATCTTCTTTACCTTTTTGTTTATTCTTTTTTTTCTAACATCTCACGCATAGATGGGCGCTTAGACATTAGAATTCACCTCCAAAGTGACACTTAACAAAGTGATTTGGCTTAACCTCTTTTGTTGCTGGTTCTTGTTCACGACAAATGTCTTTCGCAAATGGGCAACGAGGGTTGAATTTACATCCCTTAGGAATGTTTACGTTACTTGGAATTTCACCTTGAATCACTTGCATTTCTTTACGTTTTGTAGGGTCTGGTAAAGGAATTGCACCAATCAACGCTCTTGTATAAGGGTGTTGAGGGTTAGAGTATATTTCATTCTTATCTGCAAGTTCCATCATACTACCTAAATACATTACACCTACACGGTCAGAAATATGTTTTACAACTGACAAGTCGTGTGAAATGAAGATATAAGAAATGTTCTTTTCTTCTTGCATATCTTTCATTAAGTTGATGATTTGTGATTGGATAGAAACGTCCAATGCACTTACTGGTTCATCACAAATAATGAAGCTTGGATCTAATGCTAAAGAACGTGCGATACCAATACGTTGTCTTTGTCCACCTGAGAATTGGTGAGGATAACGATAGCAATAGTAGCTTGGCAAACCACAACGGTCCATTAGGTTTTTAACATATGCATCTAGTTCTGGACCTCGTTTGAATTTTCCGTGAGCAATCAATGGTTCAGCCAAAATATTGAATACAGTCATACGTGGATTCAATGAAGAATATGGATCCTGGAAGATAAACTGCATTTCTTCACGTAAAGCACGCATTTCTTTACGAGATTTCTTCGCTACATCTTCACCTTCGAAGATTACCTCTCCGCTTGTTGGTTCATAAAGACGAATGATTGTACGACCTAAAGTAGATTTACCACATCCTGATTCACCTACTAGACCTAATGTTTCACCTTCGTATAAGTCGAAAGTAATATCATCTACGGCCTTAACACATGGATCACCATCTTTATATTTTCCTTTTTTTAGAGGGAAGTATTTTTTTAAGTGTTTTACTTCAAGAATTTTCTTTTTTCTGCCATGACTATCCCTCCTGTTTCATTTCTTCTTCAACTTTGAAGCACCATACGTGGTGACGTGATTTAACTTTTGTATCTACTGGTTGACCTTCTTTACAACGATCTGTTACATATGGACAACGATCTGCAAAGTAGCATCCTTTTGGTAAATACAATGGGTTAGGTACACTACCTTCAATTGTATTTAATCGTTTTCCTTCTTCTGCTAATGAAGGCATTGAATTCATTAATCCAATTGTATATGGGTGTTTAGGGTTGTTGAACAATTCTTCTACTGGAGCTGTTTCAACAACTTTACCTGCATACATAACGTTAACGTTATCAGCAACCTGAGCAACTACACCTAAGTCGTGTGTGATCAACATGATAGATGTACCTGTTTCATTCTTTAATCTGTTCATTAAAGAAAGAATCTGAGCCTGAATTGTAACATCTAGAGCTGTTGTAGGTTCATCGGCAATCAATAATTTTGGATGACAAGATAAAGCCATCGCAATCATAACACGCTGACACATACCACCTGATAATTGGAATGGATAGTTATCAACAACTTTTTCTGGACGAGAAATACCAACTTCTGCCAACAAATCAATTGCGCGTTGTTTAGCTTCTTCTTTAGAAACTTCTTCGTGCGTCAAAATGTTTTCCATAATCTGATCCCCAACTGTAATAACTGGGTTCAAACTTGACATTGGTTCCTGGAAAATCATAGAGATTTCGTTACCACGAATGTGACGAATTTGTTCATCTGTAGCTGTAGCTAAGTTTAAACCATCTTCATCACGGTCCACATTTCCCATATATACGATTTTTGATCCAGGCATAATTTCTCCTGGTTCACTTACTAAGCCTAAAATAGACATGGCAGTTACTGATTTACCACAACCTGATTCACCTACAATCGCAAGTGTTTCATTTTCATACATTGTAAAGTGGTTTCCATCAACTGCTTTTGAATCACCTTTTTTTGTATGGAAGTATACACGAAGGTCTTCCACTTTAATTACTTTTTTATTTACAGACATTGTGTATCCTCCTTACTACTGTAATTCTTTAGGGTCGAATGCATCACGCAATCCTTCACCAATCAAGTTGATTGAGATTACAGTTAACAAACACATTAAACCTGCAGGCATCCATTCCCAAGGATAGTTTTGGAACACGTAAGAATCACGCGCTAAGTTCATTAAGTTACCCCAAGAAGGAGTTGGTGCAGTCACACCCATACCTAAGAATGATAAACCAGCCTCAGTCAAAATAGCACTTGCCATTTGTAGTGTAGCATTTACGATTACTAAAGAAATAACGTTTGGAAGTAAGTGTTTAAAGATTTTTGAGAAACCTGAAATACCCAAAGCTTCACAAGCTTGCATAAATTCTTGTTCACGCAAAGTCAAAATCTGTCCACGAACCAAACGTGCTAGTCCTGGCCATGATAACAAACCAATTAATAATGATACAGTATACATTTTTTGACTTTGTGGAACCCACAACATAGTTGAGGCAACCGCAATAATCATTGGTGTAAATGGCAATGAATAAACGATTTCTGCAAAACGCATTAATACGTTATCTAATTTTCCACCATAATATCCTGAAATGCCACCAATTGTACATCCTAAGATGACAGTAATAACAGCAGCAATAATACCAACCATGATAGAGATTCGTCCACCTAAGAATAAACGGAATAAGCAGTCACGACCTTGTTTATCTGTACCTAATAAGTGTTCTCCTCCTGGAGCTAAATTAGGATTTGATAAATCATAGTCAAATGTATAACAAATGTCAGACAATAAGTTACCTAATAACATCAACAAGGCACTAAACATCAAACAAGCCATAACTAAAGAGTTATCACGTTGGTTGATCGCATCAATTAACACTTTTCCAATTCCTGGCCAGATAAATACAGATTCCAAGATTACGGCTCCTGAGAATAATGATGGAATGTATAATCCTAGTAATGTTACTAAAGGAATTTGTGCATTTTTAAATGCATGTTTGTAGATAACAGTCTTTTCTTTAAGACCCTTTGAACGTGCTGTACGAACATAATCCATGTTGATGACTTCAACCATAGAGTTACGTACATAACGTGAGAACGACGCAAATGAACTAAACGCCAATACGATTACAGGTAAAATTGAGTGTAAAGCTATATCTCCAATTTCTTGGAAAATACTTGAGTAACCAAAGCTTGATAGCATTGTGTCGCGCATTCCGTTGATAGGCATACCTTTCCTAACAATGAGAATACAGTCCAGAAGTTATCAAACACTGTACCTTTCTTTACTGCCTGTTTTATTCCAACTGGAATGGCAAAAATCAAAGCCACAATTAATGATACAACATTCAAATAGAATGTATTCCACACATAGTCACCAATGATAGTTCCAACTGGTTTTTTAAGGGTAATACTTGATCCTAAATCTCCTGTACACATACGTCCAACCCAACGTACATATTGTTCAGGTAACGATTTATCCAATCCTAACAACTCACGAACGTGATCACGTTGTTCTTGTGTAACCTTTGAACCGGCTCCAAAATAAGCTGTTACCTCATCACCTGGCATCGCCTTTACAGTACCGAAAATAACGATTGAAATGATGAAAAGGACAGGAATCATCGCTAAAATTCTTTTTAAATACATACTTTAGCATAGTTATCGATCCTTTCTATCCACTAAATGCATATAAGAGCAAGTCAATACGGCTTGCCCTTAATTTTATAAACAATCCACGATTTTTTCATGCAGACTATTTAACGTTGCCACGTTTCTGTTAATGAACATTTGTCCTTTAACATCAACTATTTTAACACACCTTTGTGCAAATTTTAAATTATTTTACAGTAATTGTATCCATTGATTGAGACCAGTTACGCAATGTTCCTGTTCCAGTCAAGTCAACTTTCTTATTGTAAAGGTTGAACTGCATACCTGAGTAAACTGGCATGTATCCTGCATCATCAGCAGCCATCTTCATAGCTTCAACATAATCAGCTTTTGATTGTTTTTCATCTGCATCAGCACGAGCTTTTGTCAATCGATCAATCAATGCTTGATCATTGATACGAGAGTAGTTATTTACTGCCATGTTTTCTGGATCATTTGCATATGAATCATTAGCTGAACTATCTTGGTTACTTGTGAAACTAGTAGCTAAGAAACACATATTCCACTCACTATCGTGACTAGTATCTTGAATGTTACTTAATAATGTAGAGAAATCAACTGTAGTTTGTTTTAGATCAACACCTAAATCGCTCCAAGTTTTCTTAACCATAGGAATTAATGTTTCAAGTACTGAGTTACCTTCTGACAATAAGAATTTGATTTCTAATTTTTGTCCGTCTTTTTCACGGATTCCATCAGCACCACGAACCCAACCAGCTTCATCTAATACTTGGTTCGCTTTATCCATGTCAAATGCATATGTATTTAATCCATCGATTGTTTCTTCATTACGAACAACGGCACCAGAGTTTACTGATGCTGGATTCCAGTATGCAGCTGGTACATATCCACCTTTAACTTTTTAACTTCGTCACTTGCTTTTTTATCCCATCTGAAGTATGAATCACAGAATCCTTGGCGATCTGTCGCATACATCAATGCTTGACGAACTGCTTTGTCAGCTGTAGCTCCATTGTTAGCGTTCATAGCTACGAAACCAACAGCACTACGAGTATAGTAGTTGAATGCCATGTTGTCATCTTGACTCGCTTCACTAACTTTATTTGTTTCAATTACTTCTGGAATTAAATCAACTGTTCCTTTTTTCAATTCAGAAACTTCTGTAGTTACATCTGTCTTCTTCATAACAATACGATCCACTTGGTATTGTCCCTTTTCAGGTTTGAATTCTTCATTACGAACAAATGAAGCTCCACTTGCTTTATCATAGCTCTTTATTTGGTAAGCACCAGAACCACATGATTCTTCTTGGTTCTTTTCAACAACTTTTACATTACCTTGTTTGTATTTTGAGTAGTGATCAGCACTTGTGATTCCCATTGTACCAAATAATGAGACTGCATCGATTTGAGGATTTACTAAGTGGAATACTACTGTGTAATCATCTAGAGTTTCAATACCAGTTAATTCTTTAGCAGCTCCGCTATTATATTCTTTATATCCTACTAGGTTTTCCAATCCACCACCATTAGGACCAGTATAGCTTGGGTCAGCTAATGTTGTGAATGTAAATTTAACGTCTTTTGCAGTTACTTCAGTACCATCACTGAATTTGTGTCCTTTTTCCAATTTGTAAGTTAATGTTAAACCATCTTCACTTACTTCTGGTAAATCTTTAGCCAATACTGGTTCCAATTCGTTATCAGCATTGTACTTTAACATTGATTCGTAGCATAAGTTTGCTACATATTGATCATAAGCACTTGATGCATATTGAGGTGTAAACTGTCCAGTTAAACTTTGGTTTACAGATACTGTTAATGTTTTTGCGTCACTGCTAGATCCGCCTGAACATGCTACTAAAGTAGAAGCCATTGCTACAGATGCTAAACCAGCAACAATTCTTTGTTTATTCATTTCTCTTTCCTCCTATAGTTTGCTCACTATGTGTGATGAAATTATACTATGCTAGAAACACATTTTCAAGGGTTTAAGAAAGAAATTTACATACAATTTTACATTTATGTATATTTTTCATGAACAAAACATAGCATTTTGTCTTTATATCATGCGTTTTCATTGTATTCGCTTTCTCGAGTTGCTGCAAGTATGATCTATCAAAAAGAAAAGTACACAGACTCTAGTGCACTTGAATATTATGAAAATGGACGAGGTAAAATTCTGATTCATCCGGAAACAGACGCCCTCATCCATCATTTATTAAAATATTTATCTGAGCATGGTTTAGATCAAACCATTCACTATATCATCACTGAAATTAAAGAATAATTATTCTACAGTTACACTTTTTTCGCAAGGTTACGAGGTTTATCTACATCGCAACCTTTTTCTTTTGCGACATAGTAAGCTAATTCTTGCAATAAAACTGTTGCTGGAATACAACTTAGTAATGGATCTACATCTGGAATGCGAATCACATACTCAAAGCCTTCCGTATTCTGGCTTTGTGAAGCAATCAAAATGACCTTGGCTCCTCGAGCAACCGTTTCCAAAATATTCGAAATTGTCTTCTGTGCAACACTAGGCTGCGTAGCTAGCGCAATCACAACTGTATCTTTTTCTATCAATGCGATTGGACCATGTTTCAATTCACCAGCCATATATGCATCGGCATGCACATACGAAACTTCTTTTAGTTTCAACGCCCCTTCTAAAACACTTAAATAATCCAATTGTCTACCAATAAAGTAGGCATCTTTTTTGATTCGTTAATAGTTTAGCAAATTCAGCCATTTTTCTTCTTGCGCAAGCATTTGTTCAACTACATCTGGCATTTGTTTCAACTGATTGATCATATGATTTTTACATGCCACACCCTTATTAAATAAAGACGCTAACTTTAAACATAGACATGCCAACAGCACAAGTTGTGTTGTATAAGCTTTTGTACTTGCGACCGCAATTTCTGGTCCAGCACAAGTATATAAAACGTAATCAGATAATCGAGCTAAACTAGAACCTAACACATTTGTCACAGTCAGTGTTTGTGCTTTGTTTTCTTTCGAAAGTTTTAATGCTGCCAAAGTATCTGCTGTTTCTCCAGATTGTGAAACAAAAATACATAGCGTATTTTCATTGACACGATAGTTGCCATATCTAAATTCACTTGCACTAATGCAGTAAATTGGTAAATCAATCCATGTGCGCAATAAGTATTGAGCATACAAACTCGCATGGTAAGCAGTTCCACACGCAACATAATAAATTTGATTGATTTTTGAAACATCTAAACCAGATAATTCTGGCATAGCCAAATTATTTTCAATATGAGCTCTCAACGTTTCTTTGATCACATACGGTTGTTCATGCATTTCCTTCTGCATAAAAGTATCATATCCACCTTTTGAGCTGCACAAGCATCATATGAGATATGCACCCAAGTTGTTGAAACGGAATCCCCAAAGAAATCATAGACTTCAATACTTCCGGGTCTTAATACGGCCATCTGTCCATCTTCTAAAGCACAAATATCTTTTGTGTAATCTAACACAGCTGGAATATCACTTGCACAAAATGCAGATGTATCTGTTTTCCCTAAAATCATTGGACTTTCTTTTTTTGCGACAAAAACGCAGTCAGGATAATCTGTACAAACCACACATAGCGCAAAACTACCTTGAAGGTATTGCACACATTTTTTTAAAGCGTACATCATATCGCCTTGATAATAGTAATCCAACATATGAACAATAACTTCACTATCCGTCTGTGACTGGAATGTATATCCTTGTTCTAATAAACATTCCTTGATTGATGCATAGTTTTCAATGATTCCATTATGCACGATTGAAATTGTTTCACTCTCATTTGTATGAGGATGTGAATTCATATTACTTGGAACACCATGTGTTGCCCAACGTGTATGTCCAATTCCTGTATGTTCAGG
>VOFI01001084.1_pt1 | contig 16000 bp, 18 predicted proteins | sample 5384131 | NCBI WGS metagenome assembly VOFI01 (sample SAMN12384728, study PRJNA508395) | human gut metagenome | isolation source: healthy gut H | host: Homo sapiens
CAAACCATTTCTCCGGAGGGGTAGTATTTTAGTCGATAATCTTGGTCCTATTTTTACCTAAGTGGAATGACTGTTCGTGAGGCTAATAATGCGGTACGTCGTGAATTTGCGAAAATCTACGCAGGTATATCCGGCCCGAATCCTAATACTTCAGTTGATCTGACGTTAGGCAATATCCGACTATTCAAATTAGTATTATGGGAGAAGTTGCTGTTCCGGGTACTTATGCGCTCTCGGCATTCTCTTCTGTATTCCATGCTCTCTATCGTGCCGGTGGTGTTAATAAGATCGGTAGTTTACGTAGTATTAAAGTTGTGCGTAACGGCAAAAAAATAGCAGATCTGGATGTTTACGATTTCATAATGAAGGGGGAAACTGAATGACGATGTTCGTTTGCAAGACGGTGATGTGGTCATTGTTGATCCATATGAATCTTTAGTGCAGATTACCGGTAAGGTAAAACGTCCGATGTTTTATGAAATGAAGCCTTCTGAGACAATGGCTACTATTTTAAAATATTCAGGTGGTTTCACCGGGGATGCTTATAAAAAAGCTATACGCTTAATTCGTAAAACAGGTCGTGAGCATCAGGTTTATAATGTAGATGAAATGGATTATTCGGTATTTAAACTGGATGATGGAGATGTGCTGGCTGTGGATTCGGTATTGGAGCGTTTTGAAAACCGTGTTGAAGTCCGTGGTGCTGTTTATCGTGCCGGTATGTACCAAATCGATGGAACTGTAAACACAGTAAAACAATTAATAAAGAAAGCTGAAGGAGTGAGAGGGGATGCTTTCTTAAACCGTGCTATCATCGATCGTGAGAATGATGATCTTACTCATGAGATGATTCAAATTGATTTAAAGGGATTGTTGAATGGTACTGTAGCTGATATTCCTCTTCAGAAAAATGATATCCTTTATATTCCGAGTATTGAAGATTTGAAGGAGGAAGCAACCCTTACGATTCATGGTGAAGTAGCCAATCCGGGTACTTATTTGTATTCATCCAATATGTCGGTTGAAGACCTTGTTCTACAAGCCGGAGGATTATTGGAGGCAGCTTCGACAGCCCGTGTGGATGTGTCCCGACGAATAAAAAATTCAAAAAGTACTGAATTGAGTAATGTAGTTGGTAAGACTTTCTCTTTTGAATTGAAAGATGGTTTTCTTGTAGGAGGTGATCAGGATTTCCATTTGGAACCTTTTGACGAAGTATATATTCGTCGTAGCCCTGCTTATCATCAACAACAGAATGTTACAGTTGGAGGCGAGGTCTTATTTGGTGGACGTTATGCGCTATCAAAGAAGAACGAACGTCTTAGTGATTTGATTTCTAAAGCGGGCGGTATTACTCAAGATGCTTATGTGAAAGGTGCTCGTTTGATTCGTAAAATGACAGAAGAAGAGTTGCGCCGCAAGGAGGATGCACTTCGTATGGCTAATAAGGGTGGAGCTGATTCCATTTCTGTTAAGACCCTTGATGTCTCTGATACTTATTCTGTCGGTATTGAGTTGGAAAAGGCTTTGGCTAATCCGGGGTCAGACTTTGATATGGTATTACGTGAAGGCGATATTTTGTTTGTGCCGGAGTATGTAAGTACCGTCAAAATCAATGGTGCTGTGATGTATCCCAATACAGTATTATATGAGAAAGGCGAAAGTTTGAAATACTATATTAATCAGGCCGGTGGTTTTGCAAGTCTTGCAAAGAAAAAAAAAGAGCTTTTGTGGTTTATATGAATGGAACAGTGTCTCGTTTACGTACGGGAAATTCTAAAGCGATAGAACCGGGCTGTGAGATTATCGTGCCAAGTAAAGATCCGAAGAAGAGAATGTCGGCAGCCGAAATTATAGGAATGGGTACTTCTGCTGCTTCATTAGCAACTATGATTGCAACGATGGTTAACCTCTTTAAGTAATAACTATGACTGAAGATAAGAATATAAATAAAACGACTCCGCAATCTGAGGAACAAGAAATTGATCTGATAGAGTTGGCTCAGAAAGTTTGGGCCGGTCGTAAACTAGTATTAAAGGTTTGTGGTGTTGCCGTGTTAGTAGGACTTGTAGTGGCTTTTTAGTATTCCTAAAGAGTATTCTACAAGTGTAACACTGGCACCGGAAACAGGTAGCAAGTCTTCTACTGGAGGCATGGGGGCATTAGCCGCTATGGCCGGTATTAATCTTGGCAGTTCAACCGGAGAAGATGCACTTTCTCCCGAATTGTATCCTGATATTGTTAGTTCCACACCTTTTCTATTGGAAATGTTCGATGTGAAGGTTGCTGATCAGAAAGGTAAGATTAATACAACTTTGTATGAGTACTTGGATAAATATCAACGGGCTCCTTGGTGGGGAGCGGTTGCTTCAGCTCCTTTCAAAGCATTAGGTTGGGTTGTATCTTTGTTTTAAAGATGCACCGGAGGAACAGGGAGATGCAAAGATAGATCCTTTCTATTTGACTGCAGATCAAGCTGGAATAGCAGATGCTTTGAGTCATCGTATATCTGTTTCGGTAGATAAGAAAACAGGAGTGACTACACTTACTGTGACAATGCAGGATCCATTAATTTCTGCAGCATTAACAGATACGGTAATGCATTGTTTGCAAAATTATATCACAGATTATCGTACCAATAAAGCGCGTCATGATTTGGCTTTTACTGAGAAACTATTTAATGAAGCTCAGGAGAACTACTATGAAGCGCAGCAGAAATATGCTCGTTTTATGGATGGTAATCAAAATATCATTATGCAAAGTTTTCGTACAGAGCAAGAGCGTTTGCAGAATGAGATGAATTTAGCTTATGGAGTATTCACTCAAGTGTCGCAACAATTGCAATTGGCGAAAGCTAAAGTACAGGAAATAACTCCTGTTTATACTGTAGTACAACCTGCTACAGTCCCTTTGAGACCGGCTAAACCTAATAAAATCATGATTTTTAATTGGTTTTGTATTCTTAGCGGGTGTAGGTAGTATAGGATGGATTCTCTTTGTTAAAGATTTATTGAACGGATGGAAGAAACAGCCAGAAAAATAAAAGAAAATGCTTCTTGCTGGTATGCTGTATATACAGCACCGAGAGCAGAGAAGAAAGTGAAGGAACAGCTGGATAAGATAGGCGTTGAAAACTATTTGCCTCTTCAACCGGTAGTTCGTTTGTGGAACAATCGCAAGAAAAAGATTTTCATTCCTGTTGTTCCGGGATGTCTATTTGTGCACATCTCCTCTGAGGAAATTGCTCATGTAGCCGGTATTCATGGAGTAGCTTTTTACTGAAGGAAAAGGGACAATATGTTTCTATACCGGAAGTTCAAATGGAGACTTTCAAGACTATGATAGAGCACTCTTGCGAACTGGTCGAGTTTGCGCCAAATGAGTTTGTTCCTGGAACCATAGTGCGAGTAATAAGTGGACAGTTACAAGGATTGGAGGCTGAGCTAGTTGATTGCCAAGGAAATAATAAGTTGTTACTGCGAGTTGAAGGGTTGGGATGCGCTCTGGTTACAGTCTCAACGGATTGTGTAGCTTCAAAAGAGGAATAATGAAACTGATTACCGAAGGGCTTCTTGATAAAGTGACTGATCAGGGCAAAAGAGAATTCACGCCTGCGGATGAATTACAATTTCCATGACTCCATGGATGCTCCTATTCACAGGATGTTGAATGCTTTGGAGCCGGGAACTTACTTACCGCCACATCGTCATAAGAATCCGGATAAGGAAGAAGTTTATCTTGTATTGAGAGGTAGCTTGTTGGCTATCCTGTTTGATGATGAGGGTAATGTAACGGAAAAGGTTCATTTGAATCCAGCTGAGGGACATTATGGAATTGAGATTCCTCCCTGTGTATGGCATACTATCGTTGTCTTAGAATCTGGAACCGTTATTTATGAAATAAAGCAAGGGCCTTTTGCTCCTCTTATTCCTGAAAATTTAGCATCTTGGGCACCTCCTGCAACTGATGAGGAGGCGGCCCGAGTATTTATGCAGCGAATGCTTGAGCTTTAACACTCAAACATTCTGCTCCTTGCAAGCATGCAAGCTCCGACAATACCGGCTCTGTCTTTTAGTTTTGAAGTGACGATTGCCGAGTCTTTATTGACCAGATTAAGTGAGTACTTGCGGACAGCTGTTTTTATTGGTTGAGTAATGTAGTCTCCTGTCAGCGAAATTGTTCCTCCGATAATGACAAGTTCTGGATTAAAAAGATTGATAAGTCCGGCAATTTGTTTGCCTAATTTCTGCCCGATTTCTTCCACTATTTCAATACATAAAAGATCTTCCTTGTTTACAGAAGCAATGATTTCATCCAAGGTTATAGGATTGTTAATGTCTCCTATACGATTGGATAAGATTGAGTTTTTCACCATTTTGTATACGTTCCAGCAAGATGCGGTGTAGCGCAGATCCGGAAGCTTCTGTTTCGAGACAGCCTTTTTTGCCGCAGTGGCAAATAATTTCATTGTCAAAGGTACTGGTGTGGAATTCTCCGGAAAATCCGGATTTTCCTGTATAAATTTTGCCATCGATGATGATTCCAACACCTAGCCCCCAACTGATATTTACGAAGATAATATCTTTTTCGCCATTTACACACCCCTTTAGGTATTCTCCATAGGTCATGGCGCGCGTATCATTATCTATTGTTACCTTATACCCTAATTTTTCAGCTAAAACTTCAGATAATGGGCGTTCTTCAAAATTGAATTGACTAAAACTATATCCGGATTCCGGATTAACGCGTCCGGAAACATTTACATTGATATTTAATATTTTGTCTTTAGCTATTGTCAACTTCTTGATAAAATTTGAAATGAGTTTGCATAACTCATTCAATCCTTCTATTGAATTTTCAAATTTATAAGGAATATTCATTTTAAGTTCCATCATATCACCTTTGAAGTTGATCAAGCCGATATTAATGGCAAATCTTTTGATATCGACTCCTATAAAGTAGCCGGATTCAGGATTTAAGCCATATAGGTTAGGGTGCCGTCCTCCACTTGTTTCCAATTTACCATAGTCGTTGATATAACCTTCTTCGCACATTTCACTGATAAACTTAGTGACTGTAGGGACACTAAGATCCAATTCTTTAGACAGGTCGGTAATTGTTGAACTGCCATTATATATATAATGTGTAATAATTTTCTTTTTGAGAAGAGCGCTTTTTAGTACCTAGTTCTATTTCTTTTTAAAAGATGTTGTTTCATATAGATTAATAATTTTGGTAATATCTACAAAGATAGTTAATTTGTTTATTAATTTAGGGTTTATAAGGTGAAAAGATGTTTCTCTATTGTTTTTAATTAATAATAATAGTGAATGAATTTTATTAAGTAGATCTTTTTGGAATCTCTTTTATTAATAAAATATTTTATTATATGATGATTGTTTAATAAATATGCGTATATTTGTAGCGATATACTAAGGATATCAAGAGTGTATTATGAAAAACTGTTCCCAATCTATATTAAAAATCTATATCATTAATATAAAAACGAAATTATCATGGAAAAAGATTATTGGATTGATCAATGCCCCTTTTTACTCCGTTTTATGAAAATGGAGAGGTTAATTATGAACCAATTGAAGCGTATGCTAAGATGTTAGTAAAGAACGGACTGCAAGGAGTATTTATTAATGGATCTTCCGGTGAAGGATATATGTTGACCGATGAAGAACGTATGAAGCTTGCTGAACGTTGGGTAGAAGTTTCACCTAAAGGATTTAAGGTGATTGTACATGTAGGTAGTTGCTGTGTAAAATCAAGTCGCAAGCTTGCCGAACACGCTCAAAAAAAATCGGTGCATGGGGAATTGGTGCCATGGCTCCTCCTTTTCCTAAAGTAGGTCGTGTCGAAGAGCTGGTGAAGTATTGTGAAGAAATCGCTTGCGGTGCTCCCGATCTTCCTTTCTATTATTATCATATTCCTGCATTTAATGGAGCATTCTTGTCAATGGTTGCTTTCTTGAAGCAGTAGACGGTCGTATTCCTAACTTTGCCGGAATAAAATATACTTTTGAAAAGTATGTATGAATACAATCAGTGTCGTTTGTATAAAGGGGGTAAGTTTGATATGCTTCACGGACAAGATGAAACGATCCTTCCATGCCTAGCTATGGGAGGTGCCCAGGAGGTATTGGCGGAACTACCAACTACAATGGTGTAAATCTGGTTGGTATTATAGAAGCATGGAAAGCAGGTGATCTTGAGAAAGCACGTGAATTACAGAATTTCTCTCAGGAAGTTATTAATGTCATTTGTCATTTCCGCGGAAATATCGTAGGTGGAAAACGAATCATGAAGTTGATAGGATTGATTTGGGTAAAAATCGTACTCCTTTCCAGAATATGACGGACGATGAAGAAGTACGTATGAAGGCTGAACTGGAAGCTATTCATTTCTTCGATCGTTGCAATAAGTTTTAAGATAAACTAATACTGCGATTGTTATGAATACTACAGAATATTTACAGACTTGGTCTGACTCTTATAAAAATGACATGATAAAGCAATATCATGCCCTTTTGGATGAAATATGGTTGGGATCGCAAGAACGGAGGTGTTTATACCTGCGTCGACCGTGATGGTCAGTTGATGGATACCACCAAATCTGTTTGGTTCCAAGGGAGATTTGCTTTTACATGTTCATATGCATATAATCACATTGAGCGTAATGCTGAATGGTTGGCAGCTGCGAAAAGCACTCTCGATTTCATAGAAGCGCATTGTTTTGATACGGATGGACGTATGTTTTTTGAAGTAACCGAGACCGGATTACCTATTCGTAAACGTCGTTATGTCTTTTCTGAAACATTTGCTGCTATTGCAATGTCCGAATATGCCATTGCATCAGGAGATCATAGTTATGCTGTAAAAGCTTTGAAATTGTTCAATGATATCCGTCACTTCCTTTCGACTCCGGGAATCCTGGAGCCCAAATATTGTGAACGTGTACAGATGAAGGGACATTCTATTATTATGATTCTTATCAATGTAGCTTCCCGCATTCGCGCCGCTATTAACGATCCGGTTTTGGATCGGCAAATAGAGGAGTCTATAGCGATTCTGCGCAAAGACTTTATGCATCCGGAGTTTAAAGCTCTGCTTGAGACTGTAGGTCCCAATGGAGAGTTTATAGATACGAATGCCACTCGTACCATTAATCCCGGCCATTGTATCGAGACCTCATGGTTTATTCTGGAAGAAGCCAAGAACCGCAATTGGGATAAGGAAATGGTTGATACAGCACTTACGATTCTGGATTGGTCGTGGGAGTGGGGCTGGGACAAAGAATACGGGGGTATTATAAATTTCCGTGATTGTCGAAACCTGCCTTCACAGGATTATGCCCATGACATGAAGTTCTGGTGGCCACAGACCGAAGCGATTATCGCAACTCTATATGCGTATCAAGCTACTAAAAATGAAAAATATCTGGCTATGCATAAACAGATCAGTGACTGGACTTATGCCCATTTCCTGATGCAGAGTTTGGTGAATGGTATGGGTATCTCCATCGTGACGGAACGATTTTCAGCCTGCGAAAGGAAATCTGTTTAAGGGACCATTCCACATTCCTAGAATGATGACGAAAGGCTACGCACTTTGTCAGGAATTACTGTCAGAAAAATAACCTCTTATTTTTATCATGAAAAACTCAAAAATTTATCCTTGGATAGTGGTTGCCCTCCTTTGGGGGGTAGCCCTACTCAATTATATGGACCGACAAATGCTTAGCACAATGAAAGATGCTATGCAGGTAGATATTGTGGAACTTCAGTCGGCAACCAATTTTGGCCGTTTAATGGCTGTTTTCCTTTGGATTTATGGCCTTATGAGCCCGATTTCCGGTATGATTGCCGATAGATTAAATCGTAAGTGGCTGATTGTCGGCAGTCTTTTGTCTGGTCTTTTGTAACCTATTTGATGGGTATTGCAGAAACATTTAATCAGGTTTTTGGCTGCGTGCATTAATGGGAGTGAGCGAAGCTCTTTATATTCCGGCCGGTCTTTCTCTTATTGCCGATTATCATACTGAAAAGTCACGTTCTTTAGCGGTCGGTATCCACATGACTGGTCTTTATACCGGACAAGCTATTGGTGGATTTGGAGCTACTGTTGCCGCTGCTTTCTCATGGCATACCACATTCCATTGGTTTGGTATTATTGGTATTGCCTATGCTTTGGTTTTGGTATTATTTCTGAAAGATAAGAAAGAACACGTTAAAACAGAACGTTTGAAACCTTCATCAAAGAATGGTGAAAAAGCTGGCTTGTTTAAAGGTTTGTCGTTGCTGTTCAGTAACATAGCTTTCTGGGTGATATTACTTTATTTTGCAGCACCTAGTTTGCCGGGTTGGGCTACTAAGAATTGGTTGCCTACTCTGTTCGCTGAAAATCTTGATATTCCAATGTCACAGGCCGGACCTATGTCGACTATCACGATTGCATTATCTTCATTTATTGGCGTGATTCTAGGTGGTACCCTTTCTGACAAATGGGTACAAAAGAACATCCGTGGTCGTATATACCGGTGCAATAGGGCTTGGGATTGACTATTCCTTCTTTATTGTTATTGGGATTCGGGCATAGTTTTTTGTTGCTGTTGTGGGAGCCGGATTATTATTTGGTATCGGTTATGGTAATCTTTGATGCTAATAATATGCCTATTCTTTGTCAGTTTGTCTCTTCAAAGTATCGTGCGACTGCTTATGGTATCATGAATATGACCGGGGTATTTGCAGGAGCGTTTATCACGGATTTGTTGGGTAAGTGGACCGATGGAGGAAATTTAGGTTTAGGTTTTGCCATGTTAGCTATCATTGTATTTATTGCTTTGGCAGTGCAACTCTACTTCCTGCGTCCGAAGACAGATAATATGGAATAAAAAAATAAAAGGAAATGATTGTATCTAATTTGCAAAACAGTCAACGGGTGGAAGGACTCCACCCACTGTTTAAAACTCTGTTTGATTACGTAAAAACACATGATTTATTTCATGCCGAATTAGGACGAATTGAGATAGATGGTGATAATTTATTTATCAATAACGTGAATCCTGAGTGTGTTGCACGTGACAAGCAAGTTTTGGAACTACATCGCGATTATATTGATGTACATATTTTGTTGGAAGGTACTGAGACTATTGGTTGGAAGGCTATCGAAGATCTGAAAGATGAAGTGAAACCTTATGAGGCGAACGGTGATTGTGCTCTTTACTCTGATGCACCTACCACCTTTGTTGATTTGCTTCCTGGGCAATTCATGATAGTATATCCGGAGGATCCTCATGCTCCTCTTATAGGACAAGGTAAGATTCGTAAATTGATAGCAAAAGTTAAATTGTAGTTAGTTAAAACATATAGTTGAGTTATATAATTACCACCCTAATTATTAAATATTAATAATTAGGGTGGTTTTTTATTGTCACTCATGTTGTAAACTTATATCATCATTACTGGAGTTGTAATCTGATATCTGTATAAGGGGGAGGGGAGGAGGAAATGTTTTTGGTGTTGCAAAAATACTACTTTGATGTTATATATGACTTATAATCAGCATTATCCTGCTTTTTTACAGTGTTTATGTTTTAAGTGAATGACTATTATGATACTGTTCTAAATGAATTAAATTCGTACATCATACATTGATAATTAATGTGTGTTGATATGGGGTTAAGTGGATGATTTATAGGCATATAATGCTATTGCTTATTTAGTAATTTGAGGGGTGATAATTTGATGTGGTTCCGATAGAACTTAGTTTAAATAACCAAAAACACATATAAACATCTTTATTATTAACTCAAAAAGCAATACTTATGAAGAAAACCATCTTCTTGATTTTGTGCATTTTATGTTCTCTTGGAGCCATGGCACAAAAGAAATCAATCACAGGTAGTGGTTACGGATGCTAGCGGTGAATCAGTCATCCCGGAGCAAGTGTTGTCGAGGTCAGTACCACCAATGTGTGATTACCCCGACGACGGTAGAGATTTACGTTGTCGGTCGATCCTAACTTGGAAAGATCAGAGTATCTTATATCGGGTATCAGCCTCAGGTACTTGATGTAAAGGGCAAAAATCTTTTAATATTAAATTGAAAGACTTTCTGAAATGCTGGAGGAAGTTGTTGTAACGGGGTATGGTGGCAAACAGCTGCGTACGAAAGTGACGAACTCTATTGCAAAAGTAAAAGATGAAGCATTGAAAGTCGGCTTATTCTCTAACCCCGCTCAGGCACTCTCGGAGCAGTTGCAGGTTTAAAGGTTACCCAAGCCTCTGGTAGCCCGGGTGCGGCTCCTAAAGTAACGCTTCGTGGCGGTACTAACTTCGATGGTTCAGGTGACCCTCTGGTTATTGTAGACGGACAATTGCGTGACGGTATGCAGGATATCAATCCGGAGGATATTGAATCCATGGAAGTCTTGAAGGATGCCGGAGCAACCGCTATTTATGGTGCGCGAGCAAGTAATGGCGTAATTTTAATTACTACAAAAACAGGTAAAGAAGGACGTCGCGAAATCAACTTCAAAGCCAAAATGGGTTTGAGCTATGTAAATAACCCTTATGATTTTTTGGGAGCCAAAGATTATATCAACGTACTGCGTACAGGCTATAGTAAATCCGGATTTACAACCTCAGACGGAGAGTATGTCTCTATTGCCCCACTTGGTAACTTGACAAGTGCTTCTCCATTCGGTACTGGTAATACACTGAATGATAAAACGATCTGGAATATTATGAATAAAACGGCAGACAATGCCTATCTGTTACAGAAAGGATGGCAAGAAATGCCGGATCCTCTGGATCCCAGCAAAACCATTTTATATAAAGATACTAATCCGGCAGATTATAACCTGAATAATCCGGCAATATCTCAGGACTATAATATCAATATGTCCGGGGGTAATGATAAGGGTACTTACTATGCAGGATTAGGTTACAACCGTCAAGAGGACTTCCTATCAAGACATTCTATGAGCGCTATAGTTTTGTTTTGAATGCCAGTTATAAAATTACAGATTGGCTTACCAGTTCATCCAATTTCAATTATAACCGTGCAAATTGGAAAAACATGCCGGGATCACAAACCAGTGAAGGCAATTACTTCGGACGTATCATGTCTACACCTCCCACTGTCCGCTTCCAGGATGAGGATGGAAATCCAACTTTAGGTCCGGTAGCTGGTGATGGAAACCAGAATTATCAGCCCGACAAATGGTGGAATTTTAATCAGAGTGACAAATTTACCATGGTACAGGCCTTCCAGATTGATATTTTGAAAAATCTTTCTGTAAAAGGTACTGCCAACTGGTATTACTCGAATCATTGGCTGAAAGTTTCACCAGAGACTATGAAAACACGCCGGGTCAATTTGTGAGAACACGTAGTTCTTCAGCAAGTTTCTCCAGAAATTTCTCTCAGACCTATAATGTGGTATTAAACTATAATCAAACTTTCGCTAAAGATCATAATGTGGCTGTTATGTTGGGTATGGAATATTTTGATAGATATAGCCGCAGCTTTAGTGCATCCGGTTCAGGAGCTCCAACGGATGATTTTGCCGATCTATCATTGACAGATAATGGAGAAGGGAAACGTTCCATTGATTCAGGACATAGCGATTATCGTATTCTTTCTTATTTCGGACGTCTGAATTACGACTATAAAGGCCGTTATTTACTTTCTGCTGTCTTCCGTCAGGATGGATATTCATCTTTATTAGGTGACAACCGTTGGGGATTTTTCCCGGGAGTTTCTGCCGGATGGATTTTTGGACAAGAAAATTTCGTAAAAGATGCTCTGCCTTTCCTGTCATTTGGTAAATTACGTGCGAGTTATGGTGTAAATGGTAACGCAACCGGAATTGGCGCCTATGACTTACAGGGATCTTACAATTCTCAGAAATATAATGGAAATGTCGGCTTCTTAATCGGTGCACTACCCAACCCGGGTTTGAAATGGGAGAAAACCCGTACTGCAGAAGTCGGTATAGATATGAGTTTTTTTGAGAATCGCCTGAACGCAAACTTTACCTATTATAATCGTTTAACTTCAGACAAGTATGCCAACTTAAGTTTACCTTCTACAACAGGTTTCTCGTCAATTAAGAACAATAACGGAAAATTTCGTAATAGTGGTGTGGAAATAGAACTGTCGGGAAAAATCCTAAAAACCAAAGATTGGAGTTGGGATTTGGGTGGAAACATATCGTTCAATAAAAACAAAATAGTTTCGTTGCCGGATAATGGCTTAATTCGCAATCAACAGGATGCCGCTCAAATATACAGTGGAAGGCAATTATCTGATGGCACATATGAGAAGATTTGGGTCGGCGGTAATCAGGAAGGTTATGAACCCGGTGTGTTAATTGCATATAAAGCCGATGGCCTTTATCGCAGTTGGGATGAAATTCCCGGAGACTTGGTAGTCACATCCGGTAACTATTTCGGTAAAAGATGTATGGACCGGAAGCTTGGAAGAAGTTGAGTGCCGCAGAGCAAAAGAATGCATTACCCATTCAGCCCGGAGATGTGAAATGGAGAGATATAAATGGTGATGGTATGATTGATAATTATGATCAGGTTGTTGTGGGAAATACAAATCCGCATTGGATTGGTGGTTTCAACACCACATTGCGCTGGAAAAACTTCCAACTGTACGGACGCTTTGATTTTGCATTTGATTACTGGATCTATGATAATACTACCCCTTGGTTCTTGGGTTGTATGCAAGGAACTTACAATACGACCAAAGATGTATTCAACACTTGGTCTGAAGAGAATCCGAATGCCAAATATCCGCGATTTGTGTATGCTGACCAGCTTATGAATGCAAACTATTATCGTACTTCCACATTATTTGCTTATAAAGGTAATTATTTGGCTATCCGTGAAATATCTTTGAGTTATTCTTTACCTAAAGCATGGGCAAACAAGGCTTACTGTCAAAAGGTGGATGTGTCGATCACCGGACAGAATCTGGGATATATCACATCGGCTAATGTAGCTTCTCCTGAGGTTTCAAGTGCAGGTTCAGGATATGCTTTACCAAGAACCCTCCTGTTCGGATTGAATGTAACTTTCTAATGCTTAACTGATTTAAAAAGAAAAATATATGAAAAGAATAAAATCTACAATATTATATGGTTTACTGGTGGCATCTTCGGGGCTGTTAGTAACGTCATGTGCCGATAAATTGGATCTGTCTCCGATTGATTACTACGGAAGTGGGTCTTATTGGAAAACAGAAGCTCAGGCTACCGCCTATATAGATGGTATTCATAAGCATTTACGCGATGCGGCATGGCAACATACAATCACATTCGGAGAACTTCGTGGTGGACGTTTCATCACCGGTGCAAGTAGTGATGGCATGGGAGTTAGTAATGGTGATATTATTTTTGCAAAATTTTGATGAAACACATACCGGAGTAAGTAAGTTCGGAGATTTATTCGGCCGTATTACTAACTTGAATCTTTTCATAGCACGCGTTACGGATGCCACCTATCTGTCCGATGAAATGAAAAACTTCTATTTGGGAGAAGTGTACGGTTTACGTGCTTTCTATTATTTTGATCTATACCGCATCTATGGCGGGGTACCTTTGCGTTTGACGGCTGATGTTGTTGAAGGAGTTATTGATCCTAATAAACTGTATATGGCCCGTTCGACCCCCAAAAAGTAATGACCCAAATAAAAAGCGATTTGAACAAATCGATGGAGTATTTTGGAAGTATGAATGATTTTGATCCATACAAACGTGGCAAAAAGGTGTATTGGTCAAAAGCTGCAACCGAATGTTTAATGGGAGAAGTTTATTTGTGGACTTCTAAAGTAACCACAGGAGATGACGTAGCAAATCCTGCTGATCTGACTATAGCTAAAACCCACCTTGAAAGTGTATTGAATAATTATAATCTGAAAATGCTGGATAACTTTTCACAAGTATTCAATGCCAAAAACAAGGCAAATGACGAGATTATATTTGCCATTCGTTTCTTAGAAGGTGAAGCAACCAATAGTAATGGTACATTTACTTATAATGTAGGTACCGGTAGTACCAAAAACAGATATCAAGCCAATGGTGAAGTATTTGGTGATGCTTTAGACATACAGAATACTGGCAATCAGACGTATGAATACAACAAAGCTGTTTATCAAAATTTTGATGATGCAGATACCCGTAAGGAAGCGACCTTTATCGCCTCATACAATAAAGATGGCAAAACAGGTGAGTTATCTCTCTATGGAACACATGTACGTAAAAATATAGGTTATGTAAATGCACAGGGAGCCCGTGTTTACTGTGGTGACTATATCTTCTATCGCCTGCCGTGGGTTTATCTTACTCTTGCAGAAATAGCAAACATGGAAGGAGATAATGCAGCTGTTGCCAAATACATCAACCTGGTAAGAAAACGTGCCTATGGCAATGCATGGGATGAAACTCTGTATGCATATCCGGAAACGGCAGATTTTACAACTAATGAATTGGCTATTTTGCATGAAAAAGATAAAGAATTTATCCAAGAAGGACAACGTTGGTGGGATTTACGACGTATGACTTTGACTAAGGGGGGAACACCTTTGGTTTTCTGCAAAGAAGGAAGTCTTTTGGGAGATGCCCCGATATTGAATAAATCTACAGAAGCACATAAACTTTTGTGGCCAATTGAAAAAACAATGTTGGATAAAGACCCCGCACTGGAGCAAACACCCGGATACAAATAATAACCGATAGGTATTTCTCAATATGCGATTATGGTAGAGGGCGGAATGCACGTAATGTGTATTCCGCTTTTCTTTTAAATAGCTTGTTTAGATTTCAATTATATTTCATCTTTCTTCCAATAATTTTCTCAACCAGGGTACAACCAGTTCTGATTTAAAATAATGATTGGGACCATCTACATTTACCATCCGAAAATATTCATTACGATCTAGTCCTTCAGGTAAATATTCTACATTTTTTCGTGTATCCGGATCTGAGAACTTCTTATAATGATATATTTTCACGTTATCGGGAGTGCCTGCTATAGCATACGCTTTTCTCACAAGGTCCAAGTCTCGATCTAATCCTCCTTCGGTCAGTATGATAGGACGGGGTGCCAAAGCCGCTACGATGTCCGGAAAATTAAAATTTTTCCAGAAATCAGGTATTAAATGGCGTATAGAATTAGGGAATGGACGACGTCCGTTTTTGTCAGGCATAGTCATTACTTCCGCCCGTTCTTGAGTTTGACATAAGAAATCATTGTAAACAAAAGCATAAATTGAAGTATCAAGCGTACCCAATACCATCATAGGTTCGGTTCCCAGAGAAAATCCACTTACTACAATGCGATCTTTACGAATATGCTTCTGGGTCTTCATCCAATTTAAAACCTGCATATCCAAATATGAAGCATATCCCAAATAACTCCATCCCAACTCTAAAAGATAGCGAGATACAACATCGTAATCATAATTAGAGCCCAATGTATATCTCTCAAGGTCTGAGGCTTCTCCGGCAGCCGGGTTATCTACTGCCACTGCTATATACCCTTCTTTTACAAAGTTGAGGGCTTGGGTCAGTTTCGGATCTTTGTACCGGTCATTCAATTTGGGAGCTATCCCCGGTTCACCTGCAAGTCCCTCCTTATTTCCTCCGGAACCGGGAATACACAAAATGGCAGGTACGGGCTTGTTTATATTATCAGGTATTAAAACAAGAAAAGTAGAAACGCATTCAGGAAGCGGATAAAATTCCCATTTTTCTAATCGATACCCTTCCCGCTGTTCTCTTTTTATACAGACAGGAGCTGGAGAGTTTTTTATTTGAGGAAATTTCATTATTTTTTCCATCGCATGGCGAAGTCCCTTTTGCCATTTTCGAAATTCTTTGGGAGAAAAGTCACTATGAAAAGCATAGCGTGGCTCAGTATTTCTGAGCATGGCATGCACTACACCATAAGAACTTAAGAATCGTCCGTCCTCACGTACAGACT